>WLWI01002850.1_pt1 | contig 14912 bp, 5 predicted proteins | sample 6701501 | NCBI WGS metagenome assembly WLWI01 (sample SAMN12718690, study PRJNA515312) | sponge metagenome | isolation source: marine sponge | host: Mycale hentscheli | place: New Zealand: South Island, Marlborough, Capsize Point | collected 2014-11-01
ACATATTCATAATGGGTTTGCAATTTAAAGATTTTTCAGACATTAGATGAAGCATTGAAGACAAACAGTACGAACACTTATCCTTATGTCATTGTTGTGGGTGATCCTACTTCAGCCTCATCTTCTGCGGCAGTCTGTGACAAGCGTGTAATCACATCTGAAAGTGGGAATTTTACATTTTCAGCTGTTCTCACGCTACTAGCAAAATTCATTATGCCTACAACCTGCAATATAATCCTATTATTCTACAAGTCATGGAATTTCTACAGGAAAAAATTGTTTGTGATTGCCTTCCATCTAACAAGTGACTTAGTGTCGCATTCACAAATCTCTAGCTTGCAATAGGATGTATAGAACAAAAACTGTGTGAAAATTATGGAAACTCTGAAGAAGAATCTGAAGACCTAAGTGTTGATGCAACTCAGGCATATTATTGTGACTTTGAATAAACTTTTTCTTCGGCAATTCAATTCTAACTAAAACTTTTTTCTTTCAATTCTTTTTTCTGCAGCATTGAAATCAGTATTTTATACAAAATTTCCATACTTGAAATTAGTATATTTGGAGTCATTATAATATGCTAGTAGAAATACTAGTTTTAGTGGCTATATACAACTAATACTTAAAATAAGTACTTTAGGGGGTCCGAGGTACTCATTATTAGTTTAATAAATTTTACACCTTAGTATTATGAGTATACTTAATGTAGTGAAAGTCACTACATTATTAACCCTCAGCGCGCATGCGCCCAAAGGGTTACAGTAGTCCTAGTGTCATTAACCCTCAGCGCGCATGCGCCCAGTGTCATTCATTCATTCATTAACCCTCAGCGCGCATGCGCCCAGAGGGTTACAGTAGTCCTAGTGTCATTCGTTCGTTCTGTCACTCTGTCTGTCAACAGGCACTTCTGGAAGATAGAAACCAGCCAGGCTCTGAAAGCGGCATCAAACAGCAGTATTTCACGAAGTAAGTTCCTTTAATGTGCCAGAATTTTGATTTTGGACTTCATTTTCCAGAAAAAAGCGAGTCTTTCCAGAGCCGTGCGATCGTAGGCTTACAGCGGGAACCGCCCCTTAAAAAACTTGCTTGTCATGTGAGCCAGCTTGCAGGTTGCAAATCACTTTTAAATAGCTAACAATTACATCCATTGAGCGTGGGGAGTTTCGTTGCGTAGTGGTTGAGTGAGCAAGTACCTAACCTAATAGTCTCTGGTTCGAATCCTCTTCGACGCTATTTTTTTTTTTCATTTTTTTTTTTCATCTTGTTTTTTTCTTTTTTCTTTTGTCTTCTTGCCTTATTTTTCTTTATTTTTCTTTATTTATTTCTTTCCTACCTTTTCCTCTTTCTTTTGTCCCTCTTCATTGTCTTTTTCTCTTTCCTGCCTCTCTTCATGACACTTCTCTTTCTTTTTTTTTTGTTTCTACACTTTGTTATCATTTTCTTTATCATACTAGTTAATTAGCGCTGAGGGTTTGCACTTCAGTGCTCTAGTTCGTTCTGTCACTCTGTCTGTCAACAGGCACTTCTGGAAGGCAGGAACCAGCCAGGCTCTGAAAACGGCATCAAACAGCAGTATTTCACGAAGTAAGTTCCTTTAATATGCCAGAATTTTTATTTTGGACTTCATATTCCAGAAAAAAGCGAGACTTTCCAAAGCCGTGTGATCGTAGGCTTACAGCGGGAACCGCCCCTTAAAAACGTGCTTGTCACGTGAGCCAGCTTGCAGGTTGCAAATCACTTTTAAATAGCTAACAATTACATGCATTCAGCGTGAGGTGTTGCGTTTCGTAGTCGTTGAGTGAGCAAGTACCTAACTTAATAGTCTCTGGTTCGAATTCTCGTTGACGGTATTTTTTCTTTCATCTTTTTGTTCCATCCATACCCGTAGCCAGGGGGGGTTCGAGGGGTTCGGTCGAACTCCCCTTTAGAGTGACCGGAAGTAAATATTTTAGCCACACCCCATATATAACTTCTAGAATATCATCATCTGTTCAATCGTGCTGCGCTTGAATTCTCTGCTGTTTCTGGCCTAGTCTGAGTCCAAGTGACCTAATAAACATTCAGCTCCTTGGATACAAAATTTCGCTCTCAGATCGGCATGAGTAATGCTTGCTACGTTACATATATTCTTTATAAAGTGTAACGTAATGCACTTTAGTATGAGTAATAGCACCGATAAGCGTGCGATTCGATATTAATAGCACAAGCAACGGATTTTTTTCAACAGATTAGAAAGGGAGCCTTCGGATGTGTCTGAGAAAGTTAAAACTCAAATATACAGATAGCAAGTGCACTATCTAGTGTAGCTAGACTGCAAATGATTAAAAAAAAACTGGCCTACTATTAGCGAGTGATAGCACGGGTAACCTGTTCTATTAAGGATCAGTGGCGCTCGCAAAGCTATTGAAATAGGACTCCGATATGCCTCGTGTTATTTTAATCCCGCTGTTCGTGCTATTAATCACGAATAGCACGGTTACCCGTGCTATCACACGCTAATAGTAGGCCAGCTTTATAAAAGCTGCACGAGACTACAGTAAGCTAAAGATCATTTACAATGTGGCTACTATGTATAGTGCAGTCACTATCTCTGCATTTCAGGATAAACTCTCTCTTGAACTTTGCTTTAATCGATTGCTCCTCCTAATCTGTTGGAAAAAACTCTGTCTAATAGGGGTATTGCTTCTGCGCTAAAGAATGACGTTGTCTCCAACTAGAAACTACAACTGTACATTTCCAAGGCTAGAGCTGCATGTTTGCGCTCTTACTCTTACTTAAGCTAGCGTGGCATTTCACTTTGTCCCGTGCTATTTCACTTAGTTATAGCGATTTTTCCAATACATTTCGAACGGACAGTTTACACGCCGTACTATTAAATAACTTGTAGTACGAATAAGGCGTATTACGAGAATAATACTGCTTTTCTCTCGAATATCAACAGTGTTTAATGAATTATAGTTTTGAAGTGGAATACCTAGTGCACATATCTTTTGTTTTTTAGTATTGTAGAAGAATTAACGAGGAAACAAAAGTAGGTGTGGCTTTTTGCGTCTTAAAATCCGAACCCCCCAATGCGAACCTCTGGCTACGGGCCTGTTACAGCAACTTCATTAACTTCCCAGTGGCAAAGCAAGCTAACACGGGCCACAACAAATTGTTTCATCATGTGTGTATGATGTGACGATAGGGTGCATTACCCACACAATCAGTACCTACGCGGAGCAGAAAGCTTCACATTTTCTAAAAAATCAGCCCAAACTTTAAAAAAGTAGCACAATGAAAGATCTTAAATTGTCTTTCGGAGTAATTTCATACCTAAAATAACGGCTAATTGCTCCAGAATCAGAGCATGACAGACAGACAAACAGATAAAGAGACAGGATGACTACTATAACCCTCTCATGCAAGTGCACTGAGGGTTAACAATGTTAAGAGTATGTGGTGTGTAACACCATAGTCACACCACTACTAAACCGGAACGTTTAGGAGAAGAGGGGAGGGTGAATAAAAGGTAATAAATATAGTTACATGGAACTAAAGGGGCAATATTTTGCCATCAGAGCTTGGGTGAGCACTGAATCGATACCATAAAGTTTGGCAATGAGAGTAGAGTATAAATTTGCTCACCATACTTTCCTCAAATTTTGGGAATTTTTTTTTTCTGAGAAATCCGCACTGATCAGTGCCTGAAGCAATCAAGCATCGTTATTCTTTGATGACTCTGAAATAGTAATGAAAAATGTAGCCATCAGGAGTAAGAGGGTTGTATGCGTAGCTTCTAAGTCCAAATGTAGTGTAGATGTGCCACCAGGTTCTCTCCAAGTAGTTGCCCTCTCAATGGCGATTTTCAGGTAAGTTGAAAGTCTTTTAGTGGAAATACACAATGAAATGAACAAGTCTGAGTGAAAAAAAAACCCCTGATAAAAGTGAACACAGTTAATGTAACATTGGCACAGCCCGTACAAAAATGAAATGTTAAATCTTGCTTGACAACAGAATGCCAAACCACACAATCGTCTCTTCTCACTCAAATAATGTCATTTACATTCGATAGTTTATTATGTCTCTATTCTTGTTGGGATAGCCCCACACCCCCCCCTCCCCCCACTAATATGATCCTTGTGAATCTTACTCCACAACTTCTTCCTCTGCTATTTCCACTTTCATAATAACCTACTCTCTCTCCATAAATCTCTTTAAATTATTCACATGCATCAGCTTAATCCTACCACATTTCCGCTTTCTCTACTCCTCTTGCCAACATTTGTTGCAACATATCACAGCACTTCAAGATGTTATGCTGGTTTATCCACCCAATACTCACTCCTTTGCAATGTTTCATCCACTTCCCAGAGTACAACTCATCTCGGGGGCCACGCAATTTTCGACATCGACAAGCTCATGAGGACTTGTCCCTATGTCTCTATTGTAAACTTCTCTGGGAACAGTTTGTTTGTTTTTTAAGTTCCACTGCATCAGGCCACCTTGAGAACAATATTTACTTGGGTGAGGTACAACTTATACTGCTCCTTGTACTAAGGCAGCTAGAGTCCTCCAACTGACACTATAGAGCAATATTTCAAAATACTATGCCTAGTCATGTTTCAGAGTGATATGGCAAAGAGTGTTTACAAACTCAACAAGAGTAATCAAAGCCACCTGGGCAAGTCTAAAACCCTATAAATGACAAACAGCAGCGATATGTGAGGTAAATGTTTTGCAGCTGGTATCTTGTAGAATGACTATTGTTGCAAAAGCCTATTTCAATAATGTCAGCCTCAAATTGATGAGGAACCTTGGAATGTTGACTCTGTAGCAGCGAAGCATTCAAGGCTAGATTTATGGTCCTTAACCTTAATTTCAGCAAGTCAGCTCACAGTTTGACTTTTCATAGGTGGCTGAGGTCTTCAATTTTGGGGGAGATAAAAGTAAAAGTGAAATTCAGTGTTAAATTTTTCCTGCACAGGCTAATGTATGTGACCTGTAAGCTATGGGTCATGTGATCTCTGATGCTACAATTGCCATGGGGAGCATTCTGTTAAGGAAAGGGCGGTCTTACTGCTCCTTTTATTACAAGTGTAATGCATCATTGTACACATTCATCAATTTAGGGGGTTGAGCCCTTTAGTAGTTAAGCTTGGGGGGAGGCACACAATATACAGGATTACAGCAGCGACAAAATAATAAATATTAAACTTCTCACGAAGTCAATACATTACAAATGTGATTTTAAAAGGTATATTTACATTGTTGCCTGTTTTTGTTGTGTGTGTGTTATTGTTGTTCTCTCTTCTATTACTAATGTAAAATAATTATATTATTTAGATATTAACTGGTATTATTGATAAAGAAATCAAATTTGTGGAAGAATTATTAGGGGGAAAACATGCAGATCCTGATTATATTCATAAATATAAGGTATGTATATGATATTAAATAAATTTGCCTTAACAATAAACTAATAATTCATGCAGGCTATACCTGATGCATCAAATTTAGTAATTGCATGTCTCAATGGAAATGTACAAATAGTAAAACTATTAATGCTGCATGGCGCTGATGTTAATTTACAATCGAAACATGGAGCATCACCATTGTTTATTGCCAGTCAGAATGGACATACCAAGATAGTGAGAGAACTCATAGCAAAAGGTGCTCAGATAGATCTGCTAAACAACAATGGAGCATCACCATTGTGTGCTGCTAGTTATAATGGACATACTGAAACTGTGAGAGAACTTATAGCAAAAGGTGCTCAGATAGATCTGCAACACAACAATGGATTATCACCATTGTATATTGCCAGTGAGAATGGACATACTGAAACAGTGAGAGAACTCATAGCAAAAGGTGCTCAGATAGATCTGCAAGACAAGGATGGAGCATCACCATTGTAAATTGCCAGTCAGAATGGACATACTGAAACAGTGAGAGAATTCATAGTAAAAGGTGCTCAGATAGATCTGCAAGACAACAATGGAGAATCACCATTGTATATTGCCAGTCAGAATGGACATACTGAAACAGTGAGAGAACTCATAGTAAAAGGTGCTCAGATAGATCTGCAAGACAACAATGGAGCATCACCATTGTATATTGCCAGTCAGAATGGACATACTGAAACAGTGAGAGAACTCATAGCAAAAGGTGCTCAGATAGATCTGCAAATCAACAATGGAGCATCACCATTGTCTATTGCCTGTCAGAATGGACATACTGAAACAGTGAGAGAACTCATAGCAAACGGTGCTCAGATAGATCTGCAAATCAACAATGGAGCATCACCATTGTATATTGCCAGTCAGAATGGACATGCTGAAACAGTGAGAGAACTCATAGCAAAAGGTGCTCTGATAGATCTACAAAACAACAATGGAGCATCACCATTGTATATTGCCAGTTACAATGGACATTCTAAAACAGTGAGAAAACTCATAGCAAAAGGTGCTCAGATAGATCTGCAAGACATCGATGGAGAATCACCATTGTATATTGCCAGTGAGAATGGACATACTGAAACAGTGAGAGAACTCATAGCAAAAGGTGCTCAGATAGATCTGCAAAACAACAATGGAGCATCACCATTGTATATTGCCAGTCAGATTGGACATACTGAAACAGTGAGAGAACTCATAGCAAATTGTGCTCAGATAGATCTGCAAGACAACAATGGATTATCACCATTGTGTGCTGCCAGTATGAATGGACATACTGAAACAGTGAGAGAACTCATAGCAAAAGGTGCTCATATAGATCTGCAAATCAACAATGGAGTATCATCATTGTATATTGCCAGTCAGAATGGACATACTGAAACAGTGAGAGAACTCATAGCAAACGGTGCTCAGATAGATCTGCAAATCAACAATGGAGCATCAGCATTGTATATTGCCAGTTACAATGGACATACTGAAACAGTGAGAGAACTCATAGCAAAAGGTGCTCAGATAGATCTGCAAAACAACAATGGAGCATCACCATTGTATGTTGCCAGTCAGAATGGACATACTGAAACAGTGAGAGAACTCATAGCAAAAGGTGCTAAGCTAGATCTGCAAGACATCGTTGGAGCATCACCATTGTCTATTGCCAGTGAGAATGGACATACTGAAACAGTGAGAGAACTCATAGCAAAAGGTGCTAAGCTAGATCTGCAAGACATCGATGGAGCATCACCATTATTTGCTGCCAGTTACAATGGACATACTGAAACAGTGAGAGAACTCATAGCAAAAGGTGCTCAGATAGATCTGCAAAACAACAATGGAGCATCACCATTGTATATTGCCAGTCAGATTGGACATACTGAAACAGTGAGAGAACTCATAGCAAAAGGTGCTCAGATAGATCTGCAAGACAACAATGGATTATCACCATTGTATATCGCCAGTTACAATGGACATACTGAAACAGTGAGAGAACTCATAGCAAAAGGTGCTCAGATAGATCTGCAAAACAACAATGGAGCATCACTATTGTATGTTGCCAGTCAGAATGGTCATACTGAAACAGTGAGAGAACTCATAGCAAAAGGTGCTCAGATAGATCTGCAAAACAACAATGGAGCATCAGCATTGTATATTGCCAGTTACAATGGACATACTAAAACAGTGAGAGAACTGATAGCAAAAGGTGCTCAGATAGATCTGCAAGACATCGATGGAGAATCACCATTGTATATTGCCAGTCAGAATGGACATACTGAAACAGTGAGAGAACTCATAGTAAAAGGTGCTCTGATAGATCTGCAAGACATCAATGGAGCATCACCATTGTATATTGCCAGTGAGAATGGACATACTGAAACAGTGAGAGAACTCATAGTAAAAGGTGCTCAGATAGATCTGCAAACCAAAAATGGAGCATCACCATTGTATGTTGCCAGTCAAAAAGGACATACTGAAACAGTGAGAGAACTCATAGCAAAGGGTGTTAATGTTAATGTTCAAACGAATAGAGGATGGTCTCCATTAATGATAGCTTGCTCTGCTGGTCATTCGGATATTGTTAAAATATTATTATTGAATAAAGCTGATGTAGATTTGGTTAATGAAGATGGATTATCTGCACTATGGATTGCTCACTTGGCTGATCATTGGTACATTTATAATATACTGATTTTGCATAAGATCCTGATATTAAATGAGAAAAGTAGCAGAAGTCATTATATATTTGCAATGGCAGAAGCTTGTTAACGGCCATTTTTTTTTACTCTTACAATTAATATCTATACATTATATTTACAGATTTTTTTATTTTTTTATATAAATATTAACAATTAATCATAACTGTGATATAAAAATATGCAGAAATTGTGAAGATGATTAGACACTGGTAGTTTCCATTGTTAGGTTTGTGGTAACTTATGACTATGAGGGTTCATGAGCATACACTGCTTACACAGTGATATCACTGATGTTTCAGAGATAATAACTCCCATGAAGTAGCTAGTACAGCATGATTTGGTTATTGTGTAATAGCAACTTTGTGAGTATGTGGAGAATATTAGGTTGAAGTGTTGCTATGGTATAGGATACACCACAATGTGGAGGTTGTCAGTGTGGGGGTGTAACTCCCTACAAATGCACTTAGAAGATTGGTAGCTTCACCAATGCGCGTAGGAGTGTTCGAGGGACCAGACCACTAAAGTGATCAAAAGTCTTCCCAAAGTTGTGTGACATGTGCATCTCATTTTCATTGCTATTGTAGCTAATAGCTATATTTATATTATGTTCTCTAGTTGTGATAATTTATTCATCAAATAAATGGGAGAATGTAGTTCTATTTGAAATAATGATAAAACCCATAGAATAATACAAGATAGAATAACAATAATAATAATAATAGTTAAATGAAAAATAAATGAATGTAAATAAAGAACAAGTTCAGTAGCCTGTGCTGCCTAGCACTGCTACACAGTTCACTGGACAGCAACTGACAGATGCTGGATCAAAATCCCTGTTGATCGAGGAAGGCTCCGATACTTAGCACTTTTTCTCTCCTCTGCAGTGTCAGCAACCTTCCTCACATGCCAGTGGCATGTGTTCTGTAAGAAGCCACTAGAGTGTCAGGGCTAGTGGCATCCAACACCACCAGACATCCAAATTTCCAAGGAGTCAGAATCACACCAATAGGTCTCTTACCATCTGCCACATGAGGCCTGTAGGTTCCAACCTGGAAGAAATGGGCAGATATCAACCCTAGCTTGATGATGTCACTGATTGCAGCATGACACTGGTGTCTTCCCTCGCTTTTCTTAAAATTAAGAGCATGCCTCCCCCAGAGTATCCACGGCAGTTCCACACCACTGGCAAGAGTGGGGCCCGCGGACTACAGTACCCAATCGAAGGCCTACGTACAGCCACCCTCCTTACTATGTGCTGTCATCCATCTTCAGGCCCAGAGCGAACTGACACAAGTTCTACACATAACCAGGCACTCAACTCTTTGGTGGACACTGCAAGAAGCTGGGCACGTTCCTCATCATTATAATGTTTTTGTTTTTTGCTTTTGTTTAATTAAAAAAAATTTTTGTGTAGGTCATACTTGTTTAGGCAGCTCAATACTGGGAGTTTCCGACCCGTGGCTTGCTGTAAATGTAATAAATTAAAAATCCACTTACAGACACATTTAGCACCAGGGCCATGTAAAGGCAGAGGAGGCAACTGACTTCTCAAAATATTACACCCTGGTTTTGAAGAATATCTTATTCTAAGGTAAATACAATACCAGCTATTGGTCATAGCTATTAATTTTAGGTGTACCTTTTGTTGATCAAGTCATGGATGAGGAAAAAATTGCACGTTTTGAGCTCTCTAGTTTGTGACACAGAATGCATGGTAGCTAAAAGAATTAACCTAATGAAAAACTTTAACTGAAGAAGTGTTGGACATGATTGCTATCACTTTCGTTTTTGAGCTCACACAATTTATTCAATTTTTATGTTACTTATAGCACTTCCCATCGAAATTGTGAGCAATCAAATCAGTGCATGACTCAACTATCATGACAGAGAGTCAGCTGGATTCACTGGCACTTGATTACATCAATTCCTGTAGAACTCCACCTCCAGGTAATTTTATTCTTAAATGATTCAAACACTTTCACCTTTTATTGATTGAGATTTTGTCTTTTTGGTTGAGCTGATGAGCATGCTCAAGCCAGTTAGTCCACCAGGCAGAGGCACTGAGAGTTGCTTTATTTAAATATCCTCTAATACTTTTCAAAGTATTTTCCAATAGTTTCAAATTGTCTGGATTATAATAGGGTGTCACCATCAATGGCAACTTGCTGGGAATAGTGTTGCCATTGGGAAGAAAAGCAAGCCCACTTTGAGGTAACCAGAATGGGTCGGAACTCCATTCTTTATAAAACATGACACACTCTCCTGATTCATTACGTTGAAACTTGAATTGATGTACCTTAAGATGGTCATGGAGTTGAGGAGTTTGATCTGACATCTAATCCTTGACATCAGTTACAGAATCCAAAACCACCACTTTAGGAGGTGGTGAGAAAGACACTTCTATAGTTTGAAAGATCTGGAAAGAACAAAACAAGGATATTCAGGACACACTCCTTACGAGCGACAAAGGTAAAGTGTACAGTTACATGTAGTTTATAACTTTGCTAGGTTAGGTGACCTGGAATAGTCAATGCATTGCGATGTTTCAGTTTTCGAGATATGCATGAAAATGTTTGGTCTATATCTTCATGAGTATGTCCAACTGGTAGGAATCCAAACTTCACATACACACATAAGTATCTATATCAACCTGGGATCAGTCAAATCAAATCCTAAATACCTTTCTGAACACTCCCAATTCAACCAATATAGCCACAAATGTGAGCGTAAACTTGTTCTTATTGTCACGACAAGTATTATCCATCTGAATATACAGCACTTCTGGTAATCCATCCTGCAGCTGATATTTTTACATCACTATGAATTACTTTACATCATATTGATAGAATTCTTACCTTCAACTGATAAAATACTCGTAACAAAACTTCCACAGTCAGATTGGAGTCATGGTTAAATTGTCCACTGTCTATGAACATCATAGTGAATCGGATTGGCTATGTACTTTAACTCCAGTGATATGTGTTTCCAGCCTGTAAGCACCAGCCATCACTTTGGGGTTGTTGACAATGTGGGGTATGTTTGTTATAGACTGATCCATTCCATCTATTATAATGCTTAATTATTGTCTTGGCTTTTTCTCTCCCTTTTGTCTGTGTTTAGCATACTTCTCTCTTTTACTCCTAAGAATAAAACAAAAGATATTTAATTTTGTGCCTGTGCCAAAATATAGTAGCCATACTTTTCAAGCTGAATGTGTTGTTCTAAAATTTCTGTGAGCCATTTTCTAATTTCTTTATTAAGTGTTCTTTCTCGACCTTTTCCGATTGCAGTGCAAACATTACATTTTGAAAGTTTCTCCTGCCATGCAAGAAGTAAAATTCCGTCAATGCCATTTATTAAAAAAAAATACCAATTACCTTTGGAATCTTGACATGGCGGAAATGTTAGCTCCAAATGTCATAAAATGTAGATATACTACAGCATTCCATGTCTCCTTGTGATAAGTCATCTTTAGCTAAAGTATAAACATCGGCTTTAGTGAGACAAGAAGGCAAATGAATCGCTGATGAAGTAGGCATTCAGTCTCCAACTTTTTTACTAAATGTACGGAGCCAACTAATAACTCGAATGCTGGAGTCGGTAATCTCACATCTTCCTGTCCTACCATGCTCAGCTACTAATATGCCATTATGAAATTTGGCTTTCATTGCTGCAAACCTATTGTATCCGAATCCATACACCTTTCCTGAAGCACGTCTCACACACCTGGTGACCACCTACTGAATAAACAATACCTTCATCTTGGCTATGCTCTTGCATATAATTCAAAACAAGCTGAGTCTGCTCAGTCTCCGATAACGAATAAACTGTTAATCATATGCGCTCTATTGTACTTTGTGATAACAATTTGAAACAAGTAACTTGCTCACATTGACAGCAATACTGAGACATTAGACTGGCAGTTGAAAACTCTGGTTGACCTGCAACAGTTAATTTCATTGCATAAGTAATGATAATATATAAGCACAAATGGGAAGCAAGCTAGTCCATGGAGGTAGGGGGGTGGGTTCTGAAGGCTCATACCCTCCCTCCTGGTTTAATGACATTCATGTCATGAATTAATTTTGCTGTGCATGTGGTACAAAGTTCAACATACAATAGTATTTGTGGCAGTTTCATGTACAGTGAGATAATTGGTCCTATGTATGTTGTGAAAGCTTAATTGTGTTACTGTAAGATTGTCTTGCCACATGATAACCGAAAGTGCCTGAAATTATTGTAAAACCTTTTAGCTACACACTGTGCTGTATTTTTTTTTCCAAAAAAAACAGGTTCTAACTTACTCTATCTGATACAAATATTCATTACTTGTGCAAAGCTTTACTGCACAATTTATTATTCTTCGGAATATAACGCAGAGTTAAATAAATGTTTTTTTTATGATGATAGCACAAGATTTGAGCTACTATGCAATATTCAGAAGTTACACAAACTCATAGCTAAAAAATTATGCCACTATAGATTACAAAACTAGCTAGCTATCTGAACCAATACAACTAAAACATATTAACTCTTGTTCTGTTCCTTGTGGGGTTAGTCAATAAGGGAAGCATATCCAGGCCACTTGCTGAAGAATCGTTGCTGCAATCAGAACTAAACGATAAGCATTCATCAACTTCCATCTTGAACTCCATTCAAGAATTTGAATTTTTCCTATTGTCCAGTGAGTTTGCTAGAAGCTCAGGAAGTAATTAACACCATGTGGTTTTTATTTATAGCCTGTAGCCAATAGAATTCAGTGTTCAGTAAAATGGCTTCAACTTCAGGCAGTGAACATTGCAGCTTAGAATGTGTAAATGTTTCTTCAAAGCCTTGCATTTGACTTTCTTCACACAAGACAAGCAAGTTTTTCTTTGGAAAAAAAGGAAGTCAAACAAAGTTAACCAATGGTGTTTCTATAGTGGACCTGTTCTACCTGCATCTGTTAGGAGTGCAGATGTCATAAACGTGAGTATTTTAACAGTCATTGCTATAATACTACCATTTTAGCTGCCTACATTGATTAGTTAGGCTTCCATAATTTCAAGTTTTTGTGGTGCGACAAAGAATAAACTAGCTAGCATAATGTTTGTGTGTTTCTAGCAAGCTACCATCAACATTTTATTTGATACTTTGTTTCCTCAGTTTAAAGGTCGTGACAAAGATGGGAGCAATAAATATAGTTTTAATTGCCAACTTTACAAAGGATGTCAATGATTTCTGTGCGGAAATGGCTCCTTATCTTTCTGATGTGAATACCTTTTGTGCCAGTCTATCTTCAAAGACCAATGGTATTGTCAGTTTCATCAATGAAGCCACAGATGGAGACACATCAATTTTTTCTAACGATCCAGCCTCTTCACAAGGAAGGAAGAGATGCAGAAGTACTGCTGAAGCTATTGATACACCTAATGCTAAGATGACCTAGAAAGGGTATAAAGAGCAAAAAGGTGATCTAGAAGAAAAAAATCCAGATTATCAAATAGGTGAGATATCATGTGTTCTTTTTTTTTTTCTTGCTTCATTTTGTGGTGTCATTGATGTGGAGATCAGGTCCAGGTTGCTTATGCCTGGTCGGTCCTCATGGGTGAAGGGGTGTGGGAGTTTAGTCCAGATCTTCAGGTCGCTGCCACCAGGTCCTATCTGTGGAAGCTGTCTTAAGCCTTGCAGTCAAGCCAGGTGAAATTAGATTATTAAACTAATACACACAAACTCGACACACAAGATACGATAGAACTGCGTTTTCCGGAAGTGTCGTGCGCCTATAACCTAAGTTGCGCACAGTACCTTTGCACACAAACAATGAATATAATTGTGCACCTAGCTAACTATGCACCTAGCTAACTATGCACCTAGCTAACTATGCACCACACAATGTCTCTGACATGTTCTGTTTGTTCTCTTCTCCCTCTTCCTCTTTATCTCCTTCGACTGTAACTCCTCCAGCCCCACAATTGACAAGCATGTATAGTAGCTATTTAGATTATTGTCAGGATAGTAGGGAATATGTGTATATTAGTAGAATGGGAATGCATATGCAAAGCAATTGGCAAATAATATTTTTCTATTTTTATATCTTTGACTTTACCATGCATTTGAAAGAAAATTGCCAAGATGATTCAATTGCTGTTCGATCCTAGAAACTCCTTACTTGAATTCAGTAGCGCTAAATCAAGGAAACTTAACCAATGATGGAAGCTTTCTTTTTGATCTTACTGTTATAATTGATATAAGCTTTATGCACACAACCTAATTTGTTTACAGCCATTGTGGGGTCTATTGTGTATGTATGTATGTATGTATGTTTGTTTGGGTTGCATGTGATTGGGATAGTGTACAATGAATAGTTACATGATGTGTATTTGTGCTAAAGTAGTGTAAGCTAACAAAAAAAGGCTTGGGTAAGCTGCTTGACCCCCATGCAAGTAAACCACAGGACTTAATTAGGACTTAATTATTATTTTGGTGCTCATAGCAAACTTCTGATACTGCTTGCCTTTTTGCTGGGCTGGATATCCTCTAGATACATGGGCTGGCTTCTGGGAGACTGACATATACATGCGTGCAAGCATGTTACAGGGGCATAGGAACAACTTTAGAGGCGGCCCAGTTTCTCAAACCAGTTGTAATAAGTAATGAAATTACATAGCTTAATTCTGAACATCAATTGAAGTAATTCATTTTGACTACTGGGGCTTAAATAATGTGAACCTTTTCGATCAACCCATGGCTCAAGACTAGGGTCATCCTTACTTCTAAGCTTAAAAAGCTGAATAAAATTACCCTC
>WLWI01002851.1_pt1 | contig 14907 bp, 10 predicted proteins | sample 6701501 | NCBI WGS metagenome assembly WLWI01 (sample SAMN12718690, study PRJNA515312) | sponge metagenome | isolation source: marine sponge | host: Mycale hentscheli | place: New Zealand: South Island, Marlborough, Capsize Point | collected 2014-11-01
TCCCTTACCAATCTGAGAAGTTCAGAATCACTGATGTCTGAATAGCATTGAGCAACAGACAATTGGTACTCACTCATTCGCCTTCGTAATGTGCGCAATGATATATCCTAAAGATCAGCAATTTGTGAGCAAGTAAAATTCAACATCAAAAGATGCTCAATCTGCTCGGATTAAATGTTAAAGTTAGGGTGTCCTCTCGACTGGTAACTTATATCAGGAACTGGATTGATACTATTCGTGCTTGAGTCTCCTACTCTCTCTTCTATAAAATCGCAATATCTTCCAATTTCTTCCAAAAATTGATGCTGCTCACTTGCCATTAATAATCTGTACAAATCGCTAGCGTAAAATATTAGAATGTCAAGAGAAGATGGTTATCTTTCTTTCTCATGCTTTTCCACAGCATTAACATTAATACAGCTTCTGGAGATAGCTAAACACATATCCTCAGTGTCTTATGCCATTTCTTTCAGCCTCCACACTACAGCCTCTAAACAAGTTGATGTGGTAAAGGGAGATCTTTGGACATGATCCAGGTAAGTAGCTAGCACCACCTCTAACTGTCCATTCAGCGTATGCCGCCTTCACCTTGAGTGCATACCGCCTTCACTGTGAGCCGCCTTCACTGTGAGCCGCCTTCACTGTGAGCCGCCTTCACTGTGAGCGCATACCGCCTTCACTATGAGCGCATACCGCCTTCACCGTGAGCGTATACCGCCTTCGCTGCAAGCGTATACCGCTTTCACCATAGCCGTACTGTGTTCATTGGGACCGTACAGGGGTAGAATTTTGGCACGGAATATTCTAGTACCAAACTAACCTTTCACAAACAAAAAAATAAAAAAGTTTCAGGCACATATGAGACACTCTAGTTGATGGCTTCATCACTATGATGAACTAAGACAACTCAATTGAACTGCGGAAGCCTACATATAAAATAATTTTCCTACCTGAAATGAGTGAAGGACTGCAACATTCAGTTCCACAATGGCTCTGTCCTTCCATAGCTTGTAGGTCTGTGTGTTCAGTCCTAACTTCTGAGCAATTGGCTGTAATCAATCAAGTACAATAACAAATAGATACATGGATATTTACAACCAGGTATTTAAAAAAACATGAGACAACCACTATGTGCATGCATCATGAATACAAAAACATATGCCAGAAGATTACATCACTGATACCAATATATGTACCAACAACCTTGTAAAGCTTGAAGCAAGTAAAAGAGAATTCTGGTTGGAAAAAGGTAGTAAAGACTAACCAGCAGTCATTACTGTGAAACACCACAACTAATCCTTCACACCAACCATATTGTGGGTTAGGAGCAGAAGGAAATTTCTACACAACTGCCACAGTATAGTAATGGCTATGGCTTCACGCTGCCCACCACACTCACACAACCAGTATTAACAGCACAAGGTTAAACCCAGTTTCATCCACTCAAGCAAATGACACTGGTCTGATGACACACATGATGAGCTGATTTATTACTCCTTTACAATAATTTAAAAAAAATAATGATTAATAATGATAATAAATATAATGCCGCTCAGCAACACAGGAAATAGCACACCACAGCTACCTTCCTAGATCCTTTGGGGAATTGCCTCCGCCCTCTCCTGCTACATCCTTGTCACTTAAAACACCCACATGGAATAATGAAATAGCTGCCTATACTGTAATCTGTATATTGAAAGTGCAAATCCTCCATATTTACCATATTCCTAAAGCTGTCAATATGTACTTAGTTTACAATCTACTATAAACTATTCCAAGATAGACATATAGAATCAAGATAACTATCTACCTTGAGTTTGTTATATCTGTTGACATCTCCTAGATCACGTGCTATCTCAGTGCCCATGTACCAACCATTGAAAGGAATGCCCGGGAACTCCAGCCCACCACAGTCCAGCAGCATGCTTGACACAGCAGGTAGAGCATACCACTTCATGCCCAAGTCTTTGAACCAGTCGTAACTAAATATACACACATACAGCAAACAGCGTAACATCACAATAAGTCCAGTTGAGCTGTAGGTACAAGGTATAGTTCACAAAAAAATTATCAGATTAGTTATCAATTTAAGAATACTTTAAAATGCATCTCCTACGCATTCTTGCATTACTTACTCCGGATGAGTGAACTCCACTTCAAGGACTAAGTCTTGAGGTATTTCAAAAAGCTCAGGATCTCCTCCATTAGCTTGCAGAACTAATGGCACTATATCATATTCAGTACGTTCCTTGGGAGGAGTCCAGCCCAAATATTCAATGATCATCTGCAGACAAGATGAAATACATACACTTGCATGATTGTATCAGGGTTGGGATCAAATACATGAGTATTTAAGCTGTATTAAAATACATTTTTGGAGAATTTGTATTTGTATTTGTATTTTAAGATTTAAAAAGTGAAGTATTTGTATTTGTATTTCAAAAACTTTTGAAAATATCATAAGGTAAGAATGTGAGCTTTTGTATTAATAGAAACTTGAAAAGATCTGGAACATTTCTATTGGACGATTCATTCTATTGTTTAGTTCTGGAAAGTACAGAATCAAGTGTTGTTCGGTCCATGCTAGCATAGCTATATTGTAATAACTAAAGCTCCACCTCTTATTGTAAAAAGCTGCTGTTAAATTAACTGAATGCATACAAATAAAGGGCAAGTTTCTTCAATGTGAGTCAAACCAGCTCCCTCAAGTAATAGAGACAAACCACTGAGCCTCTGAATCATAATCACACCTACAACCACCACATACTTGCAACACTATATAGTTCCAGTGTATTTATGCAGTCCTGTATCTTTCAAAGATTCTATAGCATAGCTGGAAAGATATTTTAACCTAACAAATATTGTTCAAAGTACAAAACTTTTGAAGAACTAATGTTCCGTCAGATATAATCTATTTTCCATGCAACGCTTTACCTACTGTAATTGTGATGCAATTCAAAAGTATTTGTGTTTGAAATACTGCATCTAAGAAAGTATTTGTATTTGTATTTAAATACTATTCAAAGTATTTGACCCCAACCCTGGATTGTATGTATACACAAAATATGACAAGAAGGGGGAGGAAGGGGGTTCCCTTTCTCCATTTCTTGGCATAGCCAGTTCAATCAGTAACAAGGAAGTGGTCTGCCTTTAGCCCATTAAAAGCAATGGCTTCCCAGCTTTCTGTATCTCTCATCTACCACACAAAGTTACTGTGACCCACACACACTACACACATGCACTAACGTCAGTGAACTCCAAATTAGCAGGGTCACCCAATATAGAGCCATCTGGATTCTTGTAACCAGCATAGCGGATCAGTTGTGAGTTCCACACTCGGAAGTCAGCGTTCGCTCTTGTTCTATTGGGAAACACAGTGATGGTGGACCTGCAAAGGCATATAAACAAGCACATGGAGTCGTTATAGCTTCCTAGTTCATTATGATACATATGTGAAACAGGTGTTGGTGTCACAAATAAACTGGTCTAAAGTTTGGAAAATGCTAGTAAGTTTACCATCAAGGAGAAGAATGAAAATAACACACAGTTCACAACATAGCAGTAATAATTGTAACACATTATCCAGACTTATTATTACTATGTTTTATCAACTCTTAGACAGTTTGTGCCTATAGCAATTCAAAACCAGATTATTAATTGGGATCACCAATGTGTGTGCCTCAAATAGCACAGGAATAAAAGTGCACGGTAACTTAACTAGCCAATATCACCTCCTTTATATTTTTTGTTTGTTTGTTGCTTGATTTTTCTTAGATGTGTGTCGCAATCATGTAGGTAGGAGGAAAAACAGAAAAGTTATGCCAGTATTGCATAGTAGTAAGTGCAATGATTACTGCATCATAGCCTGAGGGCTTTTGTGCACATTTTGATTAAAAAAATTCCACACAGTGAGGAATGTAAAAGGGCAGCCTTTCCTGCATTCTTTTAAGGTCAAAATGTGTGGTAGCAGTAATCATTGAGAGTCAATTTCATTCATAACTAACATCAATGTTCATACAGACCTAACAAGTGAGAAAACTGTTCACTAACGGTTAATTAATACAAACAGCTAGAACCATTCCATTTCTTACCGCAAATTTCCACCATTGTTGCTATACTTGATATGATGACATATTGCTTCAAACATCTCCTTGGGAGTTGTCACATCTCGTGCATCTAATACCTTAATGTGATGAATGACAATACAATAACAACAACACTTCACAACTTGACATACACACACACACATACACACAATGGGATGTGCATTAGGATCAGCTGAACAAACAAACCTCAAGCTGTCTCCATACAATACGATTCACACAGCGAGGAGCATTTCTCCAAGCTGTCCTCGCTCCAAATACAAGTTCCTCATATGTCAGATTGTAATGGCCTCTAGTTTCAATCTCGTTCCTAACTTGCCACAGCCTCACAGATAACTTGTTTTCATAGTCGTGTCCTAATGCACTAAAAAACAAACAACAAACAAACATACAAACAAAAAGCAAGGGGAGTAAAAAGTAAGAAGGGGAAGTCAAAGTATCATGTGTTACTATAGATCATTTAAATTCTTACACTTTCATGGACTCGTAGTATTGTTTTATAAAGTCTTCAGCAAGTGGAAGAATTTCCTCAGCTGGTCTGGGTGTGGCATACGGTCGTTTCGGTTTAAGCTGCATGTGAGATCCTTTACAATAGGACTCATTACAGCCTGTCTCTTTGTATTCCTACATCCAACATCAACATTCATATTAGCAAGTGGCCTTCCACCATAACAGACTGAAATGCTAAACATTCAACAGAACGTGTGGAACAAGTACACAATACAAATAATAATTAATAAAGTACAGTAATAATTCACTGGCCATTTCTCAAATGAGCTAATAATGTAATTAAGCTGCATAGCTTAATCAAACTGGCAAGGTCATCAGTCTCAGGGAGAGTGTTGATCTTCCGCTATTACATTACTGGTTTACCAGCCCTTGCTAGTTTACTTTGCACCTAATTAAACTGTGCCACAATCTCGGATCCCACCCAAGCTCAATTTGCAGGTTTCTCTCACCTCTAGGAACATGAATGCCAACTTCCTAGGAGCTAAGTGGGTATTCTGATCTGTTGATAGGCAAGGCATGGGCAAAGATCTCTTTAATTACTTTTAGGAAGTGTGAGTCATAACATGAAGCCTTTGTTACGGCCAATTCTTGCCACACATCTTGACATCTCAAAAATTGCTAAGAAGGTATGCTAATCAGTCAAGAGTAGAGAGAGGGTCATTACTCATATAACCAACAATCGTGACAAAAACTTAATAGTCTTGCAAATAAAAAGGTATCGTCTGCTTTGCAAGTTGATAACTAATTCAAGAGTTACATGTGGGGCATCTGTGAGATCAGGCAGTGCTACAAAGTGATGCTGGTAACCGACATGCCTGTAAGGTACCCAATACGTTGGCATCCAAGTTATTTAAAGAAAAACGGAATCAAACACTTTATTCACATACCTGCACACCTCTTTCCCCCAATCTAAACCAACAAACAAGTAACAAAATATACTCGTCAACAATTAACAGGTAAAGCTGTTAATAAGTTCTTTCACAGAGTCACAGCTAGTGTAGACAAAACCAAATACCTACAGACAAACTGTGTTCCTCAATAAATCCAACCATTACTTCATAACCAAATGATCCTTGTCGTGAAACAGTGTTGTAATAGAAATTAACAGTACTCAAACAGAGAGAGATCAGGCTTCACTACACAAGTTAAAAAAATTTTGGGAATAATTATCTTGTTCAATCTGCTGATATTTACTATTGCTTATTAGGATGGGGGGGGGGACATAATTAACCAACAACATTCCTTAGTCTGGTCACACACATCAAATTGGCCAGTATTGGATAGACCTAATTACATAGAGTCACACCTAACTCACATTAATCCGCTTATTGTACAGCCTGTCTGTCATTTCATGATCATCCAGGAGATTGTGGATGTTTACACTTTGTACACCACTTCCAGTCCGCCATTGCGGCAAATTGGCCAAATCAAGACTTTTACAAGTACGCATCATATTCTTGCGAAGATCCTCCACAGGCTTTCTCACAGCTTCAGGTGTGAATGAGTGACGATGGCTGAGTGAGCCCTGAGGTGGCTGCAAGGAACCATTCATGCCAGGAGGTTCTCCTTCATCAATCTGTGGCAGTCCCCTTGATGAGCCCATTGCTTTCCTTTTCTCTTTTGCTCCCCCTCTAGTTGCTGGTGGTATGTTAGGCACCTCTGGACTTGAAGAAGCGGAGGAATCAATGGGAGAAACCCTAGTTGGGGATACAGGCTCCACGTTGATCACTGGGTGGCCATTTTGCATCACCATTTCATTCATGTTAGTAGCACTGCCATTACTGCAAGATCGATGGATCTCCAAAACCAGTTCATTGGTGTCATTGTATTGTTCCATGACGGTTGCCACCTCTGACGGGCTCAAGTGTTGCACGTTGAGTCCATTCACACTTAGCAACAGGTCCCCTTTATGAAGCAAACCAGACTTGTCTGCTACTCCATTCTCTAGCATCTTTATTATTTGACAGTGGGGAGGTTTTGGTAACTTCTTAAAGCCAATGCCAAGAGACTGGCCTGGATTCTTTGACAAATTTACTGTCACATCCATTTTCTATTGCACACAATATATATAACATACCATTATAGTAATACTATAATAATTTACTTCAATATTTTCTACAGTCAACTCAGTAATTCATAAAACCTAAACTGCACATTTACAAAATTCGAGCAGAAAACTAGCGAAATGTTGGTATAAAGAATTACACCTTCTTCGCACCTGCAGAAACTGCAAAGACAACCAGAAGTAAATCGCAGTTTTCAGCAGAAAATAGTCACACAAAAAATAAATAACTATACAATCACTGTAACTATTCAGTACAACAAAGTCATACAAATCTAGTACTCACGTCACGCAGAGTGAAGAGTCAAATTTTATAGGCTAATTTTGCACGTCCGCCCTCAACGTGTTTGACAAACCGCCGCGCCCTACGTACTGCTCCGCTAAGGGGCGTGGCAAAAGAAGCAACGTCTACTATATGGTGCAGCTTTCCTGCTCTCCCGGAGCAGCTCTAGGCTAGTGTGGCCTACCTCCACAAAAATGACCTTCAAATCTGTAGTGTACTCTGCTGTAGGCAAGGCAACTGCAGCCGCTCTAGAGTATGACACTCTAAAGATAGTACATATCAAGGACAAACGAATTGGGTTTATTTATCGAGTTGTTCAGTTAGCCATACTCCTTTACATCATAGTGTAAGTTTATAGCTGTAGTGTTGCTGAAAACATTAGCCAGTTGAATAGCTGGAGGGGGTTCAAGAAGTAATTTTGTTACTAAGGTGGTAAATTGTGACTGGAATGTTTTTGCCAGTGATTTCATCACATGATAAGAATAAATAGAAGTTCATAGATCATGCTCTGTGGCCAGAGAGGGTAAGAGAGGAGTCAGTCTGACTCATTTGCCGATATTGCCAACTGAAAACTGACTAGAGAGTCTCACATGGCACAAACCACACATCAAACGTGACTTTTGTCTTCTGTCAAAATTTCATCTCAAAGGGCTGTTCGGTAATTTTAGTCACACCTTTCAGCTACCCAATAGACCTGGGTGGTAAAAATTTGACTTGCGAGACTAGCTTTTATTCTAATTCTAGATATTGGCATATTTAAGTCTCCTAATTTAAGCAAATTTTTGCCTTATGTTTCATCTAAATGGACATGTGCTTTTCAGTTTGAGGAGTTAAAATTTGGACCACTTCATGATAATCTCAGGTTACATTGCTGAGATTGAAGGTCTAAAGATTAGACCTGCATTTGTAAAATATCTTTAAAGCTGGCGCAATTGGAATTTATACGTACGTAGTCTCATGAAATCATATAGTCATCACCAGTTGGGTCATGGAAACATTTAGGTGAAGTGAAAGTAAAGGGATTTGCTGACCTGTTGATGGCTGTGTATTGTGGACATGCACTAGAAGCCACTGAGAGACCTTCTGCTAGAACTTACCATGTTATAATATTAATATGAGCAGCCACACAATACTATTACATTTAAGATAGTACATATTCATAGTTAAGTTGTCTGTATATGGACAGGGTTGTGTGATGGGAATAATGTGACCATTGCACTCATCTCACAGGATTTCTCGCATTATTGGGCATAGTTGTAATTGTTTTAATTACAAATCTGTCAGGCAGGGTCAACTTCTTGGGTAGCATTTCAAGATTTGATGATTCTGTTGTTGTATTCTTTGTAGGTATGGAATAATCTGGCAGCAAGGGTACCAGATAACAGGTCCTGTAACTGGCACAGTTACTTCTAAGGTAAAGGGTGCCTTTCACTACAATGGTACAGAAAACTATGCTCCATCCTGTGATGGCATCCTGGCATACAATAGGACATTTGATGCTGGAGATTTTGTTATTCCTCCTGAGGTCAGTCAATTTGAATATGGTGGTTTGCTTCTTATCTCTCATTCAAATTGTCTGACACATCCTCTCACTCGACATGTCTGACACATCCTCTCACTCAACACGTCTGACACATCCTCTCACTCAACACCTCTGACACATCCTCTCACTCGACATGTCTGACACATCCTCTCACTCGACATGTCTGACACATCCTCTCACTCGACATGTCTGACACATCCTCTCACTCGACACGTCTGACACATCCTCTCACTCGACACGTCTGACACATCCTCTCACTCGACACGTCTGACACATCCTCTCACTCGACACGTCTGACACATCCTCTCACTCGACACGTCTGACATCCTCTCACTCGACATGTCTGACACATCCTCTCACTCGACATGTCTGACACATCCTCTCACTCGACATGTCTGACACATCCTCTCACTCGACACGTCTGACACATCCTCTCACTCGACATGTCTGACACATCCTCTCACTCGACATGTCTGACACATCCTCTCACTCGACATGTCTGACACATCCTCTAACTCAACAACACACCCTCTAACTCAATATGCCTGACACATCTTCTCTCTCAACATGTCTGACATAATTGTTTAATGTAAATGTTTATTATTGAGTGACTTTTTATTATAGATCAATAAAAGTATTTCTCATTTTTTTTATTATCATCAATTTAGTATTCAGTTATAAAAAATTTCCAGCCAAATTTTATACTACTGTGAAACAGGCAATATTACGTCAAGAACTAAATATTTGATGTTTATTATGATTATTGTTTTTATGATGTCACAACTTTCGTGAAGATGGGGGAGTTGGAAGTGCATATGTTGACAAACATGCATGCTTATTATCAAAGCAGTGAACAGTAGTAGTAATAACATTTTATTGGCATGGCTCCTGGTTTTATTCATCTCTTTCAGTGTTACCAGATTGAGATTGTTTCTCAGCAATAGTGGCAATCCTGGATTAGTTTTTGTTAAGCCTTGCACCCCCTTCACACATTGTTTTAAGTTGCATATTAAAAAAAGGAGGGGCTTGTTATTGTGCATGTGTGAGCATGTGCAGTCTAATGTAGTCCTACAAGTTGGCACATCATGTTTAGGCAAAACTGTGCAATGGATAGGCATTGTTACATGATTTAAGAATACTGCAATCGAAGACTCCTTAAGCTTCAAGTTATTTTATGGAGTATTGTGCAATTCCTTAAATCAGTAGGGTGTGCATTTAGTGAGCCATTTCTAGTGTTTCTGTGACAGTGTGTGGATAAGATTAATCTTATCAATGGAAGGAGAATTTGTATCCAATTACAAAATGTGTATGCTGTGAAATAATGGGCATGATGTATATGACGAAGTAGGCATAATGTATGTGACAAAGTTGGCAGTCATAGAAACAAAGGGAAACAATAGAAGAGAGTTGGTGCATCAGAAAGTGTTGCTTTTTTTTCATCACTCATTTATTTTTAAATATTATTCATTTGTTGATTTTAATTACTTAAAAGAAATAAGCAACATAAGCTTTGACACAGCCATTTTGAAAGCATAGTAATGTAGTGTTTTCTTTGCCCAATGTTTTCAGAGTCACAGTTGATCTTGAAGATAATTATCAAAATATTCAAGTGAAATCTATTTTAATGTTTCAATCTTTTTTTTTTGTTTCAACTTATTCATTATGTGAGGCTCATTAGCACGAGATATATGTGTATATATCAGCTGTTGCTGTTTTGTTTTTATCTTTTAGTTTCTACATTGCATGTACGTATTCATACCATTCATCTAAAACCTGTCTTTGATGTAAACAGGTGTAGGAACTATATGTGTAGCAAATACAGTATGCATGGTTATATCTCTATTTTGAAGCCTCAACTCCATTGTAACTTCCAGCGTTTTGCCTCCTCAGTAGGATGTATATCCTTTACCGGAAGTCCTAATTGACTGAAGATCCTATACTGGATATTTGTGGAGAATTTATTCTTTTGTTGTCATTCATTCTTGGAAGTGTTGACAGTAGTAGTATCATGCAATGAGGAGTGTTTACTTTCACTTCTTATTTCCAAGACTAATTTCTTAGAATTTGGATCGTATTTGACTAAAGGAAGCTATTTCTTTACCCATAACTTTGACTACTGAAAATTTTACTAGATGTGTTGTAAAATCACTTTCATAATGTGCTGTTTCATGCCGTAAATTCTTTTTTTTTTTAATGGCTTTGCCTGACTTACTTTGTATGCAAAACAAGCATACATGAATGTAATAATCTAACTTATATGTAATTGATTGACTCACAGGCTTTTTCACTATATTTTTAAGAAAGTGTAATTGCTTTCCCTAGATTTGTTTTCTGTATGCAGCCCTGGCTGTGCAATTATATTGTTTGTATTCACTGTATTTATAACACCTGTAGTTTGGAGCTGTGAAGTGGGCTCCTGTGCTTTTAACTGCTCAAATTAATATATCATTTCCCAGAATGTTAACATGCATTATTGGTAATTATTCATACTTCCTCTTTTGCAGTTGTAAAAAACAGCTAAAAGTTGATTTTATGATTATGAGTGGATTATTTTACTCTTTTAGTTGCATGCCTAACTGTCACTTTTACTATTACTAATTATATTTTATGTTAATAACAAATTTTCTCGTTCTAACAGCTAGTATTAAAACTTAACCTGACGTTTCGATTTCTTTTGCCGAAGTCCTCTTCAGGGGTCAATGAGGACTTCGGCAAGGAGTCTAAATGTCAGGTTAAATTTTAAGTAGCATAATATTGGCTGTTAGAACGAGAAATGAGAATATATTTTTATTATTATAATTATTCCAGCCAAGAATGACCGAATATTTTATGTTGTGAGGTGTAACATTTAATGCAGCCAGTAAACTTTATATTGGAGATGCCATAGTTATTGAAACTGAGCCATTTATTATATTTTATGGTTCAAAGTGCAATGGGGGAGAAGTCAGGATTTTTATAACCCTTCAGCTCATGTAATGGGAATACAAGTATGTGAGAGAAATATTTCATTTTCCATGATGAAGGTAGTGGATTGTCATTCTTTTTTTATATTTATTTTTGATATATTAACTCCAGCACAATATTTTTATGCAGTTTAAGCTTCCAGCTGACTTTTAAAAATGTTAAGCAAATAATTTACATGTGTTTTTGGAATTAGAATGTCTTCTTTTGTTCATTTTTTTTTTGTGATAGACACTATCACACCAAGTACTCCACATTCAGCATGCTTGCAATTGTAGTCAGGCATGTTACTAACTGCTTCAATATTGTAGTATCGTAGTATAAACAATTCAATCTTCCATAATATTGCAACAAAAAATAGTCCCCTAATGGATGACTGGTAGATCCCATTCCATGTAACCAGGTTACCATTTCCATCACTACTACTCAATTTCCTATGAATTAAGATTCCCCCACTTAATGAATTGTAAGGGAATGAAAGTTAGGCAATTTATCACGATGTTAGGATGATGTATTTATATCCAGTGTTGTGGTATCATGAGCAATTTTACTTTCTCTCTCTGGTCTATGAGCTTTCTAAGGAATATCCTTTTTGCTTATCATTATGCCACTTATAAGCATAAATATACAATGAAGGGAAGGGGGATTGTGTGTATGTATGTGTGTGTGTGTGTGGAGGAAGGGTGAGATAGCTAACAATTTATAGCTCTCTCTTTGCACGTTCATTGGGACACGTTACTAGCTGATACAGGAAGTTGAAACCTAACAGGAAATTTAGACAGGAAAACCAGCATAGTCAAAGCGTGGGGCATGTCTGGTGCATCTTATGTCTTTTCACTGTGGAGGAGGGTAAGGAGGATACAACTCATCTTTCCGCTTTTAGCCTTTATACTCGTTCATTTTAATGAGTTTTTTTGCAAGATGTACATTAGCATCAGACATCTGGTTAGTTTCTGGATCTAGTCAATTTGTTCTTGCACATCTGAAAGATTGAAGATACATATTGCTTCATCAGGTAGTCTTTAAAGCTGACTTGTGTTACTGTGCTGAATATTAAATCATTTCCAGTTAGGTTGGGAAGTTAGCTCATTCATGGCCAACTTGCACAAATACCGTATGTGACTGGCCAGGGGTTCATAAGAGCATGTTCCATCTTTATACATTTATGTAGATTTACCATTGAGTTACAGGAGGATGCATGAGACAATCTTACTTCCCTGATTTATGACTATCTCAGCAATTTCTGCTGTACTTTCTGTCACTGGTTGCTGAGTAACCAAACACGAGAACTTGGATCTGTTCTCACCTCTCGTATTTATTTCCTCCCTAGAGGAATGTTGTTTAATTTTGAATACTGGGAAGGGTGTGCCAGGCTACAGGATGTGTCTAATGTGTGATCTACTAGCACATTCAAAGCATTTCCTTTCTCTTTTGTATGCACCCAAGCACAGGATATTGTGGATTTGTTTGAGGCATTGGCCAGCCATTCCCATGATAATGTTATTATTCACTGGCTAATTGTGTTAGGAGGAGATCTCTGAGATGCATTATTAGTTTAGCTCTCAAGACATGTATTTATAGAAGATGTGTTAAGAGGAGATATAAGAGGCATGTATTAATAGTGGAGGTCTCCACGCATATATTTATTGAGGATGTATTAGAAGAGATCTCGGAGATACATGTATTAATGTTAGTGAACACCTTAATTATAGAAGATGGGTATATCAAGAGGAAATTTCAGTACATTACATGTATTCGGAGATCTTCAGCATTATTAAAGATGTGCTCATTGGGACATCTCCAAGTTGGGCATAATTGTGTGAGAGAATATCACCTAATACATTTCTAACATCAACTGTAGCATGTTTCAGCACTAGATTACCCATGAGAATACATATTTGTGAGCTCACAAGGGAAGTATGTGACCTTGGTTTTGTAGGGGTTGTTGGGAGATGTTGTAACATGGAAATATAGTTTTGACAGGATATGGTGGGAGTAGTGGTATCTATGTGATTCTTCAAGTATGTGTAACTAACCACAAACACCACATCATGCACATTCCTGCAAATTTTAGGACATTCATTTGCTGAACAGGTTTTATAAGTTATGTAAAAGTGTACTATAAATAAAATTGTAATAATTTATAGTAGTTATGTGAAGTATTAGTATGTTAGCTCAGCGTATGGAATGCTGCAGATGTGTACATTTAAAATAACCAATTATTTTATGTATTCATTTAAATTTTTAGAAACAGTATTTTTCTGCTGAATAGAATGAACTAGTAAATAATGTCTGTCGTGATTTAATTTCAGATTTTCAATATTCCTTTCAGTTTTTTCTGTATAGATATTTTTATTTTTAGTTCTAGTTTATGAGATCTATACCTATTTTACATTATTCAGCTCTTGCACTACTCAGGACTTTGCAGGTGTATATAATACTTATTACATGATGAGTCAGAGTGTGATATGGCAAAATATTTCATGGACAGGCTAATTTACTTCATGAGCCAGAGGCAGAGTGAAAATAAAACCTGAGAGTGAAATATCTAGCCATATCACTTTGACTAGTGTTTATAAGTGAGCCACATGCTCATAGCACAATTTATACCCAATAGGAAGAGCCACATGCTCCCCTATACATCAGGTGCTACTAAGTGAGCCACATGCTCATAGCACAATTTATACCCAATAGGAAGAGCCACATGCCCCCCTATACATCAGGTGCTACTAAGTGAGCCACATGCTCCCCTATACATCAGGTACTACTAAGTGAGCCACATGCTCATAGCACAAATTCAGTATGGCTAGCCCATCACCACCTGAAGCAAGCCAGGCCACACTCATAAAGCCACCCCCCAATAAGTACTCTCCCAACTAATAAGTGGCTACCTAGCACAACCATAAACCTACAGTAGTTAACAAAGCAGCTACCCTCCCTCTACACCTTACTGCAGTACTGGAGCCACTGTACTGGTGCCACCGCCAGACTCCTCCCAACCTCATCACCCCTTACCTGACTAAACCCTTACCCAACCGACCACTCTGATATTCCGCCTGGTATTAACCCCGCCTAGCCTGCTGCTAAGCTGTCATAACTTGGAGTACTGTCCTGGCTGGGTGGGTAGGCTTCACTTAGAGGAAGGTAGTGGTAAAAACCCAGAAAACTGGAAGCCAGGTCAGAGTTGCTGTAACTACTACTGGGTAATGAGCTAGTGGCAGTACAGCCCAGAGATAACACCACCACATGATATTGTATGAGTTATCTCAAGGGTCTTTACCTAAAAAATAACATTGTGTAGCTATCTAAGGTGGAATAAAAAAAGTTTATTCCAAGCTGGATATCTTCACAAGTTAATTTTAGGAAGAGCCTTGTTATCTCACCAGTTTTCTGGGTTTTTACAGCTACCTTCCTCTTCTGGAGCCTAAACCCAGCCTGGTTAGAG
>WLWI01002852.1_pt1 | contig 14906 bp, 8 predicted proteins | sample 6701501 | NCBI WGS metagenome assembly WLWI01 (sample SAMN12718690, study PRJNA515312) | sponge metagenome | isolation source: marine sponge | host: Mycale hentscheli | place: New Zealand: South Island, Marlborough, Capsize Point | collected 2014-11-01
CTCCTTTCAGGGTAGGGCTTCTATATGTAGAGTTCCTCAAATTGAGTTGTTATGAACTGTTGCTATGCTCTAAATTAGTTAGGAGCTGCTCAGCTGTTGGAACTTCCCTTTTATGGTTTCTGAGGCTTTAAGTGTAGCGCCCTTGGTGCTCTGGAACCTACAACCTAGGATTTCCCAGCACACTAAAACGGTAGTTCCCGGCACACTAAAACGGTAGTTCCCTCCGAGTGGGCCCCTAGCTATGATTTCGTCAAGCAACTTTAATTATTAACACTCAGCGCGCATGCGCGATGATGTTATAGTAGTCGTCCTGTCTGTCTAAAGTCTGTTTGTCCGAAGTCTGTCTGTCTATCTGTCTGTCACGCTCTGATTTTGGATATTTAACCATTGATTAGGTATGAACTAACTCAGAACGACAATTTAAGACCTTTCATTGTGCTACTTTTTTAATTTCGGACTGATTTTGAAGAAAACGCGAAGCTTTCAGCTCCGCTTAGGTACTACTTGTTTTTGTCGGTAACGCCCCCTAACAGCAAAGACTAAATCACGTGTGCCATAAATTTCTTCATGCCAGCGATAGTTTAGCTTTATGCTGTTAACGGAGTGCAGGAAGTGGATTTTCCCGTTAAAAATATAGACCTGTGAGTGTCTCTGACATGTTCAGCTTCTTCTCTTATTAAGACAGCGTTTACATGTAGCGTTTACATGTAGCGTTTACATTGCTCGAATATTGATACATGATGATAAGAATAGCCAATAAATTATTCTTTTGGTCTAGGATGATTAGTTATCGTTAGCTAGTGTATAATAGCGCTGAGGGTTCCACCTTTAATTCTATTATATTAATGCTTTGATTTGATTCAGCGTCTAAAAGAGATTGATAATAATTAAATATACCAGTAATTTATTTACTTATAATTGCCGTTAACTTGTCGTCAACGTGTGCAATTCATTTACTAATATCCATAGCTTACGGAAAAGACTGGCGTAAAATTGCAGTTTATGATTCAGAAGTAGTACCAAGCTTAGTAAGGATATTTGAAGGGACTCCAGTAATAGCTTATTGTGGAAGTTCATTACCAGTCATTTGGACCTACGAAAGATTTTGCATTAATCAGACCATCATATTGACATGGTTGGCGGAAGGCATTTGATACTGGTTTGTTTACCTGTTATGGGACTTACATTACTCCAAGTTATGAAGCTGCACCATTTTCAAGTGGAGTTAGTGTGTATGTAGAAAGACTTATTGATAGAGCACCAGATTGTGTTGTGATACCAAATTTTATACAAGTTACAGAAGGTGATTGTGTCACTCTAACATGTAAGAGTGATAAGCAAGTAGAGTGGTTTGGTGCCAGTTTAAAATAATATAGATTTTACAGTCTACAACGATTCTATTGAGCTAAGAAACTTGAAGAAAGAGCACAGTGGCTTGTATTTCTGCTGAGGAATTTATTCTAACTTCAGTGTAGATGGTTATTCACGAATATTAGACTATTTCATAGTAAAGCTAGAATTGTAATAGACGGTTATATGCATAGTTTACACAGTCGTAACCTTAGCGTTCAAAGAGAGATGTACCTAAATAACTTCTGATATACAGGGAAGCTATCACACAGTAAGTATAGACTATTAGTTTAACATTATTGCAACACATTATTAATGAGACTTTGAAAAGCCATATAGCTACTATATCCGCCACCGGCCAGGGTCGTTTTACGGGTTAACTTGGATGTAATCTATTTTATACTGTAACAACCTAGCCGACAAGTGTGAACACATTTTCAGAAATTTTTAAAGATAATGATTAAGTAAACTAAGTTAGAGGCTAAATTATAATAAGAAAAGAAAGTTGATTTTTTGTAGTGACCGAAATAATCAGTAGAACTCAGATAGAACAGCAACATTGGTCAATACTAGTGCTATGACCGAGCAAAAAAAATGGCAGGAGCCTGCCGGTTAGGTTGCCTTTTTAGAATACCACGATAATTATCACAAAAGGGTGCGTATGTTCATTCTGATACTGTGATTGAGGACACTTATGTTTGCTTCCATTTCCAGAGGCAAAACTGTAAGAATCAGTTGGAATATTAGTACATGGATATGCATGTAATATTATTATATAGGGTTTAAGCACATGATTTTGAAGTATATGATTATGTTGAGTGCAAATTTTAATAGGCGGTGTGTGTATATTAGAGCTTATGTTCTACTGGGCCATTGTTTGGAGGTTTGACTCATCTTCATGCATGGTGGAACATTCTAACAGGATACAGCACTTACCTGCATCTGAGGATAACTCACTCTCTTGAAGAAGAATCCAATAATCCAATAGAAGTCTATTTGTGACAGTGTGCAAGCTCTGGAGAAGAAAGGCGAGATAAATGTCACTCTTAGGAAGAAGATTGCTCCTCAACACAGTTATCCAAAACAGGGCTACCGAAGATCCACAAGCGTGACATTCCACTTCATCCCATTATCTCCTCAATTGGCTTAGCCACATACTATCTAACAAAGGAGCTAGCTAGGATCATTGGACCCCTCAAGGGACAATTGGAGTCATACATCAAGAACTCTGCTCATTTAGTGCGAAGTAAGTTATGTGGGCTTACAGGAAATGGTGGTCAGCTTTGTTGAAAAGAGCCTCTTCACCGAGGTTCCAATCCAAGAAGCTGGATGTGGTTGAGAAACAACTCGATCAAGATGACTCACTGGAAGACAAGACTAACATGAGATCAACAACAATCTGTCACTTGACATAAACTATGCGTGACTTCCACGTTAGCTACTGTTTTGTTGAAGATGATATCTATGAGCAAACTGGTGGAGCCCCAATGGGATCACCACTCCCCTCAGTTCTTGCTGATCTCTACATAGAATTCTTTGAACAGATGGCAATCAACAATGGGCACAAACCTACCCTTGGGTGAGATACGTGGATGCCACATTTGCTCTGTGGCCGCATAGTCAAGATAACTTACAGAGTTCCACAAGCACATCAATAGACTCAGAGAGTTCATCCAGTTCACAATGGAGACAGAAGAAGGTGGCAAACTCCCCTTCCCTGGATGTTAACATCAGTAGACAACGCCAGCAACACAACACTACAGTCTACAGAAATCCAACTCACACTGATCGCTATCTCAATTGTAAGTCCAATCACCACCCTAGAACTAAGTTGGGCATCATCAAGTGTCTTGTTCACTAAGCGAAGAATATCTGCAAAGGTACTGAAAGAATTTAATCACCTTCAAGAAGTCTTTGAATCCAATGGCTTCCCACACCTATTGGTCAAAAGGCACAGGAACCCATAACCCACCAACTGATAAGAAAGAAGAGGAGAAGAAGTTGAAAATCTTCAGCACACCATAATGTCAAAGGTTTCAGTGAGAACCTAGAGAGAGACGGTGTGGCAACATTAACATCAGGCCACTGTTTAAATCCAGCAGGACTCTACGTAGTCTCTTAGTTAAAGTAAAGAAGAGAATATCCCCAAGGAAAAAAAACCAGCAAATATGTGTGATCTACAGAATGCAATGTGAGTGTGGCAACTATTATGTGAGCGAGACTGGCAGGATTCTTGAAACTACATAGACTGAAAGAACACAAGAGGGCAGTAGGTATGACGACCAGAACAATGGCATTGCTGTTCATGCCAACTCTACATGCCATGCCATCCAATGGGAAGATGCTGAGATACTCACCAAACAGCAAGTCTTGTATAAGAGGAAGTTCAAAGAACTCTACACATCAGAGAAGAAACTAACTCCATGAACTTGGTTCAAGGCAGGCTAATGAACCCAATCTGGAACACAATAACATCATCTATTCAGTCTGTTTGGGACTATCCAGCAAGTGGAGGACCTGATCCCGATGTAGACTGAAGCACTACACAGACAGAGTCAATCCTAGTTATGTTGATCTGGGTAGCCAAGACACACTAGTGAGTGTTGCGGTCAGAATTCCAGTTGAGCGACCAATTCGTTAATTCGTTGGAAGCTTCGTTGGAGAGTAGAGACAGAGGTCGTAAATCTCAACTCGCTCTCCCACTGACTGGACCCTCTGAATATAGGTTGTCTTAACCCAGACTAATACAAACCTGATACTCAAATACCTTATTAGATAAGATAAGTACGCTATAATAGTACAAAAAAAATACACCTTACTACCACGTAGGAAGATTGGTGTGATGACCAACAGGTGGTATATCAAAGATGAGTTCTGAACAACAACAGGAGCGGAGTCAATAACAAATTCCGTAATTAAAAATAGCTAAAGTTTAAATACAAAAACAAATTGATAGATCGACGATCGACAAACATCGACGATCGACGAGTTAGCTAGCTAAGCTAAAGTAAAGTGGTGTCCTTGTGGAGGATAACCAGAACACAGTTAGTTAGTGCTTTTTATCATCTATGTATTCTTTTTTTGCCACCTAACCTAGTCACCATCACCTACTTTAGAGATAATTCGGTTCTGTCAGGTCATTTAGCTAAATTTCTGTACAGCTGATGGCAGACCTCTGTCTGAAACGTCCCGATATGAATAATCTACATTGCATACTAAATTCAACCTAGCTCAACTATAATTATATTAAGTAGATAGCATAGTATTTAGTCTCTACCATTAAAAATCTACTTTTTTATATTCTCTAGATCTGCCCATGCGGACAAAATTTACATGTGGAAGTCTAAGTGATATATTTAAGATAGCCAATGTAATACACATACACCAAAAACATTGAACTAAATAAAGAAGATGACAGACTTTACTAGTATAACAAAACCAATAACAGATAATAGGTTAAGGCTAATAAGAACGATATTTTAATTGGCACTTGATAAAGAGTGACTCATGTCGAGACTATTTATGATTTCAAAATATAATTGTAAGACTTACAAGCAAATAATGAAGTTTCCAAAATCAGCCGATTGATTAAAGGGGTATTATCTAAACTTATGAAGTACTGCAACTCTTGTAATTAATCGACTCATTGTCTTTAAAAAAAAAAAAAAAGATTCATGACGATAAGTTCCCCACCACCAAACGCCCATGAAAAACTAGATGAAAACATTTGCACAAGTTTATGCCTATTGTGAGAAGATAAAAAAAATTACTTAGTACAAAATATTATTTATAAGAAATTTTGGGAAAAGTCTCTCCGTTCGCCTAAGACTTATCGACCCCGTGAGCGACTTACATAACCGTCTACTACAATCCTAGCCAGTCGATGAAATGGCTTGCGTGTGCGTAAGAAACCACCCGTAATGGAGTCCAGAGCAATCCCCCTGCATAAGTACGGGCCACTGTCCACTTTCCTTAGGTTTTTAAGCGTGATGGAATCGTTTTGCACAATTGTATTCATATATTTCAACCTGGAACTAAACCACTCCACTGGTTTATCACTTTTACATCTAAGAGTAACACTGTCCCCTTCTGAAACCTCTACAAAATTTGGAATTACAACATAATCCGGTGCTTCCTCATTATTTTGTTCCACAAACACTCTAATTGATCTAGAAAATGCCATAATTCCAAAATCGCCAGCGTTGTAGGTGCCGTGGCAGTAAAACAAACCAGAATCTGTTGCTCTTAAATTATTCAATATAATACTCCTATGTAGGATCTGGTATATAAAGGGAGTCCTTAAGCTAAATGGTTCATTCGTCAAAAATATCATTTCGTTATAGCCAAATCTTTGGTAACTCCAAGTGGTCAATAAAAAACTTCCACAATAAGCTATTACAGGAGTCCCTTCAAATGTTCTTACTATGCTAGGTACTACTTCTAAATCGTTAACGATAATTTGGCGCCAGTCTTTGCCGCACACTATTAATATTAATAATGAAGCCGAACACACAAATGATGATAAATACCCAAGAACCATCTTGCCCAGTTATGTATAATTAATAGACAGATTAGGGTAACTGGAATGTTCTCGAGTTGTAAACGCTCCCTATAACAATATATATATAATAGGGGATACCCCCTAAGTAACTGCCGCTTTTAGGGTGCTAAAGGCCCTCGGCTGTAGCGTCCAGCCAATTAGGGCGCTAATTCGGTGGGACCCGCCCTAAAATTAGAACATAGCCGCTAACCCCATTTTTTGTATTGTGAAGTAGGCATTCTATCTAACATAGTGTTGTTCAAGTGAGTGCACAGGGATACTAAACGCCAGATGGGATGATACTAGTTAGGACCCGGTTCTCAGCGCCTAACTTTTTGGCGAGCAAGTGAAGCGTACTCCGAGAATCGGGGATCTGGAATTTGACCGTCCTGTTTTTGAGTTAGTTCGGCGGTAACCGAACCATCCAGTTTATCGATCTTTTCCCCGTACCATCCCAATAAACTTTAATTGTTCCTCGCTTTGAATTCAATTGCAGGTGCAGTTAAAACTTACAAATTTGGTGGTGTTCATTTTTATCCGAATTAGACGTTAATGCGCTATCTGTCATACCCCCCTACTTAACAGTATTGTTCTTACTTGAGAGCCCATTGTCTAATAATCTAACCCCAAAGGTATGTTGTTACAGCTACAGTTTGGCTACAAATATCACAAAGGAAACGTTTAACTAACTAAATAAATATATTAGTTGCCTTTGCACAGCTTTTGCGGCTACAATGGCAGTAAGCTTTTCTTAATATTATAAGGTTAGGTTCAAACCTTGGTAGTAGAAATCCTTCGGGGGGAGAGGTATTTGTTTTGTTTTTCTTTTGTTTTTTTTTGCTTATTTGTTTGGTTTTTGTTTGGTTTTCGTAGTCGAACGGTTGCGATAAGTGATTACTACTGCATTGAATCCACTTGAGCGTGCGAAGCGAGCGAGACACACGGTCAGAATGTTCGATATACTAGTGATGCGCTCGAGCATAAATGGCGAGCGAGCCTCTAAAGTATCGCTAAATGGTTGATTTTAACTTGTAACACTCAAGCTACTAAAAAAAGTCGGGTTTTTTTAAATACCTATATAGGTAAAGAGGTTCCAATGTCATAGTAACAACTGTCGCAAACTATTGGGGGGGGGGGGGGGGAGGAGTCGCGTTAATGAAACGTTTTTTTTGGGATATACAGTAACGCACAATACTTCCACAAAACTGGACATAGGTACCTACACAAGACTTACCTTGTGGTTAGTCTAGTGGACAATGATTTTAGAGTAAATACCGTTGCGTAGGGCTTATACTATTACAAATAACGCATTAACTTACCACCACCACTAACTGAATAGAATCAAAATGTTGTACTTTTGACGGTTTAAGTCACGCCATAATCATGCGATCAAATAATTTCTTTTCTGCAGGTAGATTTTTTTTCATCCGTTTAAGGGAGTGCAGCAGGAATCGTGCAGGAGTAGGAATTCAGTTGAAACTACTGATGGGGTGTGTGTCTATTGCTTCTTTTATGAAGACCCATTAACATCTTGCAGAGTGACATATGCATGAGTTACATTATTAACTTGCATGAGTCCGATATATTCATATTGATGTCTTAATCATAGCTAGCTAGTGTATAATAATGCTGAGGATTCACACCATTGGTGCTTCACCTATTGAAGCACAAATGTTGATTGCTTAACTGCTGACATAGAAATGCATGAACCCTTTCGACTGCAAGCTGAGGTAGATCTGTACTCTCCTGTGTATTAATGCTGACGTCATAGTGTGCTATTAATTGTCATTTGGAACTCACGACTCATATAACAGAGCTTAACTGAAACCTTTATTTGATAACAATAATTTTAAAAAATGGAATTAGCTTTTAAATACTTGTATGAAATATAGTTATGCTAACTTGCCAGCAATTTGTGCTTACACTATAGTGGTCCTATTTTTTTGCCAAGACATATTTTGTAAATACAACATTTCACACTTTGATCTCCATAATTATAGAACAAACCAAATTTAATAGAAGAGACTATAGCAATTGAAGTGACTATAGTATGCTCTAACATATTTATTTAGAAGTAAATCTGGTGTAAAGTCTACAACATTATATCAATAAAAATCATCATGCTTTTGTTTCGAAATATCTTGTTACAAATTATGAAATAAATAAGAAAATACGTAGCACAAATAAAAAATGAAAAAAAAATGAGTTAAAAGATAGTTAAAAGTCAGTTAGACTTTTTAGAATGAACTTCCAAATAAGGCAAACCACAAAAGTGCTGCAAAGTAATTCAATTCAATAAGTAAACATAGCAAATCTGAGCAAACTATAAGTTAAATAACCTATGAATATGTAATTGGCTTACATGCCCCAAATGAGGTAATTAAAAGCCTAAGTTAATACTTTGAACTAATCCCAGAAATGAGAATAAATCTGATTTCTGCTTTCTTAGTCTCTAATTCTATATCAACTTTAATTAAACTGGCTTGTTACAAGCAAAGGCTACGGCAATGCCTATGCTGGGACACCCCCCCATAAGAAAACTTGAATGTTTTCCAGAGTAATTATCATTAGATTTGCAGGAACAGATTTTGCTACTGTCTGTCTAACCTTATGCTACAACATTCATAATTTTACTAAAGTTTGCACATCAGGCAACACTGTGTGGTAAGGTACTTACTGGTTATTATTACTATTAGTATTATTCTTATTACCTTAAATTGACACTGATATTCCTAGAACTGGAATTAAAAAGTGAAAACACTTATCATACTGTTGTTGTGGTGCACAAATATTATGTGTATATTGAAGATATGGATTTTAACAATTTGTAAAGTATGGTCACATCCCCCTATCTACAAAACAACTTTGTGGTTTTGTGGTTAACTTTTCGGTAATAGGTGACTGACTGAAGTGAGACCTTTCAGATTAAATGTACAAAATTGAGGCTGAAGGACTGGGTGGTAGAGTCAACACATGCCTACCTTGGTGCCTTAGGAGTGATTAGTTCCTTTAGCTTGTCTACCTGGAAAAACGACGCCCTCTTAGAGGTAGTGGGTATATCAGTGACATCTACTAATAGCTCCGATTCAGTGAGTCCGCCACTTGCCGGTAGCGTTCCTCGTAGTCAAATGGAAAGAAGCCATAATATTGAACACGCTATTAAGGGTAATCCCTACAGATTGGTCCGGTAAAGCGCTCGGTTATGGTCACGTTATATTGATGACGGATTGCAGTAGAACAGGTGACATTAAATAAAATGGCAACAAATGCATTAAGTTCTATGGCAAACGTGTAGTTCTCCGTCCTCTATTGTTTTTATTGTCTTTTAGAGGGGAAACAGTGCTAGGCAGGTAAAGGTGTATATTTTGGGCCTGTTGTGTTTCTGCATGTTAGTTTCCAAAATATTTACTCTTTAAATAGGACACACTGTAGGACTAAGAAAAACGCAATAAGATATTGTAATACTGTAGACACAGGTTAAAGAGACCCTGCTTATAACTCCAAGCAGTAAGATATAGTAAAACTGTAGACGCAGGTTAAAGAGACCCTGCTTATAACTCCAAACAGTAAGATATAGTAAAACTGTAGACGCAGGTTAAAGAGACCCTGCTTATAACTCCAAACAGTAAGATATAGTAAAACTGTAGACACAGGTTAAAGAAACCCTGCTTGTAACTCCAAACAGTAAGAGATTGTAGTACTGTAGACACAGGTTAAAGAAACAGTTGTAGTTTCTAGTTGGAGACGTCATTTTTATGTGGGGTGTGGCTAAAATATTTACTTCCGGTCACTCTAAAGGGGGGTTCGACCGAACCCCTCGAACCCCCCCTGGCTACGGGTATGTAACTCCAATCAGTAAGATATTGTAATACTGTAGACACAGGTTAAAGAGACCCTGCTTGTAACTCCAAACAGTAAGAGATTGTAATACTGTAGATGCAGGTTAAAGAGACCCTGCTAATAACTCCAAACAGTAAGCAAATAGGCACTTAAAAATGGGGGTCTAACAAGTGGTAACCTAAAAACTAGAACTGAATGCAAACAACACCTTGAAAAGACACATGAGCGCTTAATAAAAAGTACTAATGGCCTGGAAGAAAAAAGGGCACTTAACAAAATGCAGCGCTTAACGAAAAGGGGCAGGGCGCTTAACAACCAGCGTCTACAGGTGTCACATATTCAGTAACAAATTCAATGCTACAGAGCTATGAGAACATTGCTAGTGATTGAGGGTCATAAATTTAATAAATGAGCTAAATATATCAGTATACATACATAACAAGGAGCCTGACTATAATAATAATTGACATTACTCTTTAAATCACTCTGGAATATTCATTACCTTAACAAATACCAAAAAGACTGGTACCTAGATATAAAACTTTCAAAAAAAAACACCTTATGACGAGGTGCAGGTAAGTGCTGTATCCTGTTAGAATATGCCACCATGCATGAAGATGAGTCAAACCTCCAAGCAATGGCCCAGTAGAACGATAAGCTCTAATACACACACACAGCAAAATACAGCCTATTAAAATTTGCGGTCAAAATTATATACTGCAAAATCATGTGCTTAAAGCCTATAAAATTATATTGCATGCATGTGCATGTACATATAAAATCTGGTAACCTACACGGCCATACAGTGATAATTGCAGCAACATTTAATGAAAATCCTGTGACGTTAACACCCCAAATACCAACTCTCATTAGCCATACCAAACTCACTCCAGTCAACCAATTCTATAGAAAGAAGGCAGTATAATTTCAGTTTTTCCTGGACCTCGTGGAACCCTGAGACTATTAAAATCTACTCTATAATTTCAGTTTTTCCTGGACCTCGGGAACCCTGACACTATTAAAATCTACTCCTCAAGCTGGATGTGCTCTAACTTACACACAGAGACCCACTCTTAGGGCCAGCCATTACGATAATCCTATCCCCACAGTGTGGTATGTGGGGGCACTTGGCACACCAAGGTAAGATTCTTACCAAACACTCAATTATCCAACTCATATATGCTGCCACCAGTTCTCAATCCTCCATGTGCAGCCATTGCTCAATTACTTTTAATATAATAATTAACTAGAGACACTTCAGGATACGCAATAACAACAGCAAGAGTTGAGAGACAAAAGAATGGTTCTAGAGATTTGTGATCGGCTCCTCCCAATTTTAGCTTGTCCACTGACTACCATAAAAAATGCAAACATACATGAGGCCATCGGTTAATAGCAAAAAACTATTCTCAATGACAATAAAGCTAAGTATAGCACAAACTGAAAACTAGTGTTCACTTCTCCCGGGAGTGCATTCCTCACAGTCTCATGAATGGTCTGAGGACGTTCCCACATGGTAAATAGGTTTATTATCTTTCAATAGCTTTTTTTTTCTCCTGGCACATGAAGAAAGTCCAAGGAACTATATTTGATTGCATAAAACCATCAGAATTGTTATTCACACTTTGATTGCCTTATGCCAAAATGAATCAGTGTTCAAGAATCTAGCAGCAAAATATGAAGTATTAAAATAAATGTAATTAATAACTCTACTAACCCTTAAAATATATTAGATCAATTAAAGAGGAGTCAGTTATACCAATGCAATCAACTTTACAACTTACTGGAATTTAAAGCATTGGAATACAATGGGGAATCATTATACAAGTGGGAGAGTTAAAAAAGAGTTTCTGACCGCCTGCCAGCCACTCTCTGCTGAGCTTAAATATTGCCGTTAAATCAATCTATAGGTTTATGCAATGTAGTGTGCAGAAATTCTTGTTTTGATTTCTTATAGGTGTACAGGTTCATCACTAAAACTTGACAATGTGATAATGAAATTACTAACCATGGAAAGACTAATTTTTCTAGCAGAGTATGTTTTATTACACGTTTTTTAAAATAGCAAATAGTAACATTAATCTGCTTGCATTGAAATGTGTTACTAGGACAACTAAAGAACAGCTGAAAATGTTCTTATGAAATGGCTGCTTTGTTCATTTAGTACCCACTGGCGTTCTTCTTACTAGATATGTCCATGACCAATTGGACAAAAAATATGAAAACTATATTGCTCATGAACACCTTATTTCTATTCACAGAACCAAAAAACAAGCTCCGAACCTAAAAATAAGTTCCGAACCTATAAGTTATTCATTTCTTATTCTTCTGTTTGATAAAAATAAAGTGAGAGTAATAATTAAAGATAGAAGGTACTCAAGAAAATAATGATATATAAAAAAAGGTTAACTTTCAAGGAAACGAACATCAAATGACTTTAACCTGCCATGTGCGTGAGATCATTCTTCATTCCATGTTTTGATGACATTACATAATTATGATCCAATAAAGTACTATCAAAGTACACACAGCCACAGCAGGAAAATGAAGTCTTATGGGTAATAAGATGGCATTTCATAATATTTCTTATTACTCAATAACATCATTTACTTTCAAGTTATAATGTTACAACTAAAATTAGAGTATACTACAGATGGCAAATAACATGGAATAGAGAAAATATTTATATACCTAAAGGGTTCTATAATTTAAAACAACTGTGCTTTGAAGTTGTATAAGCATCATAGGGTGTGGCTGCTCTGTTCTTATAGAGTACCCACTAGCGTTCTCCTCTCTATCATTGTTTGCCAATTTCGTTTCAATGAAGTAAGCTAGACTAGGATAGGGAGCACTATTGACGATTCTAGCGATCAATGAATTTTTATCAATGCCCTCCAAAACTGAGCATCAGATACAATATTTTTAACTTTCTAATTAAACCAACACAATTTTGATCAAACTAAATAAAAATGTACATATTTGAACAAAATGATGAGTAAGTGTGTATGACCAATACATTTCATTAAATATATACATTTTTCTCTAAGTTCAAATTCAGTTACACACTTGCACATTCAATGTCAAATGGCATTAACTGTGAGTTTGTATGTTTTCGTTTTTGCTTCTACAATGAAGAAGTTTATTTTTTGAGTATTTTGTAAATTTTGGGCCAAAACAGTATCTTCCAATCCAAAATTAACTTTGTTTGAAGAAACAAGCCAAAAGAATACACCTAAGTATATTCTGAGATTCTAAACACCGAGTTGTACACTATAGCTAATATTAATTTAGTAAGTAACTAAACCGGCAAACAAATCACTGTCTTAGTGTCCCTGAACTGTTGGAATATAATTTGGCGAGACTTCAATACCACCAGTAGCAGAACGAGACAAATGGAAACAGAAATATGCCAACTGTTCCCTTGAAATATGGGTCTCACTATTCCCACAGACTGACACTTGTACCTTGCTACAAATTCGTTATCTTGCACTCCTGCATTAATGACCAATTTCCACTTACTCATTGCCGACAGAGTAGCACAGATAATGACAGAAGACAACGTCAATAGTAAAGCGTATAAAGCTAAAGTTCCATCATACCACGGCCATTTTCTCGTCACATCAAAATAGTGAAATAACCGATACACTCGGACGAGTTTCATGAGTAACACGCACAAAATGAGCGTCATGGGAACACTCCACCCATACAGCCACACTGAAATATTACACACCAAGTTTACAACATCTTTATGGCTTGAACGCCAATGCATGGAACTCAGCAACAGGTTATAGCCCAACAGAAGGTAGCATCCCAGGAAGGACAGCAGATTCAGAGGCACCGCTGTAGCTCTAATGGTTGGTTCCTTTCTGAAGTATAAATAAAGTGTGAGAGTGACCGAAATAAAAACAAATACCAGAAGAGATAATAGACAGGTGTATGTCAGGTGGAAGACTTACTGAACTCAGACATGCAGATGTACTGTAATTAGATATGAACTGCTTACTTCTATTCTGTTGCAAAAAATACATCCTCGCTAGTCTGGCCTTGGTGCTGATGTTACAGCGAGTTAAAATTATAGGACCACAATCAGATGCCATCCTTGCCATCCTTGCCTCCTTATTTAAAATACCTACTTTGCTATTAGAAGTACCTATAACTAGATCTAAAAAATACCGTAACAAAATTACTTTGTCATAACAACATGAGCTTATAGGTTCATTATCATAGTTAATAACTAACCATACATAGCCTGGCCAGCTCATATCATAAAACAATCTCTTACACATTAAAAAGTCTACCAACTTCTTAGGCAGAGAAATGATGATCACACGATATTGAAACTTCTTCAATTTCTTTAAAATCCTATCAATATGATCAGAATTGAAAATTTGCATAAAGTTCAATTTAAAATCTGATTTAAAGTTGAAATAGCAATGTTCCACAGTGTGCAGATAGAAGCTGTCTGCTGCATCCGTTACTATAGCTACCCTCTGCCAATTAGCGTACTTCACAATTTCAAGAACCGCTTCTGCCATAAATTTAGAGGAATCAAAGGAGAAGTATCTAAACTTATTAGAACTTTCATATTCTAGTGGAGCATAGAAGGAAGTCGAACATGAAATTACAGCGCCATATTCTCTTTTACAAACTAAACCGTTCCAATTATCCAATGCATGAATATCATAATTGCCTTCCAAAGGCCAACAAATAGTGTTGGTACCAAGTACTTGAAAACTGAAATTAGAGCATTGGATGATATCGTAGGAAGATTTCAATGACTCTTGGGACACCACACTAATGTAGCTAATCTGTCCACTGCTACACTGAGGTAGCCAGTGCCAAGTTATTGCAGCCATGAGCAAAAGTAAAGACATTATTAAAATTAATGCTAACGTCTCCACCACTAAAGTCAGAAATTGAATTACCTAAAACTGAAGGTTGAGTTAGATATTATCCCCAGTGCTTTATAACCACAAAAAATATGCGGAAATCACACACAAAATAAAAATCCTACTACAAGGAAAAATTCATATTTTTTAAAACCTGTATAGTGTGCAGATAGAAGCTGTCTGCTGCATCCGTTACTATAGCTACCCTCTGCCAATTAGCGTACTTCACAATTTCAAGAACCGCTTCTGCCATAAATTTAGAGGAATCAAAGGAGAAGTATCTAAAC
>WLWI01002853.1_pt1 | contig 14905 bp, 14 predicted proteins | sample 6701501 | NCBI WGS metagenome assembly WLWI01 (sample SAMN12718690, study PRJNA515312) | sponge metagenome | isolation source: marine sponge | host: Mycale hentscheli | place: New Zealand: South Island, Marlborough, Capsize Point | collected 2014-11-01
CTGGAAATAGCAATGTGTGCAACTGTGAATCAAATATTGTGAGCATGCGCACATGTAGGTAATTGCGTGTGGTAAAGGGTCGTTGTGCCCGTAAGGTAAGGGGTCTCTGAGCCCATAGTTAGCTAATCACTAATTATGGCAATAATTCTAACACCATGTGATGGGAGGTGTGGTGTAATTGGAATGTGGTTTGTTGCGTGTGCTTGAAGAGAATCGTGACTAACTCAGTCACAAACTGTGCAGGGAGCTCCTGTATGTGTAAACTGTTGCTCAGGGGTTTGTTCATGTGTGCGTGTGTTTGCCTTCTTTTGTGTCTATAATAGTTTGTGAGATCCTGTATTATTATCATTATGCAGGTGTTACTGGAAGGTGTGACCAGACTCATGGCCAACCATGTGATGGCAGTGTGCATGCTCTTTTGCCACCAGTATTCCTTGGGAACGCAATCAACAGTCAGTCTAGTCGTGTGATTCATATTAGTGATGCAGAGTTGCCACACCTCTAAATACAAGGCGAGCCACTCCCACAAGCCTTTGAGCCAGTCACTTGAATGTCATACTATAGAAACCAATAGCTACAAATTGGAAACAAAAAGTGAACAGTTGTCTCTCATTAACATTAGCGTGACGGGACTATAATTGCCATATAGTGAATTTAACAATTGACTGACAGTGATGGCATAGCTTTCATTTTAGCTCCAGCACACATACACACACAGATGTACACCAATCAAACTTGGGAACGTGATTTGTAGTGACGAGACTGACACTTGCTGGAGATAGTCAGCAATAGGAGGAAATGAGGACCACTATATTTCCTTACATTCACTGTGAATAATGAAGCAGAGCCATGATACCAATGTGATGACTAAACTTGTTCTTCATTCTTCTTATAACAATGGATGGGTTTCTTTTTAATTTACCAGATTTACCCTAAGAGTAGGACTAACTAGTGCATAACATATGATGCACTTTATCAAGTTAACAATGAAGTGATGTGTTCTTTGCAGAGTGCGATCATTCAACAGATCATTCTAGTCGGTGACAACTATGTGTCACTATTCCATCCTGTCTCGCTACTTGAGAGAGAGGTGGGCATATAGAAAGAACTACTACAATACAATATCAGTTTTATCTCTTCAGGTGGAAGACTTCAGAATAAGTTTGGAGAAGTTGAAGACAGCTTCATTGTCTTACCTTTCACAGCAGCCTGGCAATGACAGTTCAGCAGAAAAGAGATATCTGAACAGAAAAGATCTTTCTGTGGCCACCGACTTGACCTCCCAACTCCATATGCTCATCTGTGACAGACTTGCAAACTTAGATAGAAACCAGTTAGCACCTGGTACACAAGACAATGTGGGTGTGGTTATCCCAGCTGTGTGGAATTCAGTGCCCACTCTGTTTGTCCCTAGAGGTCAGCTTGAACTGGTGGCTGTGCTGAGGAGAAGTATTCAAAATGGCAACAAAGCTGTACTGCAGGTGATAGTTTTATTGGCTTTCTTTTTTTAGTTAATTTTGTTTTTTGTTCCATTTTGTCCTAATGTACAAGGCATGGTGGGTGCTCTCAATGACCATCCTGGTATTCTCGAGTTAGCATGCATCTTATCCATCTGCCCACTGGAAGAACTGTTTCGTTATCACTCTAATAATAGATCACAGAGACAGCCACAAACAGGCAACTGGAGCTGCAGAATAAAGAGCTAAGGTCAAGACAGCGAGCAAACTTTGCCTCCCTCGTTGACAGGCAAGTTCCAGTGGTGTGTGTGTATGTGTGTGCGTTGACTGTTTGTGTGTATGTGTGTATAGTATGCCACTATACTGCAGCACATGTCAAGTTCTGGTTGTTCTTGCAATTTTCTCTGTATTAAAACTGCAGACTTCCTCTGATTGGCACACAACTATCAAGTGAGTCAGTGAATGTAGTAACTACCTCTTGTACTAACTCTATGAGTTTGTATTACCTTCTACCCACCATCCTCTCGGCGTGCACTGCTTTCTTTGCTGCAGGTTCCACAAAAAGGTTCTGCAATTTACTGAAAATTTATACTCCCAAACAAGTCCAGCAAAAAACCGTTGGCTAGAAGCTGATCAGCTGTGCCACGCCTTCACAACTATGGTGCACAAATCAAACATTACATCATCATGACATCACTACAATTTGCTCTCCTTTGTTGTCCACTGTTGTTTGGACAAAATAAATTAGAAATTGAATAAAACAGAGTATCAATCGCTAGTGGTGGCTTGGTTGCTAGTTTCTTCACTGTTTTCACTGATTTCAGACTGTTCGTTTGTAACGCCGATCCCCATCGACCTGGCGGTTGCTGCAATACAGCGACACACCGCAAACATGGTCTGCCCCTCGAAGCCCGGGTCTTCTGATTTCACCTTGGCTATCTCGTAGATGTGCTTCACAGACACACTCCCCACAATCTCGTGCTTGGGTTTGGCGCTGCCTTTCCTCACACCTGCAGCTGCTTTGAGGAAGTAGCTCACAGGAGGGTGCTTGGTGACAAATGTGAAGGATCTGTCTGGCTATAAGTGAAGAAGTGGCAGCAATGGTTTAGATTTTTTACGATCACACCAAAATATTTACTTTTTCCTAAGGGACTCTAGGTGGTGAAATTACACACAACTGATTTATAAATAATCAACAACACAAATTGTCATAAAGACTAAAATGACTGAAGCAATCACATTTGGCAACACTCTCTGGCAGTGGTTCATTCAGGAACTACTCTATGGGGGCAAGATGAGCATCTCGAGGTGGTCACAACTTTCACATAATAAAGATAGAAGAGGAGATGGGCGTGGAAAGAAGTAGTTGAGAAATCTAGTGTGGCGAGTATGTACTCTGTATGTTGGAGTGACATCATTCTTGAACGACAAATAGCTTTAAGGTCTTACTTTGTTTTAAGTAAGCTTGCTTCAATTTCAATAAATCCTATTCACTACTGCCTCTGTTAGGTGTAATTTCTCACAAATGAAACTAAACCACTTCCAAAGTGATTTAAGCAATCACAATAAACTTCATTTCTTCACTTTTTAACTTTGTATTTTGTTTATAAAATTTAAGAAAGGTTTAAGGGGGAGGGGGCTGCGCAGTGCATCTCAGCAGTAGCTTAGGTATTCTACTAAACTGCTAAAAGATGCCACTAGTCTCTTCCAAGTATCATTAGAGAATTCTCAAAAGGGCTTAGCTATTCGGTGAGAAAACTCAACAATAATCACTTTGGTTGCAAAAAGGAAACAAGTTAGCATTTTTTTAAAATACTTTGTGTGTGCACACTAACCTTGTGTTCAGTGTCCCTAGCTAAAGATCACTCACTTGCAATAACCACTCTAACCTGCCCACACTGACTAGTGCAATCAGCTTACATTGACTGAGACTGCCACTGGAATAGGTACTCCAGGCTTCACGCTGCTCGTCTGCTCATTAAAACCCTTGCAAAATGTTCCGATATTGACACCCCTCTGAAACATGAAGGATTTATAATGTCTTCACGTTTCCTTGGAGAAAAACTTACCCACCTGGCCTAGAGTAGGTCCGAGCGGAGGAGAAGGACTCGCCTGACCGGCGGCTACTGTCATCTTTATAACTTGGGCGACTCGCTTAGCTGCCATTGCAATAATAGGATTTCAAATAAAACCCACCACATGGTAAGAACACAAGGGCGTCTATTAATGCGCCCCGCCCACCGCTACACTTGACCGACGACGTATACCAACAAACCGAACTTATGACGATACTTTACGCACTGATAAATTGCAGGATAGAATGACATGAATGATTGTACAAGTTGTAAGGGATGAGCTGATAAATTTTAAGGTAAGGGTGATTCTGAGTGAGCCTCTGGAGAGTATGTGAGCAGGACAAACATCACCCACAAATGCAGCAACACCTACAGAAAGTGAAAGAGGCCATTTTAACACTACGTTTATCTGGCAAGAAGATAACTGACCACATATAAGACAGTGAAGAGTCTTGCCTGAGGGTAGCGCCTCAAAAATACACCCAGACGAATGCTACACCACAAAAAAAAGTTAAATAGTTTGTGTAATATGAAGGCCACACCCACCTCACACGATCCAGTGAATTCACGGCCTGCCGCACATTATGTAGTCGACTGTTACTAGGAGCTGTATCAAGAGATGGAATGACAGACGTCATAGAGGGAACTCTCTGGGCTACACACACACACACAGACAGTTACACTAGTAAGCACTAATATCTATGTGCGTAATGATTGGTTTAATTCCGTGATTCATAAATTCATACCTTCATTCCTCTGCCGCTCTATTCCATTCATATGAACCACAGTCTCATTTGCATTCTTCTTCTTTGACTGTTCCAGTTCCTCCTGTAGAAATAACACCATGTGAATTGTGAATCAAGACTGTGTGTACTGAAACTATATAATCATCCCACTTTACACACACACACACACACACACACACAATACACGCAACAAATAGGACACAACTGCCAAATTATTATTTTTTTTATTTGTGTGTTGTTGTTTTTTTGGTTGCTGTTCTGTTCTTGTTTGTTGTTATTTTAGAGTTAGTGAATTGGCTCCAAGTTTGACTGGTGAAGTTTGACTGAATGTGTAAATGTAGGCCAGAGAAGCTCACTTATCATCTCTGCACTTTTAGAGATAGAAAGGTTATACTTTTGTTACTAAGTATAAACACCCACCAATGGGTGAGATGCAGGATATAACGGTATTTCATTTTGTAGATTGACAACACAATTACATATATATACTATACACTCTATCTAATAGTATCTATATGTGTATTCCATGATGCACACATGCATGCACACACCTTCAATCTCTTCAACTGCACATTGAGCGTGCTCCTCTCAGAGTTGAGAGTCTCCAGTGCTGTCTGCTTCTGTATGACAGTGTCTGTCACCTGGTGCAGCTGCGACTCTAGCTCCGCCCTCCCAGGAGTCACTGAGGTTGTTAGCTGAATCTTCAGATCCGCTATTTCCTTCTCTTTGGCCTGAAAAAATAGCGCACAAAAAACAACAACTTTATATAAAATATACAATGCTTTCTCTCGAGTCCTTTTTTATATGTAATACATTACATGCTCTTTTTTTATTTACCCCACCCTCCTTCTCCTCCTCCTCCTCCTCCCGTATATTGTTGGAGTCGATGCAACTAATTAGTATTACTAGTGGTGTGCTTGCTTGAGCACAAATGGCAAGCGAGCCTCGTATACGCGGTAAAGGGGATTCAATGCCATAGTAACCGCTCCCCGCAACTGTTTGAATTGAAAAAGAAGCAACAAAATCAAGTCATGTTATTTAAATTTTGTCTGTGATATTCTTAATAGTACATAGTTGTAACGCACAATACTTTCACACAACTGAACATACCTACGCAAGACTTACCTTCGTGGTTCGTCTAGTGGACAATGAATTTTCAAGTAAATACTGTTGAGTAGGGCTTATAACTGTGACAAATAGCGTATTAGCTTATCACCGCCACTAACTCGAATAGAAATGGAGCTCCCATAAGTTATTGAGTTTTAACTGCACCCGCAAAACAATTCAAAGCGGTAAACAATGCAATTTCTAAGGTGGTACGGGTAGTGATCACTAAACCGGGGGATTCTGTTTAGTGAAGTTTGGGACGGGGTCAAACACAGAGCAAACACAAAAATACGTGAGGGTCAAAGTACAAAATGACATACGTACGTCCACATGTGTATATAAACAAACTCATATCCCTGATTTTCAATTGTGTTACCCCTGTAAGTGTCTTGCTCGCTCGCCAACAATAGACCAGTGTTAGGATGAGTATTTCCAGAATATATAATAAGAAATTCATGACCTCCTTTCTATCCCTCGCCCAACCACCACCACACACAGATGGTGACTGCTATTGCAGAATTGTCTCAACCATTGAATTGTTCTATGACTGATGGGGAGTACCATATGGAGAAGAAGTGAGTACATATTGGGTAAAACCAATCAGAATGACCATTCAATGGGCACTACACACCCCAAATAGTATTTCAATATAAAAATATACTCTAGTTTTATGAAGTAATAACCTCACCACATGGCCTGGATACAGGATCTAACAATATTTCATTTTCTAGACTATTTCTTTAATTTTCTGACATTACAAAGGAAATCACATTATATCCTTACCTGCACATTTTCCCTGTGACTGATCCTTTCTTTGTCCAAGTCTTCTCTGAGCAGCTGCATTTCCTGAGTGAGCCGAGTCATGTCCTCCTGAACAGCTAGTCTCTGCCTCCTCTCTCCTTCCAACACTCCCTCACACACTCGCACCTGCTCAGACACACTCTCAAGCTCCGCCCCACTCCGCTCCTCCAAATCCTGCAACCCACACACATACGTAGTGACCCAGTCTAACACGGGGAAGATAATAAACCTAACCTTCACTATTGTACAAAGAGTTGAGTTAATGAATGAGAAAAGTTCAGGAAAGGAGAGCAATCATTGGAGGGAGGCCCTCAACCATTTCTTATTTGTTTGTTGTTGTTATTTTGCTTTGTTTAGCACAAGCGCTCTGATCTTAAATAGTAGTGAGTTGATTGTTTGAAATTGATGGCAGTGGTTTTGGCAGTGGTTTTGACAACACCTTGCCAGCTCGTAGTTCTAAATAGAGCCAATTTTACTAATAATAAAGTCAATGGTGAACCCTTTACCATACAGTAGTGAGACCCTTTTCCAGTTTTTGTTAGAATGATGTTCAATTTGAAGATAGCTACAGTTACCCTCAGATGGGTAGGAAAGCCTCAAAATGCGAAAAAGCTAAGCCGGTATAACTGATTTATAGTATTCAGTACTATAGAGACGTGACTGGGTTAGCCAATGATAGGAACAAGAATGGAGCACTAACAATCATTCATTCAATGGCTGATGTTACATCCCTGAATCTGATTCAGTCATTCTCGGCTTCAATTGTTCTTGTTTTTGTTGCTACACTTGACATCACAGATATAGCGTGACACACCCTAGCTTCTCAACTCTCTCACCTGTAGTTCTCTCTTGACATCTTCCAGCTCCCGGCATGCGGTGGTGAGCTGAGCCTGTAGCTGGTCCTTCTCCAATCTTAGCTCTTCAACACGAGCATCCTCTGCTCCACCAGAGTCAGCCCCTCCTCCTCCACCCGCCTGCAGGCTGTGAATCAATTTCTCCTTGGCCTGCGTTGTAACATCAATATCAATGGCTCAGCTTCAGTACATCAGAAACAACAACAAGGAAACAGTTGAAAACTCACCTGTAGTATACCTGTTGCTCTCTGTTTGTACTCTTCATGCTCCTTTTTGAGCATGTGCAGTTCCCTCTGCAATGTCTGCATGGTTGTCTGGTAATCTCGCACTTTCCCTTGCTCCGCACCCACTTGCCGCTCAATTGCCGCCAAATCGTTAGAGAGCTGTACCTTTTCAGCCTGAAGCAAACTTTCCCTCTCAAGCAACGTTGTCTTCTCCTTGAAGTGTTCGTCCCTGGTGCATGCTAGCTGGGCCTCTGTTTGAGTCAACTGTGCCTTCAGGGAGTCGAGGGCCTGACCGTGAGCTCCGCTACTCAGGTTGGCATCTTGAAGTAATCTAAGAGGGCAAAAGACACAACAAGTGAGCAATAAAGGAAGAAGTCAAAATAAATGTGATAAAAAAAACGGCTTTAAAAATATCCCCTTCAAAGCTTGATGATGTAATTACATGGTAATGGATTCCAGAGATACAGCCACAATTTAGAGACAATATTGCAAGCTAATTTGGTAAAAGGACTCTAAATTTATAAGGCTCACTGTCACATGATAAACTACAGTACACTGTCCTTCATTTTGACATTGGCATGCAATGGTACTTCACATACACTGAGCATAACCACCATTCTGGTCACATGACTCAAATGTTAGGTAAAGTACCACTAGTGATGAAGCTCTCACCTTTCCTGCTCCTTCTTTGAAAAAGCAAGACGATTTTTGAGTTCTTCCATTTCTCTATTAGCACTAGATACGTCGAGCCTCAGCGCCTGAATCTGCGTGTCCTTCACCCGGACCGCCTCCTCCAGGTCGTCACCCTGCGATCGTAGCTGACGAATGAACTGGTCAGACTGGGACGACTGCTCCCTCAGGGCATGAATTTCACTCTGGTAATGGGTGGAGCTTTGGGAGGACTCGGTCAGTCGGCCCATGAGTCCTCCCAGTTCTTCATTTAGAGAAGACACTTCTCTTTTCATCAGCTTGTTCTCCAACTCAAGGTTGGAGGCTGCTTTCTTCCATTTTTCCACCTCTACAGCAGCCTCTTCCAACGCTGCCATGTGCATATCAGCTCCTGACAGAGATCTGGTATTCTTGCCAGAATTTTCCTGCACTTCTCCTACAGAGCTGTCAGTCATTACATTCTCTTTACCGCTACTATCTACTTCCTCAGTTCCTACAGACTGGTCCTCGATGTACATAAAGGCTGGCTCCTCTGCTTCCTTTTGAGCCGTGGCTCCAGATTCTGTAGTGCTTCCTTCATCAGCACCCATCTCCACCTTTTTTTCTTCAGGTTCACTTAAATCAACGTCTTCGAAGTCCAAAGCTGCGAGAGAAGGAGCAGAATTTGGGTGTGGCATGGCCACTTTAGCCTGAAGAGTTGCCTTGGCAACAGGCGACACGTGTCCAGACCTCCTCACACTATTGGTCGAGGATTTAGGAGAGTTTAAAAATTGAAAGAGTGAATCATCATCGGAGGCTTTGGAAGAGCTAGCTTGTAAGCTCCTGTTGAGGGAGGAAGAGGTCAGAGGTGTTGACCCAGCCTTACTGGCCTTTGCTGTGGGAGTTAGATGAGGGGAATTAGATGCACTGCCTACAAGTACTTGGACCACTGACGTATTTTTCTCCTGTTTACTTACTGGTGGAGTATATATGGGAGGAGGGTCTTCATTTCTACTGCTGTAGACAGGTGTTTTGTTGGATTTCTGCGAAGGACTGGCTATTCCAGCTTCTTGAAGAGAAGAGGCAGCTACTTGGTCCAGGTTATTCAGGAAAGCACCAGCTTTGTCCGTTAAATCTGAAAACCAAGACATTTTTTCCCTCTACTCAATTATTTACGTTTCACTTTGCCTGATACGTTATAGTGGTTGTAAAGTTATAATAATAATAATAATAATAGCGATTTGGTAAGGTGACGCCAACCAGAACTACAAACCAAGTTGCTTTGACCCCTCCTCACGGGGTCATGAGAGGTCACTTGCTCAGGGTAACAATAGTAGGCTGTCGACTCTTCCGCAGGATCTGGTGCTCCATAATGAAGCTGCAGTGCTGCAAGTGCTGGAGGACTAGAATTCCTCCTATGTGGCTAGTCGTCTGCGGAGCACTTCTTGTGCAGGTTCGTTGTTCTGTTGTGCAGCGTGTTAGAGTGATTTCTGTAGCTTTTTCGTTTACTTACTGGGTAGGGCTTCATAGCTAGAGTTATTAGGAAGTAATAATCAGAAGATGCAGATTAATTAATAATTTTGTGGATGCATTTGGTTTTTATGCAGCTGTAGACTTGTACAAAGTTTTTTTTATGCATAAAGTTTTGACAATGAGGAAGTTAATTGTGCACTATAGCCACTTACTCAACTATGTGTGTTGTGTGTTGTTAAAAATCACAATCAGATTAAAAGCAATTAAGTATCTCCCACAATGTTGAGTTGGTGTTTTTTGTTTCGTTGTTGTTGGTTTTTGTGGGGCTGGTTTGTAAGAACAACATCTTTGTATCTTTTTTTTTTTTTTTTTTTTTTTTTTTTTTTTTTTTTGTGTGTGTGTGTGTGTGTGTGTGTGTGTGTGTGTAAGGATATGCACAGTAGATCAAATAAGCTGACTACTTACTACACACATACAATACTAGGGACATTGCACCGTAGATTCCAACAAATGTGGTCACATGGAGCGAGCGAGTAAAGCATCTTCATTGGTGAGCTTGTGATGACTAGCTAATTTAGTAGCATTCAAACTATGGCTGTGCGTGGATTCTAGCCTCACACCTCTAGTCTTGATGTGATTCTTTTACTGTGCCTGTTGTTCTATATGTTATATATTCCACTACGGAGGATGGAATATTTGTAGTTGATCAGTTCACAGCCTGTGTGATTGTTAATTACACTCTAGTGCCACACCCACCTGAGAGTGCTCAATAGACCATCAGTGCATCATATACTACTAACTCTGGAGTGAGTTTTACAAAGAATACAATAAAACCAGACTTATAGCGGATGAGACACACTACAATGGTTAAGATTGTCTGTAAATCCTCCACATACGTTGATTAGTCTAATTTATGAGCATAATGCAAAAGTCTTATTTACTCCAATAGTATCGCTGATTGCACTTTTCACCACAGATGTCCCTTTACCTTATTTTATATGTTCCAGATTGGATTTGGCCTCTACCCAGTAATTGTGAAGGAGTTTGCGTCTAAGAACAAGGCTAGCCCCATCATCTTCAGCTTCTACAGAGACTTGTGCTGCATTCCTTTACTCTTCCTCTGTGCCCTAATTGTGGATAGGAAGATACTCTTTCCTGACTTGAAGATGCTGGTCATTTTTATCCTCCTCGGGTTGCTGGGCATGTTTGGGAACCAGGTGGGTGGGTGGATGGTGGGTGATAAATAGTTGGTAACAGTAGTTGGTAAAGAGAATTTTGGAACCATTGTACAGGACTAGTAGATGAATATGGTGGAATGACTGGAAGGGAGGGTGGATTTGAGGTCAGCAAACTTAGGATGGGGTGGAAAATTAGGGAGGAGTAGGTGTTGTTTGGGGTGGGAAAACCAATTGGATAGAAAACAAGAGCCGATAGAAATAACCAAGTGGATGACAAGTGGAAAACATGAGAAGCCAGATGATTGGTGTGTTAGGAATTGGTACATTCATAGTAGTTACACGAGCCAGACCCTTTACCTAACTGCTACGCAGGGAAAGAGGGTCTGAACAACTAACTGCCTTTACTCGATTCGTTCCAATGGAATGTAATACACGTAAGTGTGTTCCTCCAGAATCTGGAGGAATGGAATCGAGTAAAGGCTGTCCAAACCCTCTTTCCCACATAGCAGTTAGGTAAAGGGTCTGGCTCGTGAGACTACATTCATAGATGATGAGATGAGCCACATGACAAGCCAGATACATTTCATAGCAGTGTTGGAGCTGTTAAAATATTCATGTATATATATCCTATTAATTTTTCCTCTAGCTGCTATATATTCTGGGTGTGTACTGGGCGGGGCCTAATGTGGCCAGTGCCTTCCAGCCCATCATCCCAGTGTGGACTACCATCCTAGCTATTGCCTCCTGCACCGAGAAGATCCCTTCACCACTCCATGTGAGTGACACCCTTTACCTAGTCCCCACCTGCAACCGTTCAGTTGTATAATTGTTTTGTGTGTTTAGTTGCACACTTGGGCCAAGTTGACCGGGATTCTGCTAGCTACAGGTGAGGCGGGAGTGGATTAATTTTAAAATTGCCATTAGAACAAATTAAGAGCTTTGCCTAATGGAAATCGTGTTGTTATGGCTACAAATTGTGTTGTTTGTTTGTTTGTTTTGGCTGTCAGGTGGAGCAGTTGAACTAACGTTGATAGGAAGTGAGCATCATAGTTCCAGCAATTCCTCCTCCTCCTCCTCCGGTGACTCTTCAGTGGGAGTGATGAAAGTGTTTGGCTACGTGGCTTTATTTGGGAACACATTCTGCATGGTCAGCATTGTGGCAGGGGTTTTGTAGAGGGGGCGTGGCTCTTTTCTGTAGAATGTTGTGCAATTATTCTAAATGCCAATGTCGGTGCGGACATTCACCACCTGGTGCATGTTGTGAAGAGATTTTACACTGCTCCCTCCCTCCCTCTTCATGTGTCTACCTTTACCACGTTGCTATGGCAGTATAGAACGCAATAATATAGACTTGTCTGTACTAATAATAATAATAATAATTAATAATAATAATTAATAATAGTAATAATAATAATAAAGAGCAAGTCCCCGTCACACAGTGGTGCTTTGATGTACTAACTTTGCGAATTATGAATGTGATAGCATAAAATATTTTCATTCATTCTTATATCCTCAACACTTGGTAGTTACATCGTTTTCCCTCTCCTGCTCTCTTTCTTCCTGAGCCTTTCCTCCCTTCAATTCTTCCTTTTAGATGCTTTATCAACTTCCGGCGTCCTCAACATATTGTAGCTATCAGCTCCTTAATGTGATATGGCTCCTTACTGTGATGGCTTCTTACTGTGATATGGCTCCTTACTGTGATGGCTCCTTACTGTGATATGGCTCCTTACTGTGATGGCTCCTTACTGTGATGGCTCCTTACTGTGATATGGCTCCTTGCTTATGGCTCCTTACTGTGATGGCTCCTTACTGTGATATGGCTCCTTACTGTGATGGCTTCTTACTGTGATATGGCTCCTTACTGTGATGGCTCCTTACTGTGATATGGCTCCTTACTGTGATGGCTCCTTACTGTGATATGGCTCCTTACTGTGATGGCTCCGTACTGTGATATGGCTCCTTACTGTGATGGCTCCTTACTGTGATATGGCTCCTTGCTGTGATGGCTCCTTAATGTGATATGGCTCCTTACTGTGATGGCTCCTTACTGTGATGGCTCCTTACTGTGATGGCTCCTTACTGTGATGGCTCCTTACTGTGATATGGCTCCTTACTGTGATGGCTCCTTACTGTGATGGATCCTTACTGTGATGGATCCTTACTGTGATGGCTCCTTACTGTGATGGCTCCTTACTGTGATGGCTCCTTAATGTGATATGGCTCCTTAATGTGATATGGCTCCTTACTGTGATGGCTCCTTACTGTGATGGCTTTCTTACTGTGATGGCTTTCTTACTGTGATGGCTTTCTTACTGTGATGGCTATCTTACTGTGATGGCTTTCTTACTGTGATGGCTTTCTTACTGTGATGGCTTTCTTACTGTGATGGCTTTCTTACTGTGATGGCTTTCTTACTGTGATGGCTTTCTTACTGTGATGGCTCCTTACTGTGATGGCTCCTTACTGTGATGGCTTTCTTAATGTGATGGCTTTCTTAATGTGATGGCTCCTTACTGTGATGGCTCCTTCCTGTGATGGCTCCTTCCTGTGATGGCGCCTTACTGTGATGGCTCCTTACTGTGATGGCTCCTTCCTGTGATGGCTCCTTCCTGTGATGGCTCCTTACTGTGATGGCTCCTTACTGTGATGGCTCCTTACTGTGATGGAACCTTACCCATTCAATTTGTGACTATGCTTTACCAACATGACTCAGCTAATGAGTTATTCATGAGTACATACTCGTTGTCATCGTTACTGACACACTTATTATCTAGAAAGTCCATCCAGTGTAACTGTGACATTCTATTTAGCTTGTATAGACATTGTACATGTTGTATGTCAGCAGATATTAGCAAATTGTTGATCTGTTTACACGTGTATTCACGAGGTTTATACATTTACATGTGATGTGTTATCTCAGGCAATCTATGTGCTCCTTCAAAAGCGGTTTATCTTCAACCCAAAGTCAGACAGTAAGTTTTGAAGGAAAAAAAACCCCTTTAATTCTTTTAAATGTAATTGAGTTCCCCTGTCTTTGTAGCTGGAGGCAATCAGTACAAATGGGTGACTGTATAGAACCATATAATATATGTAATACTTTCACTTTCTAACTAGCCTAGCTACAACTTGACTCCATTATTATAGTGGCATAGCTAAAGTGCTCTACTACTACTGGTATTACTTGTTATTGCAGACAAATGGAAGAAGTTGCCTGTGTATGTGACTGCCTACAGCTACTTCTTCGGAGCTGTGTTTATGGGGATCGGTAGTGTCATCGTCTCGGCTGCAACTGGAAAGTGGGAGGAGTTTCTTATTCCAAAGGAGGTGAGAGAGGGAAAAAAAAAGATGTACATGTAGGGAATTTAATTTGATTTATGTATGTACATGTGTGCTCGTGTATAATTTTGTATGTACGTGTAGAGTGTGTACGCTCTTATCTACGCCATCTTCATCACATCGGCTCTTTGCTACCTCCTCATCACCTGGACTAACATTCACATGTCTGCTACCGTGGTGACAGCATTCTGGCCCACGCAGGTGAGGGAGGGAGGGAGTGCGTAGATCAAGGATGAAACGGTATTTTTGTGTTTAAGTAGGAGATGAATTGTGTGCAGTTGGGGCAGCAGAACTAATAAGACTCAAAGTAAAGTATTATTGATCTTTAGAGGGAGTTGGGTTTTCAGTTTAATATGTTGCAAAACATGTTATGGTGTCAGGGAGTCAACATCCATACCAAATCATCTTTGACTTTCAATGTCTTCCATCAGCTGAGCATGTCTGTATGCTAGAGGCAGTGGTTGTTTTGAAGTACTCTGTGAGATACACTGTGATGGCATTACTCACCAAAATATTTTCCGCTGAATAGGCGTGGGCGTGGCCTGGTTGATGCTAGTGTGGTCTATCAGATTACTGGAGCTATTGAGGATTCAATGGCCACATCACTGAAGTCCTGTTCACTTGTATGGGAGCTTTGTGAGTATCGGCATTCTGAAATACAGTCAAACCTTTCTATGAGTATCTCTGGGCCGAGAGGTGGGGGGGGTGGGGTCATAAGGGCCTAACTGAGGCCCCAAAGCCCCATCTCCATTTTTTTCCCACTCCATTAGTTGTCGATCATCTCCTGAACCTAAACCAGATGTTGGAATGGAAGTATTTAAGTGTTAACCCTTCAATTGTTGTTGTTGTTTTTTTTCCCTTTACTTTACAAAGCCAATTCAACAGCAAAATGTTGCTCCTCCCCCCCCCCCCCCCCCCCCCCCCCCCCCCCCCCCCGCATCCCCCCCCTTTTTTTTTCTTTTTGTTTTTATTGTTTTCTTGTTTGTTTTTATGATTTCCTCAC
>WLWI01002854.1_pt1 | contig 14905 bp, 13 predicted proteins | sample 6701501 | NCBI WGS metagenome assembly WLWI01 (sample SAMN12718690, study PRJNA515312) | sponge metagenome | isolation source: marine sponge | host: Mycale hentscheli | place: New Zealand: South Island, Marlborough, Capsize Point | collected 2014-11-01
ACAACATTCTCTTGGGGCATATTTTTGAGGTTAGTGGAGATTGTAGGGTAATCTTTGTTCATAATTGCTTTCTGAAGATTCTCCATTTTTGATCCCACTATATCTGACCAGTGCCAGGGCTAGTACTGATCTTGCGTTGCGTTTGGTAAAGAGTCTGGCTAGGCGAGACAAGGTTTAGTACCAGTTCTAAACAGAACTCTTCAAAACTCAGGTGTAAGTTGCAGTTCCTGTTGTGGTTGTCAATAATTTTAGGTTACCCAGCCCAATCGCCAACGTACAGGAAGTCGGTCACAGACAACTGCATTAACTATTACGTCATACTGCTCGGTCCCGGTGTCACGGAAATATGGGTATCACGTAAAATTTGGTATCCCGGCGTACCCATAATATTTCCGGGTACCCTCGCAGCCGATTGAAATGGAAGTGTTGGTAACACTTGTGCGTTCTCCTTCTCGTGTGCTCACGCTTACCTGGAACATACAGGGGTTGGAAAAGAATAGGAAGAGTGTCCTGAGGTGGTGGGCAAAGTTTTTTTTAAGTTGATCTAGGCGATTTATATTACTAGCTATATATCGGAGAGGAGTAGCTATCGCTGCTTAAGTTGTTTTTTTTGTTGTAATAACAGATTATGTATTTAACATGAGCAATGAAGCTAACTGCTTTATGAAGATTTCTTTCATGATGAGGTTTATGAAGTTGAGTAGCTAACATTAAATGAAGACTCAATCACTTTGGAGTAGCTACACAAAACAGATGGCATTGTGTCAAGAAAATACTACAGGCCTGGAATTTTTTTTAGAAATTAGATAATATGAAATAATGTGAAAATATATGCGAAGAATTATTTAAGAAGCCGTATATTTAATTCAATTGTGATAGGGAAACTTGGTGCCTTCAGCAAATACCTACAATAATTTCTGCATTCTCACATACTCATAGGAGTCACTTTCTGTATTATTTAAAATAATAATTTAACATCATTACATTAAAGTATGGTCTATTATTTAAGTAAATAGAAACAGACTGTAATGATCTACATGAAAAAATAGGAAGTATTGAGTTATTCCTTCTTTTAGAAACAATCAAACTTGGTAATTTTTAAGATTAAAAAATGTGTAAAACGTGTAGATGTAGATATAGCTAATAGTTCATTCTTGTCTTCTGATGGAGGTATAAGGAAGGTAGGCTGGGGTGGGGGAAGGTGGGTGAGGAACAGTTTACAATTACAAATTAAACAAAGGTATATAAGCTTTTTGCCTCAAATTATAGATTCTGCTTCTTTAATTCCATGTTTTTCATGTGTGATATCTTGCAACTACTCAACTATAACAATAAACCCTCTCATAACAATCTCAATGATAATTGGAAACCATTCTTGTACCATTTGAAAGTGTACACTTTAAAGATGCCTACTTTTGAAGCAGAAGTGACATTTGCGTTAAGGATGGCATTGAACTTTGGTTGAATTAAGCTATTGGTTTCTTGAAGTATACAGCCATTTTTAGTTCATGCAAGAAACCAATGGAATACATGATTAATGATCGAGAGAGAGGAGAGGTAGTATTGACAGTCACCATAGATTCTGTAGAATTTTTAAGAATCTTTCTAAAATGATCTAAATCAGGAACTGTTAAAATTGAACAGCTTGTTTGCTTGCATGTGATAAAAAATGATCACAAATTGCAATTCTATAGAGGAAAAAAAACTATAAGTATTCTCTTTACCTCTTATGTTATTAGGTAGAGTAATGTGATCATTGTCAGCACCAAAACAAGCTAAAGACATTAGCGGGTACACTATACCTTATTCCAGTCAAATCCAAGTATTCCACCAGATGAGAGTAGATTCAATTCAGCCGGTGCCTCCAAATTCACATAACTATTTCATATTGTTTTTGCTTACTCTTAAAGATAACATTTATTATCATAATATTTCATAAGTAATATGTGTCAATTTGTTTGCCCTCATATTTTGATTACTGACCAGGGAAGATGATTTATTAATTGATTTTTCAAACTCACCACAGGATTTCTGGTTTTACACTCAAACATGGGATTCTCATTAATTTTAGAAAAAAAGAAGAAAGACTAGCTATTTAGCTAAGCGCAATGTTATCTAGAAAAAAGAAACTGAGTATAGCTAACTAACTTGCATAGCCACAGATTTTAATAATATATGACCCTTTTATTTCTTATTGCATACGCTCCAACTTTCAAAAAAATGCTTTAAGGATAAACCACACCCATTAATCACCACCACTAATTGTACCCATATTAATTAGAATTGTATTAATCCTACGCCTCCCGTTCCGTCTAACTCACCAACATCCTGAGTACGTCATCAGTGGACCTCCCTGATTCCGCAGCTTCAATAGCTGAGTGGTTTGGCGGGGGTGGGGGCCGGAAGCCCCGCCCTCAATCAGCAGTTGCCGAATTGGGGCAAATTAACGGGGTGGGGATAAGCCCCTTTAATTCCAGCATTCCAGCTGCCCACGTCACGGCAAAACAGCCAGGCTGTCTACCGGAAAGGTTGTAGCTAACCCCCCCCCCCCCCCCCAGGGTTGAAGGCGTGTGGGTGGGTGGGAGAGCTCTGAAACACGGTCTAGAGTTGTGTCTCTCAATTGACTGAATGACACGTTGGCCTCGTGCTCTCGCTACTCACCTGCCCTACCCGTATGCGCGTGCCGTGCGACCTTCACCCGACGCCGGGACTTCTGCCTTGGATTAACCACCCAACCCCAGCCAAGCGGAAGGAAGGGAGGGCTGAACCCACAACCCACTCATGCACCCATCAATTCAATCACGATTACAAACGACATGATCATAGCGACCCAACACTAATACATTATAACAATACAAGTCTGAACACACACAACAATGCAGAACACGGATACAATGCCACAGTTTAACTGCACACTATCAGCACAGTCTAGCAGAGTAGCTGGCCAACTGGTGTCTCGGAATCCGAATGTATTCCAGGCAGGCTAGACTACGCCATCTACCCAACGTCTGAATGTGGTAGCAGCCCCGATTCTGAAACTGCGGCCAGCATACTTATCCGCCTCCACCCCAGCACGCTCCAGGGCATCACGAACCACTGACACCAATCACTGTCTCGTCAAAGGCCTGCCGATCTTGAACATAAATAGTGGACCAGGTGTCTTGCCTCGGGCTACTAGGTAGGCCAACACTGCCGACACCGGACACAAATCGGAAGCCACACGTCCAATATACAGTGTGATACCCCTCCTGAAAGGATCCGTCTTGGAGGTTTTCAGTGTAACACTCAAGATGGCTGGGTCTATGGGGTTGTCCACAGCCAAGTCACCCCAGCAGAGGTGCACCAATGGATCAAAAGAGGAATCATCAGGGATTGTAAATTCCCCCACCCGCAAAAAGCCAAAGAATGCCAGGCAGCAGGCCACCCACAACATGACAATGTCACTGTCCTCCGCCTGACCATTCCAAACCTCCTTCATTCTATGCAATAAAGGAGGCGTAATTGGGAGTCTCACTCTCTTATCACAGTCACCCTGTGATCTCTTCACTCCCCTCAGCACGTAGTGCAATTTGGGCCATGGAGAAAGAAATGGGTCACCAAGGCCTTCACCAATGTGCAAGTGCCTTACACCGGCCATGTATGACTTGATCGTACTGTGCTTAAGGCCCTCTGTAGCAAGTTGCGCCACAAGCTTGCACACGACGCCCTCCGAAGCGGGGACCCCACGAAGCCCCGCCCTGCTGCAAAAATCCAAGTACCTTTTCTGACCGGTGCGGTACACTCTGTGGGTGTTATCTGCCGGGTCCTCTCAAAAAGAACGACTGAACATGCTGGTCCAATCCACCTTGGTCCAGTCTGGCGTTCCGAGCACCAGGCACTCCAACAGCCTGTCCGGAAGAACTGTGGCAGACTCGTTCGCTCCTGGAACCAAACGCTGGAAAGAAGGAAATGCGTTCCTCAATAAAGCATCAGCCGCCCCGTTCTGAACACCGGGGATGTGCCTGCACCTCAAGGACACTCCCCACCTGGCCAAGAAAAAGGACAGGCACCTCATTAAGTGCATAGCCCTCTCCACCTTGCTCCTACCAGAATTCACTATTGCGACCACTGCCGCATTGTCGCATCTACAAGAGACACTCATGCCTTGCCACATCTCACTCCACACTGCCACGCCCAGAACAATAGGCAGCAGCTCCTTGACAGTGATGTGGATGTCAGACCAGCTTTCTGGAAACTGGAGCACAACCCCAGGAGCCTGACGCATCAGAGGTCATCTCCACACTCGGCGTACTCAATGAAATACTGGATTGGGCAACTGCCATTCCAAACTGGCAAGAAGCAAGCCCACCACTTCAGATCTGAACGGAAGCCTGCATTTAAACGGACTGTGTGGTGCATCAGCCGAACAGACTTTGACAGCTCGATCATTCTCCTCAAGAAAGATCGGCCAGGCTTGACCACACAGCAGGCATGTTGCAACTGACCAATTAAAGACAACAGCTCCCTCTTAGTGCCAAACTTCAGAGTACTCCATCTCTGGATCTCTCTCTGAAGTCTCTCCAGTTTGACTGCTGGCAGCCTCAGTGTCATAGCCACGTTATCGATCTCAATGCCCAAGAAGACCAATTTGGTGGTCGAGCCCTCCATCTTATTCGGGGCCACAGGCACCCCTAACACCTTTCAACGAGCCAGCGCCCGCTGCAAAGACAATTCGCACTGTGGCGAATCTGGCTTGCCAAAAAGCAAGAAATCATCCAGGTAGTGCAAACCATCAATTCTGTCATGGTGGACTAGGATCCACAACAAGGCATCTGCCACAGCATTGTAAAACTTGGGAGCAGACCACAAACCGAATGACAAAACTTTGTCAATGTAAACTTTGCCCTCCCACTTCATGCCCAACAACCACCTGTCGTCCAGATGAACAGGCACCGTCCTGAAGTTGCCTTCCACATCGAATTTGGCCAGCAGGCAACCACGGCCAGTCGCCACCACTCTCTTACAAGCTACATCAACTGAAGTATAGCTCACAGAACACACTTCACGCCCAATACCGTCGTTCACACTGGAACCCTTAGGGGAGGACAAATCGACTGGCTGGTGATTCTTTGGCACCAACCCCAATCTGTTGATCTGCACTAAAGGCAGACACTCATCCTCAATTGGGCTAAACACTCTGCCTGCTCTCAGTTCCTTTTCCAAGAACTCACTCACCACCTCGGGGTGGTCACAAGTAGTTGGCATGTTCGAAGCCACTCCCTTGCAAACGGCCCCCCCATACCGGAACCCAACCCGGAAACCGGCACGAAGACCGTCCATCAGGAACCCACAATAGGCTCTGTCAGGGTGATCCCGTAGGTTGCTCGTCCACACGTCAGCATACATAGGAGTCTGGATAGAACTCCACTCTCTTGGAAACAGGTGGGAATGAGTGTCGTCTAATGGCTTTCGCCCAGCCAAAATGAGCAGGTCGGCCACGTGCAAGTACACTCCCACATGCACACCTACTCACACACACACACACACGCAACAGTGTACCCGATACCAAGTTTTCACTCAACCCAAGAAATTCAATCAAATAATAGCAACCACCATGACAACAGTCCATACATTGAGAACAATCATATTCAAATGAGTGAAACACGCAAAAGTCATGAGCACACCACAGTCTCAAACGGCCCCCGGTCGTGCACTGCTGGCCGGCACAGGAGAACTATCTATCGGAGGAAGGCACGCAGGCTTGCGGTGATCACCGCCACACTTGGAGCATACGTGAGAGAAGCGACAAGGAGATGCCACACAAGGCTTCCTGTCGTTCCATGCAAAGCATGGCGCCACCTTGTGCCTCTTCGCTGGTGGTGCGCTCCTGCCCTCTGCCTGAACAGTGGGACCTCCACGGTGGCCACTGCCAGCAACACCAGTATCAAAAATAGACCGGGTGTGGAGTGCCTGGTCAAGTTTTCCAAACTCCGCCGACTCAAGAGCAGGAATTTGCTGCCGGAACCGACTATCGTACGCCCTCCACTCTCGGCACCCGCCAACAGGGTAGCCAGGTAGGCCAACAGATCCCGAGTCTTGCCGGGATGAGCGCTCACTATGATACCGGTGTACAGGCAGAATGACCTAGCCCAGGTCAACGGGTCCACCACCGGCTTCAGCTTGCTCAGAGGGGTGGGCTTCCCCTTTTCGCCCTCTGTCGAGCGACGGAGCTCCAGCTCCAAGCTGTCCTCAGTCAACTCTGCCATGTCAACATAGTCGCCCCTTAGCACGCATCGCACAAGGCGTGCCGGAACAACCGGCAGCGTGGGGCCCAACTGGAATTTCTGGACAGTTGTGTCACCCTTCTTGGTGTTGGCAGACACTGGACCTGCTCCGACACGCTTAAGTTCCTCCACAAGAGTCACTGACGGAGACACATGGTCATCAAATGCAGGAAGGCCAAGATCACGCACTCTGTCTGCCTCAACTGTGCCTAGACCTACATGGACACCAACACAGTTTCAGTGACACATGTAATCAGAGCACCTCAAATAACAAAGCACACTGTGCCCCCAAACCACACACACCCTGGGTCATTTAACAGGGAGTGCAGTAACTAGTGAGAAACACACACAGCCAAGGTCACACCTCTGGCGGCAACACAATAAATAAAGGCTCGACAGGGAGCATGCGCACTGGATGGACACACCATGCCTGGGACACACCACAGGGGGCATCTCTCACACTACTGCATACCCAGCATACTGGTAAGTTGCACGACTGGCACCATGCCTGGGTCTCTGACGCAGGGCACACACACACTGAGCAATATGCAGCTATCCCACTGCAATGCAGCTACCCCAACCAGGGGTCACACCACCTGGTTACTAGCCCACTTAAGTGTGGCACCTGCACTAGCCAGGCCCACCCCAACCGCTAAGGTAAAACCTAGTAAGTTAGGCTCACCAGAAGCAGGTGCCGGAGTACTTCCAGCTGCGCTGTCCTCCAAAGAACCTTCTCCGGAACCCACTGAAGAACCCTCTCTGGAGCCCCCGCTAGGCACGAGTCGCCTGACTGTTTCTTCCACCACCTTCTGTATGCACGGAACCATCTCGGGAGTTAGTCCAGTAGTAGCCCCACCAGTAGAGGTACCCTCCTCGGACATATTCCCCAATACTAAATTTGACTAATTTTAAGAGCTCTGAAACACGGTCTAGAGTTGTGTCTCTCAATTGACTGAATGACATGTTGGCCTCATGCTCTCGCTACTCACCTGCCCGCATGCACGTGCCGTGCGACCTTCACCCGACGCCGGGACTTCTGCCTTGGATTAACCCCACCTAGCTTACGGCTAAATGGCCATTATTATGCAGTGATGTTGCTTTGTTGCATGTATTGTGAGTACCTGTTCAATTATAACAGCATTCTTCAAGTTGAACTTCAGGTTAGCAATCAATGTTCAAGCACAGCACTGACCTTATATATAGCTGTAATAAAATGACGTAATAATGCAGCTGACTTTACACGTCATGCTCAACAGAGTATTTACAATAGACACAACAACTTAAAGTAAGTTCAACAAGGTGTGATTATCCACAAAAATAGTTTTTTTTTCTTTTGTAGGCAAGTTGGTTCATTGAACTCGTATACTAATGAATGTCGTTAGGCTACCTATTGACAGTGATAGCCTTCCAACATGTGAGGAAGAAAATGGGGAGGAAATGACACAGGATGGGGTCATTGAATCTTTACTTGAACAAGAAATTTTGCAATGAGGTTGAAATCAATAAAACTAGAGCACAAGAAAAAAATTACCTATGATTGAAACATGAATTAGATAAGAATTAACATTGGGACAGAGGTACTTTTTAGGTATGTGGGCAATGAGAGTGTGACTTTAGTGTACTGGAATGACATGATCAACAGCGATTAGTAGTAAATGACAAGATCATCAAGACCAAAGCTAATATTGCATGTCTGAAATTTTATATAAAACAGAAGCTTGAAATATGCCATTGAATTTGAAACCAGAAATAAAATTTAAGAAAGTAGCTAATGTCTGATGAAGAGTAGAATAAAATACTCATGTGCTACTAAATGAAATAAGTATATATGCAATGAAAGGAAAAAAACATGTGTATAACTGTCACATGTTCTTACATTCTATTTCATTCATTTTTCCTTCGAAGTATTACTTGGTCTTTACCTACAAGAAGTTTCCCCCTCATTGTTAGCTAGAATGTTGAACAATGTACCTCCATGTTTAAATATTAGTGTATATCTCTCGATTTAATAATATAAAATGGCACTATGAAAAAAATATAATTTGTATCGAAACTGTTTTACCACCCTCATGAATGTGCCAGCAATGCTTAGAAGTTTCAAAATTATGTGAGGAAATTTCAGGCACTTAGCAAAGATAAAATTTGTTCTAAAAATTAAAACGGTAAAATAAATTTAGACTATTAATACTCCCATATTGGGCATGTTAACTCTCAGTGTGCATAAGTGCAAGCAAATTTGTCAGCCTCTACACATATTGTTGCTCGACACAAAGTATGTTTGCCCTAATTTTGAATATTTTAAAGGCAATAGCTGCATTTATCCTTATTACGTGGTTCTTCACATTACTCTGTATAGTTAGTTGCTCTAAGCAATATATTTTTATAACTATAATATAATAAGAACATGCTCCAATCAGTTAGTAGCTGTAATTTACTTATATCAACCATTGATGTCTTGATTCAATTACTGGAAGCTGAAATAATTAATTGAAGAATTTTGCACCAATTTTGAAGAGCTATAATGGAAGAATAACTTAACTGAATGGCATTACTGGTTCTTTCCATACAAACACTCACAACATACCAATACAAATTATGAGGAAACTCACAAGCATGCTGTCAACTTACAGTAGTCTATGGCCTAGTGAACCAAAATGAATTTTCATCTTTGCTTCATGAGCATAAGAAAGGAACATTGTCTGATTTCAGTTTTCTTGACAAAAACGAAAGTAAACCTCTCCGTCCAATATTTCAAAAAGTTTTTGACGAAATTGAACTGGAAATAATACATCAAGTTTTACACACCACCTATGATGGCAACAACTACCACATTGTGCGGTTGCACAAATACACTAATGCAATTGTCAATGGGGCCATCAAATTAGCATCAGAAAAATCAAGGTATGGAAATTCTTCAAATGTAATTGTTAATAATCAATTAGTTGAAATAATCCGATTTGTATGCTGCACACTAATTGTAAGCTGTAGTAATTCTACTTCAACTGTGACCCACAGATTATGGCTAGCACAATGTGTGCCTTACATTCCACATCAGTGCCGTGGATGGTTTGGTTTTCCCACACAAGTATGGGCAGCTACTTTACAAGATGGTCTTAGATTTTATTATATTCAAAACATAACTGACAGAGTTGTTTTTGTTAAAACCAAGGTTAATTTTGGAAGAAACATTGGAGAAGATAGTGTTCTTGTCATTGCTCCAATTCCTATTAACTGATCATATGTTGTTATATCATTGTTATACTTGGTACAATACTTTATTTTTGGCTGTTGCATGAACTTTGTGTTTGACAATTATGTAATTTTATCTGCATGAATGACTCAAATTACTTTTTCACTCAGGAAGTAGACATTCAATCTGGAGGGAAAAAGCAGGAGGACCCTAGATAACAGCTGCAAGAGAGCCAGCCAGCTGCAAATAGATGAAAATACAGCTGCTAAATTATAGACAAACAACTTAGGATGAGTCATGCTACATGTTATTTTAATTTGGTACAACACTTTATTTTTGGCTGCTGATAACTAACTTTGGTAAATCACTTGGAAGGCTAAAGAATTAGCTTAGAAACATCTTTCACAAACACTGCATGCTACATCATATACATACACCTAAACTTAAAGACTTCTGGTGTAGTCATCTTTGCCAGGGGCCCATCATTACTCAACAAATGTAAGCTGTGGGGTGTATGGCCCACAGATTCCTGGACCTAATAGACTGCACAATCTAATATTATGTTCAAAGTGTTAAAAAAAAAGAAACCAAACCGGTTGGACCTTCAATTTTCATAGATACTTCAAGGTCAATTGCCCTAGGGGAAAAATTGTTGACTTAATTCTAATAAAACAAAACTTCCAGCACATTGGCTCAGATCATAGGCACACCTACACTATATGTAGGTGAGCCAATGGTTGCACCATTGTGAGATAACCTTGCTACCTGCCAAGCCATATATAATCCTCTTGTAGTGTGTACTTCCCAGATTATATTAAAAAAAATTTCCAACACATTGGTGCAGCCACATAAAGGAGCACAGAATACCTTACTTGTCAAATTAAATGGCCTTCAGTCAGGTTTTAACGTAGTTCTTTTTTTTCTTTTCTTTTTTTTTATATAACATCTCCTTGTTGTGGTGCACACTTTATACAATTGATTGTTGTGGTACTCGGTCACTCAATTCTTTCCTACCCACCACTTTCCTAAATATCTCTAAAATAAAAGAACAATATGTTACATAGCTATGATATGTGAAAATTCAAAACACACGCACACACACACTTGTGGGTACATGGGGTTCAACCCTGTTTCATGGACTTTAAAATATCCCAAGAAAAAATTCTTGCAAGATCTTACAAAAAAAATGTTAGTGATCTTGCAAGATCACACTCGCAAGATCAATAAAGATTTTGGAACCATATCAGGTGTGATCATGCATGTATTAGTTAGCAAGATCATGGTTGGCAATTAGTTCAAGATCTTACAGGAATGATCATGCATGATTATTCCCTTAAGATCATGCAAGCAAGATCACACATGATTTTGGAACCATATCAGGTATGATCACACATGGATTATTTAGCAAGATCATGGTTGTTAAAATGTTTGAGATCTTACAGGAATGATAATGCATGATTATTCCTGGACGATCTTTCATGCAAGATCATACATGATTTTGGAACCATATCCGGTAGGATCACACAGCAATTACTTGCAAGACTAGTGATCGAAGATATTACATGTACACTCACACATGACCCTTCTTACAAGATATAAGAAGTGTAGAGGTTTGACCACTTGGTAGTTACTTCGTAAGATCACTGCTGCTAAAAGTTTCAGCATGATACTTTTTCACGCAGGATCTTGAGAAGATCACATCTGTCATTGTAATAATGTATAATAGTATAGAAGTAAGTGTGAAGGTGTAGTCATAATTGAATTAGTGGCAGTCATTCTGGAGGGGGCCACTAATTCAATTATGACTACACCTTCACACCTCCCAAGTACAACTCACATGTCACAGAAATTGTCCAATACCAACTAACCCAGGGGCTGTGCCCCACCACACTATGATCTCATGTTCTGTATCATCTGTTTATACAAAGTTCCTTGTTCAGTCACCCTCATTCAGTTCAGTAACCACTAGAAGGCTCCACAAGCCGAAATATTATGGTTTTATTCTACTGAAATAAATTCTCTGAAATTTGCTACACCTGGCTAGTTATCAGGGTAGCTAGTTCTATTAAATAGTCTAGCTGCCTGTAATATCAGGTGACTCCTAATCAGTAACATTAAAGTATTAAACCACAATACATTATAATAAACAATTTATATTGAGTTCTTTTACAAACATTAGCATAAGTGGAGCATATTGTGCAATAATGGAGTTTAAAAGCGCTTGCCGGCTCCTGTTCACCACAATAGCCAAATTACTAGAACTTCTTCAATTAGTTTGTCCAGCCAATAATTACTTACCGACATCTGTGCATAAATTTAAGAATTTTTTTGGTCAATATTCATCTAAATGTACTGCACACTACCATTGCCATGTATGTCACACCGAGTATTTACCTGGTCAAACAGAGTGTACTAATTGTGCAAATGCCAAACAAGATACCCTAACTTAATGCTTTGCTAATGTTTATATTTTCTGCACTGCAGAAAATTGTGAAGATCTTAATTATAAGCCCAGAATCAAAGGAAACTATTTTGGCAGATATACATGATGGAAAAAGAGGGAAAGATATATCACATCGTGGTATCATATTTAACACAGATGGCATTTCTCCCTTCAAGTCTTCAGTGGTTACTGTATGGCCCTTATTAATGGCGGCATTAACTATTTTACCCCCCTCAATACGCATGAATAAGGATAATATAATAACACTAGCAGTTTGGTCAGGAGAATCCAAACTCCAATGTTTGTTTTGCTCAAGCCCCTTGTTTCATTATTTGAAGACTTACTAAATGATGGTATAGCATTAAGAACATCCAATAATACAAAACTTGTGCACTTTGTCCCAGCATTAAGTTTATTCGATGTTGCAAAAGCCCGAGTATTGAAAATGAACCAGTTTAATGGTGTCAATGGATGCTCAACATGTCTTAATCCGGGAGTAAGAACTGTATCTCAGTATTATCCACCAGATGACACTTATGATCTCCATACTAATGAGTCAGTTGTAAAAAATGCAGAAGATGCTGAAAAAAGTAAGACTGTAGTTCAGGGAATTAAAGGAAAGTCTCCATTAACTGGACTTGTTAATCTAGTCAGTGACATACCTATTGATTACATGCACTGTGTCTTAGAAGGTGTAACCAAGTGGCTTTTGGAAAGGTGGTTAAATTCTTGTAACCATGCATCTCCTTTCTATATTGCAATTCAGGTGAAGCAGACAGATAAAGATCTACTGTGTCAAAGGCCACCACATGACTTTGCAAGGGCACCCAGAAGCCTTGAAAGACATAGAAAGCACTGGAAGGCAAATGAATTACGATACTGGCTCCTTTATTACTCACTTCCACTACTTGAAAATAAACTAACACCGCTGTATTTGCACCATTTTTCTTTATTAGTTTGTGCGGTTCACATTCTTCTTCGTTCTGAGCTAACAGAAATTCAAATAAAAGCAGCAGAAACGATGCTAACAGATTTCTACGTTATGCTACCTGAGCTGTACGGAACCAATGGTTGTTCATTATAAATGCGCACTGTTTGACCCACTTGGCTCACTATGTTAGACTCTGGGGTCCCTTGTGGACACAGTCACTATTCGGCTTTGAAAGTATGAATGGTCATATGGTTAGTATGCTGCACTCTAAAAGAAAGTTAGCTGAGCAATTAATCTTTTCTATTGATGTAGCACACACAGGGGGAATGCTTTCCGACCAACTAGCTAAAGTGGAGAATGTTGACACAATGGAATTCTTAAAGCCCATGTCATCCCTTCACAAAAACGGAGCAACATGACAAACATCAGCACTGGAGTATACTCCATTGGTCCACTGAGTAAAGTCAGCCTTAGTGCAATTGCTACCGTGACACGTATTAGTCTAGCAAAGGCAACTATTTTTTAAAAACTTTATTATAACAGTATAATAATACAAGCATTTAATGATAAAGGGAAAAGGAATAGTTCAATTTGCTGTTTTATTTCTAATGGACGTAAAAGTATGGCCAAACATTTACTTTGACTCCTCCTTTAGCTCTAATCAAACCATATAAAAAAACTCAATCATTTTTCTTAAACAGTATCGGATATCCAGCACGATCGAAATTACAAGATTATGCCAGAGCGGATTTATTGAGTTCTTTCGTCATTCAAGTTGAAAATGATTTGAAGCCCACTTGTGCAATTCCACTTTCGAATATTATAAATAAATGTGTCATAGTATCATGCCAAAACTCAAGTTATTGATACATTATTAATATTCCCAACAATTATGAACACCACTAATGCTTTCCACGCTTCATTATTTCTATATCACTGACATGTGTACTGTAAGGTTTAATTGCTTTAATTATTTTCAATTTGTACAATCTTGAAAAGCCTTCATGCATGGATAGATTCTAAAAATTTTGCCCAGGTCTATTATTGTAAGTAGCTAGTACAACTGTTTGTTCATGTTGAGGCAATATATTGCTGTTCCAAGTACAGATTACACAGATATAGCTCTAAATTATGTAAAATTTTTATTGTTTTTGCTTCAGTACTTCATTACACAAGATTTATTATTGCTCTCTTACTATGGTCTCTAAATGCCCTCCCTAATATTTCTTAATAATGAAAATTCACCTTAACCACAATTTGTGCTGTAGCTAGATAAATCTAGATTTTTTAAGAACTTGCAGTCTTTGTGTACAGTATATGTTTGTGTAAATGACTACAAACATTAATCATGTAAATACTATGGCAAATTTAACCAGGCCAAGGTCCATTATATCTTTTTATACTTGATTTTAACAGATTCTGCCTAACCCAAAAGTAATGGATTGTAAATGTAGACATATAAACATACCCTAATAATAATTTCACAGAGAAAATCAAGATCTTTGTTTACTTATAAGTAATTTTAAGATATATTTTACCTCAGTAAACTACAAACATTTATAGAATGTTACAAGATCTATCTTATGTAGCAATTCCTGTAAGAAAATCGAAGATCTTGCTCGTACTATCTTGACAAGAATATGCGAGATTAATCTTAACTTAAAAATAAGTAAGATCATTCAATATCATGCAAGATTTATCTTGCAGTAAAAACAACAAGAACTTACAAGAATAAACTGGCATATCATAGTAAATAACCTTCCCGAGATCTTTAAGGATCTTTGCTAGTTAAACTTATAAGAATGTTCAAAAAGTATCACAACTTAAATTTTAAGCAAGATCTTGAACTATTTTGCATTTATAGGATGTTACAAGATCAGTCCTATGTAGTAATTTCTGTAAGAAAATCGAAGATCTTGCTTGTACGATTTTGACAAGAAAGTGCGAGATAAATCTTAACTTAAAAATAAACAAGATCATGCAATATCATGCAAGATTTATCTTGTAGTTAAAGAATAAGAACTCACAAGAATAAACTTGATTAAAATACTTGTAAGATCTTGAGTGATCTTGCAAAA
>WLWI01002855.1_pt1 | contig 14905 bp, 11 predicted proteins | sample 6701501 | NCBI WGS metagenome assembly WLWI01 (sample SAMN12718690, study PRJNA515312) | sponge metagenome | isolation source: marine sponge | host: Mycale hentscheli | place: New Zealand: South Island, Marlborough, Capsize Point | collected 2014-11-01
TGTGTTGAGGGGGGGGGGGAGGGGAGGCGGGGGGGAGGGGGGGGGGGTGGGCGGGGGTGGGGGGGGGGGGGGGGGGGGGGGGGGGGGGGGGGGGGGGGGGGGGGGGGGGGGGCACATATAATTTTGAGACAAAGCTAAGTACATACAACAGCCAGCTACTAAACTGAGAAAAGTGCTATTGCTATTGATTTCTCTTTAAAACACAGTAATAAAATTGACTTATTTACATGTTTGAAATGTACGAATGCTGAATTCATATTCTATGGCTAAATTTCGTATAATATTTGGAAATTTGTGTACTCCTATATAGGCAACTATATTCTTTACTATAAAAATATGATTGCTGTAACCTGTCAGTGACTAGTTTTGCATGTGCCTATTTACAATAGTAATCTACAGCACTTCATAAAATATAAATATCTGCTGCCACCAGGCTGCATCAATATTACTTATCTACAGCAATGGCATAGCTACAGTGATCAATCCAAACAACAAATGACGCAAATAAATTGTTTAAATACCTACTATCTGTCGACATAAAAAATCAGGAAATGGCGTAATTATATTAAAAAATAGACCACACAGCCAATCTCAAGTGGGGCTTGCTCCTCTCTCGTCTCCAGCCGCCTCACAACCTCAGTCATCGTTTCATTAACTTGTCTTTTGAAATGTCCTTTCAAATTTCTGTCTCAGGAGCTATCGTGGACATTGATGAGTAAGCTATATTAATAGATTTCGTTCATATTAGATTTAAATGTTTCACATTTCAATGGTAACCATGCATAGCCATGCTCATTAGCTATGGGAAATACCTTTGAAGTAAAGCTATTAAAAAGAAATGAATTTTTTTTTTTTTTGTCGTCTACACCATAAAGGAATGGTGTTGTCATTTTTTTTTCTAAGAGTTAGTGCTGTTTCTCGCCTTTGGAGGATGGCCAACCAGTAATACATTATGTATGTATGTATGTATGTACATTACCAGATGATTGGGTAAAGGGTTTACTATACAACCTTGTGCGGTTCGAGGCTTGCAGAATTAAGTGTTCCATAGCCGTCGCGGAGATATATCTTGTAGATGGAAGATATTCAGGTGGCGCTAGTAGACAGCAGTCTCCTCCTGCACAGTCTACTTATTAAAAACGTTAGAGAGGTTAGTTTGTTTTGTTGTTTTTTAAATAGCCTGGGTGTTTCGTGTACCACAAATGGCTACCACCTAAAGTTACCAATGTTCAGTTCGAAGTTATGCAACGGGTCTAGCAATCAGAAAGAGCAATTTGCAAAGCATAAGAGCGAATTAATGCTTGAATAGTAATCTCATTTTTTGTATAATTTTTTATTGATTTTTGCTACAGGCTGGGGCTATAGCTCCTGACAAAGAAATGTTGCTACCAGCTAGCTAGTGTCATAAGGAATTCTGTCCCCCTTCTTAATGATGTCTCCCTGGACAGTCCCCCTGGCATTATTCACACGTGAATTCTGTCCCCCTTCTTAATGATGTCTCCCTGGACAGTCCCCCTGGCATTATTCACACGTGAATTCTGTCCCCCTTCTTAATGATGTCTCCCTGGACAGTTCCCTTGGCATTATTCACACGTGAATTCTGTCCCCCTCCAGACGACATTCACTAGAGAATACTGTCCACCTTCAGTGAATATTGTCCCCTTTCCCACACAAAAAAAATGTGTACTTCTTACGTTAAGTTTAATTGTGTGTGGGCGTCTATAAAATGTGCACACAAATATTTTTAGCTAGTCCCACCTCTGCACTTCTATGAACTCCGAGCTGAAAAGCGTCCTAAAAATGGAAAATGGAGAGTTCCAGTCTATTTCTAAAAAAGGACAATAATTGAAGTGACTGATTCACACACTACTGGCATAGCCTCAGCTAGAACCTCCATTATGAAACACCAGCTTGCAAAGATTTATGGCAGGACGATAAGAAAACCCACAAGGTTTAATTGCATTCCACTATTACCAAACGGATGCGTTGGAATACCCAGACCCTTCTGAGCGTAGCGATTAGCTAAAGGGTCTGGCCTGCGAGACTAGCTCAACTCAAATGCTACAGTTGACAGTACCTAGCCACTAAAAATAATAATTTTGTATGACTAATTCAAACAGTTACATTATAATTTCAAGCATTATTTTTAATAATTGTTTAGCAAAGGTTCTCTCTACATTTATTCAAAAAGTGTTACTATATAAGTGAGATGTACTCATTTTTAGGATTCTTTTTTCCCCAAAATAAGGCTGTGTAGCCTTTTAATTGATTTCACCTTCAGTCACTTTTTCTTTTTAGGAAGAAAACATTTACCTTACAGTGCATAATAACAATGAGGACTTGCCAATATGAATTATTTTAAAGATTTATTTATGAATATTTCCTTTTATTTTCCCTTTAGTTGTGTGAATGCAATATTAAAAGTGATATACAAATACTCCAGTGGTTCATTGAAAAAGTGAAGCAGCAATTGAGTGGGGAAAAAGTAAGTTGCTTGTGTGGACCATTGAGTAATCTTTCAATCACATGTATTTCCTGCAATTAGTTCTAATTAACCTTGCAAAAATAAAGACTTGAGCCCTCTGAGTCACCTAAAATAGCATTAAATTTAACTGGACTCCTCAACAGCAACAGCCTACTCCTTTGAGAGGAGAAAAAATGGTTCCCGAATATCTTACAATCTCTCAGCAAAATAAAAAAGTGTGCTTAACATGCTAGATATAGGTTTCTCTACTAGACATAGTTTACTTAATTACATGCATCATAACTCAGATAACACTGCTCAGTGGTGATCCCCATAGCTAATTGAATACTGCATTCCTTATTTGCAAACAGTTTGGTCACGTAAGTCACGCTAAGCTTCACATAACACATTTGCATGAACTTATTTTGATCACTCATTATATCACTGAATACTGTCAACTTAGTATAGCTAAAAATAGCAATCAAGTTACTGATAGCAAAATGAATTTTTAACTTATACCTGCACCTCAAACAAAATGTTTTGCACTTTTTGTAGTTCACATTGTCAACAACATGCTGTAAGATAATTTCTGAAAAACTGTTCAATTGTGCCAATGAAGTGAAAGAGGTAAGTGATATGTGTGTAATTAGCTAGAGGATACTTTTTCTATAAGGTATGTGAAACATTCCTGAAATAAATATACTGTGAGGCATTGCAAAAACTGTGAAATAGTTTACAAATATCTGTGTAACATAAGCTACTATCTACACTAAAGAACGAATGTTTAGAATAACTATTTCCTCATGTGAGCTTGTTGCAACCATGAAAGGATGTGTATCCAATCGTCATTCCCAACTATTCCTAGCGTGACTTTTTAACAAAATATTGAAAAGACGATACAGTGAAGGCACATAATGATCGTGTGTGAAGGTCATCAATGCTTAAATGGCTGCACAGCCTGCAAGTTGTGTTTTATGATTATACAGTCATGTTTACAGATCATTATTCGAAAACATTCATACTGGCCACGTGCACTGTTAATATATGAAACAAAACTATGCGTGCCAAAGGAAAATAGCATGAATACTGTAATATTTCCCAGTTTGTTTTATGCTGCTTTTTTACATCAATATGTCTCATTAGATTTTTTTTTTTTAATTGATTTCCAGTAGTGTAATTAATATTTGCCATAAATCTAACTGTCTGTATAGTATGATTACATGCATGTAGCTATATTCATTATATCTGTCTCTTTGTCTAACATTTAGCTGCTATAGCTGAAATTGGAGGAACAGACAAAATAATAATAATGTGAATGTAGCGAGTCATATTTAATTGATGAGTTAGTTTACTTATTCCTTGTACTTGATTCTATTTTATTAAAGTAGTATATCATTCATTTGTGATATTTACAAGAATAGTATGAAGGAGAAGAAAGCAAGGAACAAATAGAACACTATCAAGCCAATGACAAAGAAATTGAAGAGCAACAACAGGAGCTGTATGAAATAAAAAGAATACAAGAAGATCAGAAAGGTCAGGAGCAATATCAAGCAAGTGAGGAAGAAGAAGGAAATCCTGAGCACTATCAAGTGTGTGGTAAACTTAGAGATGAAGGAAAGCAAGAAAAACCAGAGCAGCATCAAGTGAATGTGGAAGAAAGGGATGATAAAAAAACACTAAATGAGGACAAGTTTCCTTTTGACACTGAACAAGGTAGAGAGAAAAGAGTGAGACCATATGTCAAGAAAGAAGAAGGGAAACAACATGAAGTGCACCAAAATAAAGATCAAAAAGTAAGTAACCATTTATGGTTGTGGAAATAATAGCAATCATTTAAAAGCATACAAATACACACATACACAGTACACAAATACTTATTTCCTCGAAATCTTTCCACCCTCTAATACTTCCGCCCTCAGTTAGTGTCCACACCGCTCTAGTCCCTTGATATGTATTGGCGCACCCATACTTAGATTTAATTTAATATGACCCGTGCCCACTCCCTTTAGTAAGCAATTCACATGCTTACATGTTCTTTCAGAGTGGCAGCAAACTACATGTATGGAGGGCGGGAACTGAATTATCTCAAATCAGCAACTTTCTAGCGAAAGGGGGGGGGGGGGGGGTACCGGGGGGGGGCCCCCCCCCCCCCCCCCCCCCCCCCCCCCCCCCCCGTCTCTCCCTTTGTCTATATCTTATGACTATTCTTAAACTGCACTTGTTTCATTACAAGTGAAGTTTCTGTTAACATCATACAAAGTGCCTGTTCATACATTAAAATTTTCAAGTGTTGAATCAGAGATTATCTCAAGTAATGTAGCTAGTACATACCTTACAACATTTTGATAATTTTAGCTAATTAAAATAATATGAAGTATGTAATAATTTAAGCATTTCCTCTGCTCTGTTTTCTTAGTTAAGAGGTTGTTATCTCTCATCAAAAAAATCATCTCCTCAGGTGACCCCTGAAGAGAACTTTTACAAGAAGTCTAGTCTTCGGGTTAAGTTTTAATTAACGTATTGGCTGTTAGAACGAGAAAAATTTGCTTTTGTAATAACACAATGAATAATCTAAATAATACATTGAATACCACGCTTATAATTTTTTAAGTCTATTATGCAAAGCAATTAGCTATCAAAATAATAATAATGAGTACTAAAATATTTATATATATATTTTTTTATAATAATTGTTTTAGGATTTCTTCTGTAATATTACAAAAGGAGAGAAAGGATACACATCACTTTGTCTGCTTGTCCAACTACGAGTCTCCAATTATGAAATTGCAAGTTAATGTTGAATTGTATTTTAAATACATTGCTACAACAAAAACTTGAAATATGAGAAATTGGTTCATAGAAAAAGTAGCTTTCAGTTTCACACTTAAGATGTATTTTATGGTACAATGCACTACCTCCACAGACAGTGTATAATATGGCTAAGTTGTCATTAGTGCCACCGCTCTGCACTGCTGATATTCAGCACATTATTTTCAAGTCATTAGTCAATACATTTTCCACTCATGTCCTATACTCTTGGATATTTTTGTTTTGTTTTTGTCTGTTAGGTGTTGTTGTTTTTTCTTCTTCAGTTCCACTGTCTCAATGTAATATGATTTTATTTTTTTGAGACTTTCTTTTAACCACACTGTTAAATAGTAGGGGCTACTGCTGTTCTTTATTCACTGGTGAGTGAAAATGAAGCCAACTCTCAACAATGTTCAAATGCTACTATAAATGTATAGTATTTAGTATTTTCACACTGCCTTCTTTCATCCTGCTTCAATCATCTCAGCTCTCCCAATTCTCTGTCTGTATTGCTAACCTCTTCTGTCTCAGGTTCTATAAAAAAAAAAATTAAATTAAAATAAAAAAGAAAGTAAAATTTAATTCTCACACAAAATGAAGGGGAAAGGCTTGAAAATAAAAAAGGAAAAAATGCATAAATATCGAAAGATAAAAACTGTTGAGAAAAAGGTGGGAGAAATAGGTAACAAATATATAAATATATTATATCGTCAGTGCTGGACCCCTGGTGTCACCCCCCCCCCTCCTCACCCCCATTAATAATGTTTTAGGATAACCACTAGATAGTCCACACACTGCAGCACTAATAATCTATATAATAATATGCTTGTGTGTCAGTAACAACGACGACGTCTGACAGTGTGTGTATTCATGAATAATTCATAAGCTTTGGGCGGATTGGTAAGGCATCGTCATCTCGTGATAGGTAAAGTGTCATCACATTCAGTAGAAATTGGTGGTTAATTTTAAAAAGCGGGTGCAATAGATGATGGAAGGTGGTGTAGGTTTCAAAAAGGGAGCAAAAGTACGAAAGAGAAGGTAAAAGGTGGAATCGGCGAGGTAAGGCCGAGTAGGTTTAACTGTTAAAATGGAAGGGAAGAGAAGGCAAAAAGGCGAGTGATTAATTGTAACGAAAAAGCGAGTGGATTCGACGAGTAAAGGCGGGTGAAATCAATGAGTAAAGAAGGGGGTTAGTTTCCAAAACGAAGACGGAAGTTCGAAATAGAAGCTCAAAGTAGGACAGAAATCCAGAAGCAGGAGAGATAGACAAAGGAAAAGGGGACTTCATGACTCAAGAAGAAGAGCTGAAGATAGGAAAGGTGGGGTATAAGAAAAGCTCAGATAGTTCAGAAAAAGAGAGCAGGAGAGGGAAACTTATGTGACCTTAACCAATGGTAGAGAATGATAAAGCAAGGTAACTTGTGCTACTGCATTCTTACTTTGCAATACATCAAGCACCACTATGTGCCGGGGTATTTGCTAGTAACTAATACTACTTCTTAATGCTAGGTTACAACTGCTTTAAAAAAACTTACCCTACAAGTGGTTACTATAGTATGGAAACCCTTTACCATAAATAATCACGGAACATAGCTTGTTGTGAGATAAGGTATTATCATTACATGGTAATAGTAATTTATGACAATGCCATTGAGCTCACCTTCAGATATCACTATATCATGTACTACCTATTGTATTTAAAGTTTTCTTATGCTATATGAACTAGCTGTAAATGTAATAAGTACGGAAATTGCTGGACCCATTTCAGAATATTTATACCATTAATAAAATTATAAAATACAATATTGAAGTCAATTATCATACAAAATAAAAGGAAAATTGACTCAATAATGAATTTTTTTACACAACTTCATTACTTTCACACCTAAACATGTGATAATGAAGATAAAATTTCTATTATAGTGTAGCTGAAGAAGTTATTTATTGTCCCATTATACTAATTTATGTTGTCTACTATATTGCGCAGGACTTCAGTTTCAAATCTTTAAAAGTGATGGCCCCATCTGGAGAATATAAAGCTAACCTAACAGTACATGTTAACCCTCACACAAATAGCATGGAGTACTCAACATTGGCCTATATTTTAGACGATGAACCAGCCACAAACTTTTCATGTAAGTACTGGGTAAGAACAATTACTATAGAACTCACATACCATAAAGCTGAGAGTCAACTTTAAGCATAGTCTTATTAAAGACTTTTTCCTAATACAAATACTCTTGCCATTTTAAGTTCTGAATGCCCCAGGTATGTGTGGGAAAAGTCAGTGAATTTTCTAAATACTATAGACTCGTTATCATTAGTAATACTGTACAACATTTCAGCCCACCAATATTGCCACACCCATAAAAAGCTTAAAAATCTTCCTTTGTCACTTCATGGAAATGTCAGGATTCATTTTAATCAATTATTATTATTGAGGGATTTACTCAAACTTGTACCATCCACAAGCACTTCAACCAAGTTTGTATTGTGTTGCCACAACAATGGTTCATTTTATAACATTATTAGAGAAAAAAGAGAACTTCTTACGTGATTGAAGCTAAACATGGTGACGTGATTGAAGCTAAACATGGTGACATGATTGAAGCTAAACATGGTGACGTGATTGAAGCTAAACATGGTGACATGATTGAAGCTAAACATGGTGACATGATTGAAGCTAAACATGGTGATGTGATTGAAGCTAAACATGGTGATGTGATTGAAGCTAAACATGTTGACATGATTGAAGCTAAACATGGTGACGTGATTGAAGCTAAACATGGTGACGTGATTGAAGCTAAACATGGTGACATGATTGAAGCTAAACATGGTGACGTGATTGAAGCTAAACGTGGTGATGTGATTGAAGCTAAACGTGGTGATGTGATCTAAGCTAAACATGGTGATGTGATTGAAGCTAAACATGGTGATGTGATTGAAGCTAAACATGGTGATGTGATTGAAGCTAAACATGGTGATGTGATTGAAGCTAAACGTGGTGATGTGATCTAAGCTAAACATGGTGATGTGATTGAAGCTAAACATGGTGATGTGATTGAAGCTAAACATGTTGACATGATTGAAGCTAAACATGGTGACATGATTGAAGCTAAACATGGTGATGTGATTGAAGCTAAACATGGTGACATGATTGAAGCTAAACATGGTGACGTGATTGAAGCTAAACATGGTGATGTGATTGAAGCTAAACGTGGTGATGTGATTGAAGCTAAACATGTTGACATGATTGAAGCTAAATATGGTGACATGATTGAAGCTAAACATGGTGGCGTGATTGAAGCTAAACATGGTGATGTGATTGAAGCTAAACATGGTGACGTGATTGAAGCTAAACATGGTGATGTGATTGAAGCTAAACATGGTGACGTGATTGAAGCTAAACATGGTGATGTGATTGAAGCTAAACATGGTGATGTGATTGAAGCTAAACATGGTGACGTGATTGAAGCTAAACATGGTGATGTGATTGAAGCTAAACATGGTGGCGTGATTGAAGCTAAACATGGTGGCATGATTGAAGCTAAACATGGTGATGTGATTGAAGCTAAACATGGTGACATGATTGAAGCTAAACATTGTGACGTGATTGAAGCTAAACATGGTGGCGTGATTGAAGCTAAACATGGTGGCGTGATTGAAGCTAAACATGGTGGCGTGATTGACGCTAAACATGGTGGCGTGATTGAAGCTAAACATGGTGGCGTGATTGAAGCTAAACATGGTGGCGTGATTGAAGCTAAACATGGTGATGTGATTGAAGCTAAACATGGTGGCGTGATTGAAGCTAAACATGGTGATGTGATTGAAGCTAAACATGGTGACGTGATTGAAGCTAAACATGGTGACGTGATTGAAGCTAAAAATGGTGACATGATTGAAGCTAAACATGGTGACGTGATTGAAGCTAAACATGGTGACGTGATTGAAGCTAAACATGGTGATGTGATTGAAGCTAAACATGGTGGCGTGATTGAAGCTAAACATGGTGGCGTGATTGAAGCTAAACATGGTGGCGTGATTGAAGCTAACATGGTGACGTGATTGAAGCTAAACATGGTGGTGTGATTGAAGCTAAACATGGTGGCGTGATTGAAGCTAAACATGGTGATGTGATTGAAGCTAAACGTGGTGGCATGATTGAAGCTAAACATGGTGATGTGATTGAAGCTAAACGTGGTGGCATGATTGAAACTAAACATGGTGATGTGACTGAGTAAGATTTTTTAGTGATTGTTTTTGTATTATAGAAGATGATTTGAATCCCAAGATAAATAATGAAATTCCTATTTGTCACTAATACAATCAGTCCGTGTCTGAAACCAAAGGATCTAAAGATTCCCTATACAATTACGTCAATATAGCGAAGAATTAATAAAGGATTTTTTTTTTCATTCTGAAGCAAAATTATTTGCAAGTGATAAATATTAGATAATATTACTATTTAACACCACAACTTCAGGAAAGTTTCTATGAACTATTCCTCCAAGGAACTATCTCAAAGAGCTTGAATATCAAAACGGTTAAGAATAAGTTTAAATGTTTAATTTTTTTTCTTTTCTTTTTTTTAACTTCTCTAGTCAAAATTAAATTTTTTCCTATTATTCTGTAGCTGTCTGGGTGTTTACAACAGCTACAACAACAGGAGGCTATATTGTGCGACCCTATATAATGCCCGGTGTTACACAATCAGGGCATGGAGCAACACTTGATCTTGCCAAAGAGTCTGGTAGAACTCGGAGGGTTACGTTTAAGGTATATCTTACCATTTGAGTTTGCTTATTAGTGTTTTGGTTTTTAGAGAAAACCTCTTATCATGCTGTAGCTATACAGACAAGTTATCATCTTTATTTTTGCTATGCTTGAAACAATTTTTCACAACTATTGTATTAAATCCTAAGTGTCTTCATGAGCTAATGTTGTCACATGGATTACAAAAGTATGAAACCTGGATTAAATATAATGAAATATGTTGTTGTTTTTTCACAACATAGAAATATCCTAAAAATTACCAAAAAAAGTTACCAATTTAATGTATGTGATATAGAACAGAACTACTCCAAATACAGTTTACATTACCTCAATCAGAGGGAGTTATGTTGGCTTGTATGTGAAGATTGATGGGGAGGATTATTATTTAATTCCCAGTCAACAGCAGAGCGGAATTATAATTGGAACCCCCAGAAGAAACCGAGTTGACACACACGTGTGGCAGCTGGAAGATGTGGAGCGTGATAATTTACCTGTACCAGTCGTTTCTAGCTAGTTGAAGCAGTCTTAAAACAATCTATTTGCTTGATCGTGTTTTGTAGCTATTGTGGTATTGTCTCATATTATTTCTGTGTAGATCACCCTTTACCTATTACTTTTGTGATCATCCTGTATTGTAAGACGCATGTGCAGAAGAATAAGATTTGTTCAGTAAATTATAACTACGTGCATTAGGCTCCCCTGTTGTATCTTCCTAAATCAAGCCCAAGGATGCCACATAAACTGGCGACGAGGATGGGATTGTTTCAAGTATGAATCTTTTGGGAAGGTTAGACGAGTTCGATGGCTCCAAAGAGGAATGTCCGCAGTACATTGAGCGAGTTAATCATTTCTTCACGGCCAACGAAATTGACGACGCGACTAAGAAGAAGTCAGCGTTTTTTAGTAGCATCGGTCCTGCTACTTATGCTATAGTCAGGAATTTTGTGTCTCCTGACAAACCTGGGGATAGTCCTTTGAAGAATTGGTGATGATACTTACCGATCATTTCAATCCTACTCCTTCAGAGACAGTTCAACGTTTTAAATTCCATAGTCGTTTCAGGAAGCCTACGGAGAGTGTGGCCGAGTTTGTGTCGGAATTGCGCTCATTAGCCAAATTTTGTAACTTCGGAACTAGTTTAAATGAAATGCTCAGGGACCGCCTGGTTTGCGGAATACAAAATAGTCACATACAGAAGCGATTACTTGGAGAAAAGACTCTCACTTTTGCAAGGGCACTGGAGCTATCCCAAGGATTGGAAACTGCATCAAAGAATGTGAAAGAGTTGGCTCAAGTACAGTTCCTGAAGCTACCACTAGCACTAGTCCAGTGCATGCAGTGAAGTCCACTTTAAAGAGAGGAAGGAGATTAGTAGTTCAGAAGGCAGACCACATAAAGGAACCAATTCCAGGGTACAACGAGAAGAAATCAAGCCAAAAGGACAGCAGCAAGGTGTGTGTCACTCGTGTGGTATATAAGGACATCTGCGTAGCGAGTGCCGTTTCCGTTATGCCAAATGTTACAAGTGCGATAGAGTTGGGCATATACAAAAAGCCTGTCAAGGTAGATCTGGTGCAACGTCTACCCGCGGTAATCTTGCTTACAAGAGGAAGTCAATGTACTGTGTGGAAAAAATTGGTGATGCAGACAATGAGGAAACTGGTAGTGAGGGAGATCTGTACGGCATACATTCCAAGACTAAACATCAACCATATCGAGTGTCTTTGAAAATAGACAGAGAGTTAATGGAAATGGAAATTGATACGGGAGCGTCACTTTCGATCATGTCGGAGGAGGAATTTCGTAATCTCGTCCATTATCTCCAAATGATGTGACACTTCATTCTTATTCTGGTGAGTGTATTCCAGTAGTGGGATCTGTTGATGTTAGCATAAATTACAAAGGGAAAGCAATTACATTACCTTTAGTTATCATGAGAGGTGTGGGTCCAAGCCTCTTAGGAAGAAATTGGTTACAGAATGTACAATTTGACTGGCAGGAAGTATTTTGGTCTCATAATGTTGCACTAACTAAATTGTTAGAAAAGTACAATACAGTATTTTCAGAAGAATTGGGCACTGTGAAGGGATTCCGAGCTAAGATCCATGTAGAACCTCAAGTGTCACCCAAGTTTTCAAAAGCCAGGAGTGTGCCTTACTTTTATTGGGAGAAAGTTGAACAAGAACTAAATCATTTAGTGCAGGAGGGCATACTGCAATCAGTAGAGCATTCAGAATGGGCGTCCCCTATAGTGGCGGTACTAAAAAAGGACTGGAAGGGTGTTCAAATCTGTGGTGATTTCAAGCACACCATCAATCCTGTGTCTAAATTAGACAGATATCCCATTCCTAAAATTCAAGATCTGTTCTCTCAGCTAAGCGGAGGAAAATCCTTTACTAAATTGGACCTTAGCCAAGCATATCTGCAGATTTCACTAGAGGAAGAATCAAAGAATTTAGTCGTGATAAACACTCACAAAGGGTTATTTCGCTACGCTAGAATGCCATATGGAGTTTCTTCAGCTCCAGGAATATTCCAAAGATTTATCGAATTGGTATTACAAGGGATACCAAAAGTTACTGTATACATAGATGACATTCTCATAACTGGGTCCACTGAAGAAGAACATTTACAGAATTTGTCTGAAGTCTTGACATGACTAGAAAAGGCAGGCCTAAAACTCAATCAGAATAAATGCTAATATTTATCACCGCCTGTTACTTACCTGGGTCATAGAATTGATCGGTTTGGACTGCATCCTATAGCAGAGAAAGTAGTAGCCATTCAAGAAGCCCCTGAACCAAGGAATGTCTCAGAGCTTAAAGCATATTTGGGCTTAATCACTTACTACAGTAAATTTCTGCCAAACATGGCTACTGTATTAGCACCGTTGTACAATCTCCTACATAAAGATGTTAACTGGCGATGGTCAGCAAATGAGAATAATGCTTTCTTAGTATCCAAGAAACTCTTGACATCATCTGACTTACTGGTACATTTCAATCTGATCTGGACATCCTACTAATGTGCGATGCTTCATCGTATGGAATTGGTGCTGTTTTGGCTCATCGCATGCCAGATGGTTCGGAATGTCCAATTGGATATGTTTCTCGTTCTCTGACAAAATCTCAATGTAACTATTCTCAGATAGAAAAGGAAGCACTTACCCTAGTGTTTGGAGGTCAGCGGTTCCACTCATACTTGTTAGGTCATCATTTTGAATTAGTGACAGATCATCAACCATTGCTATCACTCTTACATGAACATAAAGCAACTTCGCCACAAGCCTCAGCTCGCATACACCGTTGGTCTCTACTTTTGGCAGCACATGAGTACACCATCGTCTTCAGGAAAACGGACAAGCACCAAAATGCAGATGTATTGAATCGATTGCCAGTACGAAAGTGTCACAGGGAGTTAGACACGCCTCCTGAGTTAGTGTTACTGACGGATCATCTTCGTGATTCACCCATCACTGCACATCATATTCGAGTCTGGTCTCGACGTGACCCTATACTGTCAGCAGTATTATCTTTTGTCCAAAGTGGTTGGCCAGATAGTTGTGATCCAGCACTTTCGTCGTACAGTACAAAAAGAACAGAACTCTCACTCTATCAAGGTTGTCTGATGCGGGGATCTCATGTAGTTGTTCCTCCCCAGGGACGTGAAGGTGTTTTACAGAAACTACATGAAGGGCACTTAGGCATGACAAAGACGAAATCTCTTGCCAGAATGTATGTTTGGTGGCCGTCAATTGACAAAGACATTGAAAGGTCTTTACAAGAATGTATGCACTGCCAACAGCAGTACCCTGATTCTCGATGTGTAGCTACCCTTACAACCTTGGAAATGGCCTTCACGACATTGGGTTAGGCTACATATGGATTTTGCGGGTCCATTTGAAGGGAAAATGATACTGGTGGTGATAGACTCCCATTCAATGTGGATTGAAGCATTTGTTACAAATGGAGCTACTTCACAAGTGGTTATTGAATTGTCACGCATACTGTTTGCCCAGTTTGGTATACCAGAGGTAGTAGTCACAGACAATGGTTTGTGTTTTGTAAGCGAAGAATTCGGAACATTCTTGGTTACCAATGGTATAAAGCACATCACTTCGGCTCCATATCACCCTTCCATCAATGGCCTGACAGAAAGGGAAGTTCAAACAATATAGAGGGGACTGAAGAAAAGCAAACAAGGAAGTTTATTACCCAGATTGGCCAAGTTGTTGATATCATATTGAGCAGCACCCCAAAGCACCACAGGTGAATTTCCATCTGAACTTTTGTTTGGACGACAAATTCGAACTCGCTTGTATTTAATTAAACCATGAAGAGACAGTTGTGTGGAGCTGCAACTACAACAACAGAAAACTTCTCATGATCAAATTGCAGAGGAGAAAGAATTTCGTAAGGGAGAGAGAGTGTATGTTCGTAATTTTGGTCAAGGATCAAGATGTCTCTCTGCAGTAATTGGGGAAGTCACTGGTCCCGTCTCCTATGTTGTTAGGCTTGAAGATAATCGAGTGATGAGACGTCATGCAGATCATATTCGTCGGCAAGCGACAGCTTCCAGCCCTACCATCGTGGATGCAACAGAAGAAGTTGACGATCTGGAAGATTTTCCTAATAGTGCTGTTTTGTCACCTGCAGACCATGCAGGAGATGTTACCACTACGTGCGTGTAGGCTCCCCTGTTGTATCTTCCCAAATCGAGCCCAAGGACTAGGCATAGATAAATATTGCTGGAATTTTTTTGGGAAATATAGGCACATGGAAGCAATGAGAAATATGCTAGAAATATAGGCAACTTTTTTTTAGAATTAGCAGATTACTTAATGTGGAATGTGTG
>WLWI01002858.1_pt1 | contig 14892 bp, 17 predicted proteins | sample 6701501 | NCBI WGS metagenome assembly WLWI01 (sample SAMN12718690, study PRJNA515312) | sponge metagenome | isolation source: marine sponge | host: Mycale hentscheli | place: New Zealand: South Island, Marlborough, Capsize Point | collected 2014-11-01
CTTTACCCTGTATGCTAAATTTAAAAACTGGACCTTATTTTCAGTAGCTTCAGTGTTAGAAGTCAAAATCATAAATAGTATAGTCTTTAGGCTCGCTCGCCATTTGTGCTCAAGCACATCACTAGTAAATAACTTCCGAACTCGCGGATAAAAAGTGGCGGGATGTGTAATTTAAAAAAAATATTTTTAATGTACAATATTCATTGCTTAAAACTAATAAAAAGAAGCACTTTGAAGACAACACTAAGCTGCAGCCAATTTTACTCAGAAAGAGGAACACTTTTTGCATTTTATACTCAGCTAGCTATTGCCAAAGTAGCAAGTGTTAACAACCATAAAGGAAGTAATCAACAATTATTTTTTTCTGAGACTGCCAATTTTCTTTTGTTTCATTGTTGTTCTGGCTACAAAGGCTCAAGACATAGCTATATTATACTTTAGTGCACAATTAAGCATAGGGCTTAGTCACCCCTTATCAACAATAGTTAGAGTTGTTCAGGCCAGCTGAGCTGTCTCTTCAAGTTTTCCTCCCTGATGTCAAGAAGCAGCCATCAGGGAGGAAAACAGGTGTCACCCTAGATCCTGGTAATGCTGCCACCATAGTGAATCTATATTCTGGTAGCTGTGATGTAAACTAACTCCCAAGCTCACTTCTTCCAATCTTCACCCTTAACTAGCCCTGAAGTCGCTCAAGGAGGTTATATGATGTAAGTAAAGTAAAGGAGAATGTGAGAGATTAGTATGAGATACAAAAACCAAAGACTGACTGACTTTGAGGGAGGCCAACCCTCAAAATGAATAAGTCTGCCACCCACCAGTGAAACATAATAAGAAAATACATAACTGCTCATGCTCAGTCACAAATATGGTCACATGTTTGACTAAGAGTATTCCAGAAGTCCTACTAAATGAATAAAGGATGTGAGTCAGCATTGATGTTCCTCAGTCACACCTGCTGCTTTCTTCTCCTTCTTTACCGTGGGTATAAATTCCCACATACTGGTAACGGCTGCATGCTAAGCAATTTGGGTTGATGCAGAGCTTTACCTGTACAAGAAACAGAGGGAAGGTCTTGGTGATTTTATGGTTTGATCAAAATCCTAGAATTGCAAATTCATTATGAATTTGGCAAATCCCTCAGCACTGTTAATGCACATGATGAAGCCATTCTGAATTAGGTGTGACATTAATTAGAACTGTGCTGAGCATCAGCTTGACTGTGAGGAACTTTCAGTGACTGTTTACTGCAGTCAGTTTATGAAACGCTTAAATTTTGATTGTGTAATATTTTGTACTTACCTTATGGGCTATCTACTGATTAGCTAAGATGTTATAAACTTCTAGAGAAGTATAGCTATTGTGCAGTGTTTGTAAACTCTACATCTCACACAAACTCTATAAATGTATACTGCACCATTACGTTTTCCATACTCGCTTTTTGATGCTATATATAATACATAGCAATATCAATATACCAGCACGTATCCCACTGCACAGTGGCACCACTTGACATATTGCAAAGTAAGAATGCAGTAGCACAAGTTATCTTGCTCAGTTATCATTCTCTACCATTGGTTAAGGTTACATATGTTTCCCATTTTCTCCTGCTCTTCCTTCTTTAGTCATGGAGTCCCTTATCATGATTATGGATTCAAGCTTTGGGAAATTTTTGACCTTATTTTTCGTATGTGATGATGATGGTTTACCAAACAGTTTAAGCTCATGAAGTATTCATGAATACACACACAATTGGTCACCGTCGTCGTTATTTATACTGACACACAAGCATATTATTATATAGATTCATGATACTGCTTGTTGATAACATGTTTCCTTACTACAATTTTCTCAGTATTGTTTCTCACTTAAAGTGAATCAGCCCTGAATTCCTGCTTCAGTCAGAGCAAACATATTCAAACCACTATAAACATACTGAGCATGTGCATGAATGTAATGGACAATATAGCTAGCTATATCTATTGATAAAACTTCTTGTGCTTTTCTTTTATGACAACAGTGCATAGCTAATTACTCTTCCAATTGGACTAAATTGCAAGGATATAGTAATGTCTGCGGTTCATTACCTGTGGTCCAGCCCCACAAGCAGGTCTGGACATGGAATAGTACCGGTTCATTCTCCAAACATTATTCATATCGAACATTATCATATCGAACAGATTTATTTAGTTATGCGCATGTTTCAGTTTTTTGTTTGTGCGTTATTGTAGTTACCCGTTGTTGTTATCGTTACCTTTTAGTTATTTTACTGTTGTTCATTCTAAAAAAACTACCTTTCACAACTCTAATATTATATCATCACTTGATCGTTTATCAGGAATAATTAGCTACTCCCGTCATTATCACCTCAATCGGAAGTTTAGGTAGTTCCAATTATCCCCAGTGCAGTTGGCTCTACCAACCTGTATCACCATTCTTACATTATTTTCAAATCAATACTCATTCTTTTATAGTGTAGTTATGCTTCAGTCTTCCATATGTGTGCTTTTGATGCAGTTTCAATTGAATGTAGAATGCATAAAATAACCTTACAGCGAACTGGGCATCTAAAAGACAGACCCCACCATATTACAATCTGCATGTCAGACATACACAAATACCTCACATTATTTTTAAAATTTTCATAATGTAAAATTAATACCCCCTTTTAGGAATGCTGTGGCCATTGCAATGGCCACAGTATTCCTAAAATACATAGGCTGTCCACGTCTTTAGCCCCTACACTACTTCTTTATTCCACACTAGATATCTTCACAATGTTATTTTAGGTAAATAACACATGTTATCACATGGTGTTATCTCACTGAGCAAGACTGGCCTGGCTTACCAGTTTTTGAGGCTTTTACAGCTACATTTCTCTAGTAAAGCCTAACAAACCTGGTTAGAGCAGCCGCTAAAATATCAGCTGGGGGTGTGAGGAGCCCCTAGAGAGTTTTATAGCCAATGAACTACTGCAGTGAAGATATCCAGCATGGGATAAACCCCTTATTATACTGTCAGAGTGATATGGCAAGATATTGCACTCTTAGGCTTATTTTCACCATTAAACAATAAAATATCCTTTTGTAAAATTTCTTTCTGAGCCTTCTTGCTTTTGAAAATTATTAATTTGGTATGAACTGGTGTCAATAGTTCAGTGTTGTCAATAGGTTACTATTATACAAAACTATTATGAAATCAATATCCACTAATAGAAAATCAATACTAGTATATAAAATAATAATGTCAATCAGTATAATAGCTATAATGAAATCAATAACAGAATAAAACTACTATAAAACCAATAAAATTATATATGAAATCAATATTCACTACTAGAAACTCAACATTGGTATATAAAGCTAATATAATAGGATATCAATAACATTAGCAACTAATCTGCTTGGTGTTGCTGGCCATTGGGTTCAATATTCTCCGTATTATTATTTGGTTCATTTGGGTTATTATTACGACCATCAATATGTTCATACCCATCGATTATTCTGCGGCATTTACTGTAAAACGTATAGACTATATAACACGCCATGGGAACTAGCAGTAGTGTTGAAATGACAGCTATGCCAATAGCTGCCTGATAACCACGATTTTTTACATTTTTTGGTCCACATTGTGCTTTGTGTTCTATCATTCTGTCTCCAGGTTTGCCTTTAGGATCAAATGAACAGGCCGACTCATTTCCAAATGGGACATATGTCTCCACATATGGAACATACACTACACATAGAAATAAAAATAAAACAATAACAAAAACTGAAAAGTAAATACCTGCAGATAATTTTTCTAGAAAAGTGTCAAGTGAGACACTACAGGATTCAATTATTGAGCTGTTGTGATATATACTTGGCTAGCAAGCAAAGCGAGCGAGACATAAAGTGTGCTCATCTTAAACTACAGATATAACTATAGGAGCTAGCTTGTAACCTTCAGGTAAAATAATTTTATTTATGATACAGTATAATTTAAAAAAAGAATTTGTCTAGTAAATAAGTATTTGTAGTGTTTTTTTAAAATGTCAAAAAGACACCCTCACACTATGCAGTGAAGGTACACTGTACAAATTGGGGAACGACTTATGGGGTGTAGTACAGTGCCAAAATATTATGGATGGGAGGAAGGGGAGGCACTTTAGCTCCCTTGTCTCTTTTCTTATAGCACTGTAAAAATTTACATCATGCTCTGTCACTTATAATCGAACATGACTATTAAAAAAGTGTGAGTCAATTAGAATAACTCATACTTTTATTTGTATCCAGACAATTAAATGAGATACATAATAGAAAGGGTCATAAATTAAATGAGAGCACAGCCTGCTCCTAGCTATAGTTTATGGTTGCGGCAAATGAGTAATTCAATTACCAATGAGTTTCATTGAGAATACCGAACATCACTGTAGGTAAGCTAAAGCTATAAAAGGTAATACGTTTTGTGGTTTAAAAATGTTCATGTGAGAGTTCACGTCAATAGATTGTGCCATAAGTTAAGTTTTAGGGGCTGTAACCCCTCGAGCCACCCATGCTTCAAGTATATCATAAGCTCTCTCAGTCCCAAGATCGGCAATGAGGATTTCTCATACAAACAGCAGCTTCTGAGAAAAAGCTTCAACATCTCCTACTAGGTAAAGAACAAAAGCCATTCTAACTTCTCTGCTGGATGCAGTAGCTCTTGGGTGACAAACTTGGCTACTTCCCTGAGATGACATCCTTTTATGGGAGCTTTTTCTGTACATGGTACTAGCTTCTGTGGAATCTACTACAAATTGGTGGCCGTGAAGGTTGAAGTTTGCAGTACCTTCTTATATAGCCACCCTTTCCACTAAGTTGCCTAACATACCAACATCCTACCCACCCCATATTCATCACTGTCTTTAGCTCCTATTTTCTGTTTTCAATAGTAAGAATGTACTTATCCAATTAACAGTGATAACAAACAATTCATGGCATTTGAAAAGTCGCAATTTGAACACTATAGAGGTAATAAATGCAGTTTTTCATGTTAGAGCAGACTTGTATATTCACAATGCTGGGAAAGATTTAAAGTCATATTTTGTTCTATCACTTCACTTATATAAAAGAAACAAGCTCACTTAATGTTCCCTATCTATAAATAATACACTTATCAGAATGATGACAATGATGATGACGCATATTAATGAATAATTCATGAGCTTTAACAATTTTGGTAAAGCATTGTCATTCACTAAATGGGTAAAGCATCATAACATGCAGAAGTAGGCGATTAATGTAGCAAAAAACAGGGGGGAAAGTTAAGAAAGGGAAGGCTAAAGTTTCGCAAAGCCTAAGTCCACAATCATGATAGAAGGACAGAAAGACTCAGAAGCAGGAGAGATAGACAAAGTAGGAGAAGGGACTCTAACTCAAGAAGAAAGAATTGATGAAAGGGAAGGAGAGGGATAACAAAAGCTGAAATAGTTCAGGAAAAAACAGAGAGCAGGAGAGGGAAACTGATGTAGCCTTAAGTGTGGATGCTAGCAATGCTCTGACACAGGACCAAGGATGCTACCATTGTCTCACTCTGCCACCATTAATTTGTGTGAGAGATTATTATATTTTGCTTGAGAGCTTGATACCACCCTAATTTAATGTGTGAGACTCACGAAATATGTGTGAAAGTTGAGAAGCCTGCAACTCATTGCACATGGTACTTAAAGAACCTGGGAGATTGGCAATTATGTGGGGACTAATATTATTTCTTTTTTCAAGTGAAATAGTGAGTGGGTGTGATAAAATCCTATTTAATTTGTTGAAACAACCATACTTATATACTGATGCATTTGAATATGTGAATACTTACATTATTAGGGGGGGAATTAATGTCATATAGACTGCTTTACTTTGTATGACAATTAAAAACTAATCAACTTACTACATTGAATGACAATATAGTCACTTTTTGTTAGTACATTTCGATCGGGATAGTTATAACAGCAACCGAAGCAAGGATCATTGCTCGTAGTACCACAGCCAACTTCAGCTTTACACTTCAAATCATTAGGTTTAATCCAAGCATGAGAAATCTTCAGTCCTTGTCTAACATAATAAATAATGCTTGCATAACAATAATATTGTGATTCAGTCATTCTCGGCTGAAATAATTATAATAATAGGAATTTTTTTTCTTTTTAACAGCTAATATTTTTAATTACAACTTAACCCGACGTTTTGACTTCTTGCCGAGTTCTCTTCAGGGGTCAACTGAGGTCGAACTCTCCGTGGTGATATAATAGCACAAAGTAAACAGTAATAAACTGTAAGTGTGCCCTCCAGGAATCTTGCTGTTTACTTTGTGTTAATAAATCACCACGGAGAGTTCGACCTCAGTTGACCCCTGAAAGGACTTCGGCAAGAAGTCGGAACGTCGGGTTAAGTTATAATTAAAAATATTGGCTGTTAAAAAGAGAAAAAAAACTATTAACAATATTGTGCTACCATTTACTACTTCGTCCAGTTACTATCATTATTTCCTGGTTGTAGAACAAGTATAGTGTTGGGAGTGCTTAAATTAAATATACACATACAAAAATGATAAAATGAGAGAACTGATATTTATTTATGGCGGTGGTAAAAAAAATGGGGGTGCTTGCAGTACCTCCAAGCACCTACTTGTTTGAATACAAATAATTAAAAAAGCTGTACGTTTTAATAAAAACACATTCATGAGTTTTAGCAAGCTAGCTATCAATAGTCAAGAAGCTTAATAAAATGTGGGGGAATGACCTGACAAGAGCATGAAATTATTTTTGGTGCCTTGGCAATGTGAACAAATGTTATTCAGGTTACAAAAAATTTGCACCAGCAAAAATTGATAATTTCAAAATTAAACTTTTTTCCAATTACATTGTTATACGACTCGTAAACTTAGAAAATCTTAGCAAGTACATTTATCAATTATATATATCATAATATTATATATATAAAGTACTTATTACATGAGTTAGAGTGTGATATGGCGAAATATTTCACAGAGCAGGCCAATTTATTTTCATGAGCCAGAGGGACTGAAGCCTGAAAGTGAAACATCCTACCTATTACTCTGATGGAGTGCAATAAGTGGCTTATATCTTTACTACTGTAGTTTGTACTAGGACCTAAACTCACACCTTATAAAATTTGGCTGTAGAGGTTCCCCAAACCCCCAGCTGTTGTTTTAGCAGCTGCTCTAACCAGGTTGGATAGGCTACACCAGAGGAGGGTGGTTGTAAAAACTGGGAAAAGCGTTGAACTTGACTAGTTGCTATAACTACAAGGGTAATGAGCTTGCTTGGCAATACAGGGTGAAATAACAAGCCTGAAATATGATGAGTTATTTCAAGGTCAGGTACCTAAAAATATCATTGTGAAGAAATCTAGAGTGGAATAAATTCCAGTTATTTCCTCACAAAAAACTCTCTTGTCATTGAGTTAGTGAAAATAGTAGTGAAACTAATGGTATAAAATAGTTAACCTATAGCATCATGGGATTTTTGTCCGATAACTGCTCTGAATGGTGGGTTAACTATTACGTAATCATCCCGCATCAATATGTCCGACAGTGAGGAGATGGGAGTTAGTCGTTCAGTTAGTGTTGTCTGAATAAGATTTCGTGCACTTCATTTAGAGGACACTTTAAAAAAGTGCAGCAAAATCTATTTCAACTTCCAGAGCTCAGCCAGTAACGGCAGCCAAGACGGATCCAATGATTCAGTTGATTGCACTTATGTAGCAGCAGATGAGTCTCCAACAACAGCAGTTTATGAAGCACATGGAAGCTAGAGATAAACATGAGAAGAAAGACAGAGAAGCTAGACTAAAATGGGAAGCTGAGCAGAAGAGCTAGACAGACAGTTACACAAACGGCTTTTCGAAGAAAAAAAAGCAAGATGACATAAAGGAGCCTAATGCAGTGAGACAGGAGGTAGAAGAAAAAGCACAATGGAAAGAAGCCAGGGACACCCCAAAAATGTGAAATGATGAGACTCTTATTACTTTTCTTGAGAGAATCAAGGCTCATTTTAGACTCTATGATGTTATACAGGATAAATATAAATTGAAATCTCTAAGAATAGGGTTACAGGGTAGACCACTAGACCATTTGCTCTCAATTTATAAAGGAAATGAGCTCACTTATTCTTTTGCAAAAGAGTGTGTTCTTGCTAATTCTGGGTATGATTTCCATGGTTGTTTGGAGCATTTTGAATATTTAGCCCCATCTAGTGTAGAAACAGAAAGTTGGTGGCAGGACTTGTTATTTAATTCAAGAATAATAGTTGTAATAGCAATAAAATGGAATTAATTGATCCAGTTCAAATGGATCTTATCATAACTACTCTTTGTGACTGTCTCATGTGTGCAGGCTTGCCATATGATGGCATGGCTCTACTATAAACAAAAAGAATTTGGTGGTCTAAGTCAAATACTCAAACTGATGATTCTAATAAAAAGTGGTGATAAGGATAAAGTTAATGCCTCAGATAAAGTCAATGCCTCAGATAAAGTCAATGACACTGCTAATGTAAAGTCTTCTAGTAGTACATTTGAGCCCACTTGTTATTTTTATTGGGAGAAAGGCCATATCAGTCCTAATTGTCCACAGAAGAAAAAAATCAAAGAGGAAAAAAAAGGAGAAATAATTCTCCTGACAGGTGTGAGAATGAACACTCTCCATTTATTACTGGCACTGTTTGTGGCCCAGTTCTGGTTTTTGTTAGATTGAGGAGCACAGGTTTCAATTGTGAAGTCTCATCTTGTCCCAAAAGAATGCTATATCGGTGAATTCCTCTAATTGGCTGGTTACCAGGAAACTTCTGTTCAGTATCCTACTGGTAAAATTCATTTAGGTGTTACTGGTTATAAAGTAGATCATTTGGTAGCAGTAGACTCTAAAAAGGCGCCATGTGAGACTCTAAGGCTTACCTGAGGATGTTGCAGTGATGAACACAGAGGTTACTGTACCTGACAGAATTGACCAGTTTGTGGATAGTGATGATGAATGAACAGGATGCTCAGGGGATTTCTCCAAATGTATGTTCTCAGGGTGGGGTTGAGTTGCCAGTAGCTATAGAAGAAGGGCAGAGCAGAGCTGATCTGTGCAGAATGCAATATGAGTGCCCATCCCTGGAATGATGTAGAGGGTGGGGTGAGGCAGAGTCAAAAGGCTGTTTTCATAATAAAATGCCACTCATGTATCAGTTATCAGAAAGAGCTGAACATTGAAAATTGATTGGGCTAAGCAATTAGATTTGGCTATTTTAGAAATATGCCTCACAGAGATCACAACTTTACACCTTTTGAATTGGTATTCGGTAAAAGGATTCATCATGTTATTGGTTACTTAGCAAGTATTTGGCGGGGTGACTCATCAGAGGGTTTATGGCTGATCTCCAACATTGTCTGGAGTTTATTTGTACAGAAATGGCTGCACGTACTTCAGAAATCAAGCAATCTGCACGAGAAAAGCAAGATCATAAATCTCTGACACACTTTTCTTTTGGTAATAAAGTATTGTTTAGAACCCTTGGGTTGTTAATAAGTTAGTTTCCTCATGGGAGGGCCCATCCCAAGTTAAGGAAATTATTGGGGACTTGATATATGTAAGTAGCATAGTTGCAGATGGGAAATCTCATAAGCGAACAGTTCATATTAATCATTTGAAACCATATATTGAGGAACTCATGGCCATTAATCGCGTTGTTGTCACTACTGATGAGTGTGATGATTGTTGCTTGTCTGATGGTGACCCATTGTCTCATTTGTCTGATTCTCAGTCCAAAGAACTTCAATCTGTTTTGTTTAAATTCAAAGATACTTTCTCCTCTTTACCTGGTATTACTGTTTATTCAGAATAGATACTACTCAAGAAATATCTATCAATTTGCTTCCTTATCGACCCCCTAATGGCTTAGTAGATCAGTTCAAGGCTGACATGGATTTTCTAATTCCTTCATTGCCTATTCATATGCCTACAGTAGAGAAAATCACTGCTAAGCTAGGTGGTGCACAATACTTCTCCAAGATTGATCTAACCTAATATTTCCAAAAATAATCAGTGGATAAGACTACTTTCATTATCTTTGCTTACCCTTTTGGTTTAAAAATGCCCCAGCTCATTTTCAATCTATGATTTCACAATGCCAATAATCAGTGTCTTTTTTTTTCTACACCATATTATTAACGATGTAATTATTTATTCTAAATCATGGTCACAACATCTATGTGATGTTCATTTCATTTTGAGTTTGATCAAAATCAGCTGGACTCACCATTAAACCCACCAAATGTGTCTGGGGACGAGCGAGGAGTTGAATGGAATGACCTTTGATGTCCAACGTGAAGAACTTTGCAGACCTGTCCAGGACTTTGTAGGGTCCATCATACAGTTGTTGTAGTGGCTTCTTAACTGTGTCGTGTCTGACGAATACATGAGATGCTGTATTGAGTGACCTACTGAAGTTGTTGACTGGGAAGATTTCCTGGGTGGAGTGCAATGCAAGACTTGCATATGTTGCTTAAGACAAGAGACATAGCTGACAGGGTCTGTGTTGCTAATGTCATGTGAGACATATAATTCACCCGGAAGGCAGAGACTTGTACCATAAACAAGTTCGGCAGCTGTACTCTTCAGGTCTTCCTTGAGCGAGGTGCAATACCCAGTAGAACTAAGTGTAGCATGTCCACCCACTGCTCAGGAAGAGGCGAGGCCTTGAGAGCAGACTTGAATTGCCTGTGAACTGCTTTACCAATCCATTCGCCATATGATGGTAAGCCGTTGTCCTGGTGTGCTTTGTGCCCAATAAGTTAGTGAGAGCCTTCCACAAATGGGACTCAAACTGTCTGCCACGGTCAGTGGTGACGGTGGAGGGTACTCCAAACCGAGAGATCCAAGTTTGGATGAAGGCCTTGGCAACTGTGTCAGGGAATGGGGATAGCCTCAGGCCACCGTGTAAATCGGTCCATGCAGGTCAACAGGTAGGTATAAACATTGGATGGCAGTAAGGGTCCAACTAAATCAATATGTACATGATCAAATCTTGCATCAGGAGTAGCAAAGGTAGCAAGGGGTGCGGCGGTGTGTTTGTGAACATTTGCACACTGACAATGAAGACAAGAACGTGCCCATCTCCTCACGTCTGCATTGATGCTTGGCCAACAGAATGGCTCGTCACAAGATGTTGTGTGGCACGAATTCCTGGATGCGACATCAAACATGTGTCAACGGTAACTCGGTGGGAATTACGGTCGCAGGCTGCCTGTGTATGTGTCACAGGTGATAGACATTCCTCCTGAGAGAGACAAAGAACTAACTCAAAATGAAGAGAGGAATCAGCACGCAATTCGTCCAACTCAGGATCACCTGCCTGAGCTGAAGCTAGCTCCCTGAAATCCACAACTGGGAAAGATGAGTCAGTGTGGAGAGCATTAGCACTGAGACAAGAGAGAGCGTCTGCTGCATTAGCTGATCCTTGCACATGTCGGAGGTAAACTGACTGATGAAATCCAGGTGGTGGACTTGCCGAGGGGAGTGCCGATCAAGTCTAGAGGACAAGGCATAAATCAATCTGTCAACACATAAAAATCTCTGCCTTCAAGGAAGTATCTGAAATGTTTGATAGCGAGGTAGATTGCCAGAAGCTCACGGTCATAGGTAATATAATGGGTCTTTGCAGGTTTCAATGTTCGAGAGAAAAATGCAAGTGGACACCACTGTCCTTCGATGTATTGTTGTAGGACTGCACCGACGGCTATATCTGAAGCATCTGTTATCAGGGGTTGGGTGGACAAGAAGAGATGCATCTGTGAGGGCACTTTGAAGGCAGTCATAGTGTTCTCTGTCCATTTGAACTTGTCAGTAGGGCGTCGAGTCTGATTGAGGAGGGAATGCAGAGGATGAAGGAGTGTTTCACCATTGGGAATGAAACGGTGATAGAAATTCACCAACCCCAGAAATGTTCTCAATTTCCGATTTGTGTCTGGAAGAGGAAACTCTTGTACTACGTGAACCTTCTCCGGCAAGGGACTAATACCTGTCAAGGTGATAACCGAGGATATCCAACTCTGGAACACCAAAGACACTCTTTTGAACGTTGATGAGCAAGCCGTGGTCTTCTAATCTCTCCAACACCAATCGGAGGTGCTGTAGATGCTCATCTGATGAAGTACTGGCAATCAATATGTCATCAATGTAGGCATAAGCAAAGTCAAGCCTACGCAGTACCTCATCAATGAAATGCTGAAAGGTTTGTGAAGCGTTCTGAAGAGCGAAGGGCATTCTAAGGAATTCGAAGAGACCGAAGGGTGTGTTGATAGCTGTCTTGGGAACATCCTGTGTGGCGACTGGTATCTGGTGATATGCACGTATGAGGTCAATATGTGAGAAAATTGTAACTCCTTGTAGAGTAGCTGTAAAATCCTGTAGATGTGGTACAGGGTACTTGTCTAGTACATTAACCTTATTTAGTGCATGGAATCTCCACATGGTCTCCAATCCCCAGGAGTATGTTTAGGAACCATATGCAAAGGTGAAGACTAACTAGAAGAGGAGGGGCATACTATACTAATTTCCAACATGTGGTCAAATTCCTGATGGGCGATTTGTAGGCATTCAGGTGCAAGATGTTGGGTGAAGGAAGACACGGGTGGGCCAGTTGTTTTAATGTGATGGACAACGCTATGTTTGATAGGCCGCTCACCAGCACATGCTTGTGTCACCCCTGGGAACTCTGACAACAATGAGAGGAAGGGATTACTTGGGTTCGGACGAGCACGTATGATGCCTGAAGATAGGCCAGAAGACAGACCCATTAACTCGTAGGTGTGTAGTGGAATCCAGCAGGGCATGATAACGTATATCCACAACAAGCCCAAAGTAATGCAGGAAGTCTACACCCAAGATGGCCTGCTTCACATTGGCTATGATGAAAACCCATCTGAATGCATGACGCAACCCAATGTTCCAGTTACAGGAACATACACCATATGTAGTGATCTGGGTGCCGTCCACTGCCTGCAACATAAATGTGCTGTGTGGACATGAACGCTCTACACGCGTAGGAGGAACCATGCTGACTTCAGTACCAGTGTCAACAAGGAAATGATTATGGTTGTGTTTATGTCATATATATAGAATAGGCAACTAGGGTGGGTATGGCCGGCAACACTTGTTGCCGCTAGCGACCAGCCTGTCCATTTCCCAACCAGGAACAAGAGGCCTTGAACTTCTGGGCTTGCTTACCATATTGTGGTGATACCAACAGAAAGTATCTGGCGAGTCGCTGGTTGAGGGTGGGGTAGAAGAACGACGTGATGAGCAAGGAGTTGAACTGGATGAGGAACGAGAATGGGCAAGTTTGTTGATAAGTTTCTCCAGTTGCAAAATCTCGGAACGCATTTGCTCCATTTCAGTGACTAGAGAAGTGGATGGAGGGACTACAGCAGGGGAAGCAGAGATGGTGGCAACAGAGGGAATGGTAACTTCCATGATCTTGTCTGCCAACTCAGCCAGCTTGTCCAGGGTTGTGTCCTCAGGGGTTGATGCGAATGTTCTGAGGGAGGCAATTGTTGGAGAAACAACTCACGAAGGAACGACCTATCAAAACCACTAGGTCTGTCTCCAACCAACTGTTGCATGTGGCAGAGCAATTGTGTGGGCTTACGATTACCTAATTCTTCAGCGGTGAAAAGTTGTTGTAGCTTACGTTGCTCAGAGGGTCTGTTTGGTGAGTTACTCCTTGAGCGCAGAGTAGGGATTGTCTCTAGGTGGCTTGATTAACAGATCCCTCACCTCCGCTGCAATCTTGGGGGACAAGGACAAGACGATGTAGTCTAATTTGGAATGCTGGGAAGTGATTCTCCGGTAAGCGAACTGCGCTTCCACCTGGGCGAACCAGACCTCTGGGTCAGCTGGCCAAAAGGGTGGGAGTTTGAGATTGACTACCGCAGAAATGTCACCAGGAGTGGGTGTGGCCACTGCAGGAGATTCGGAAGACGAAGAGTGCGAACCAGAAGTAGCAGGAACTGCCAATTCTCCTGGGCTGTCTTCGCTAGACATAGCGACAAATGTTCGAAGAGCGCCGGGGTCACCAATGTAGAGGACTAGAGAGAATTTAGCTAACCTCTAACTAAGATTGCTCACAGTTTCACAATACTCAGTTTAATTAGCAATTGACTGAATGATACACGTGAGTATCTGGTAAGGGATGAGGTGAGAATTGAAAGAGTTCAGAGTTCACTACAAGTTTCTTGGCATGGTGGTTAGTGCAAATGGTATCAACATTCCACATGCACGCACACAGGCATTGTCAGCTTATCAAATACCTGTAACTCGTAAACAGCTTAGATCATTTTTGGGTTTGGTTTCATTTTATCGTGCATTCTCACCATCTCTCGCTACTCATACAAAATCATTATCAGCTGCAACTTCTAAATCTTCACCAAACAATGTCTTATGGTCATCTCTTATGATATCAGATTTTGATCATATCCTCTCTGTTGCTACTAGGTAACCAGCCGCTACGCTTAATTGCGCACTAGAAGATTCATGGTCCTTCGAGCCGGATCAGAAGAAAACGGCAGATTTCATCAACATGGAAGAATTAACTACTCTGCATAAGTCACAAAGCGCTCTTCAAGTCACACTCACTAAAATTGAATCCAACATTCAAAATTATCTTCATCTCCCACCGGTGGATTTAGATGCAGTTTGTCTCAAGAAGCAATTGGAATTATTGCAGACTACAAGTACGTCATTGATCGACTTACAGGAGAAACTCATCAACAAATTGGACGGGGATGAAAAGGAACCGGAACAAGAAATCTTGGATCGCCATCACGAAGAGTACGGATCTAAGAAAAATCGCCTGCAAGGGTTACTACATTTATATGA
>WLWI01002860.1_pt1 | contig 14890 bp, 7 predicted proteins | sample 6701501 | NCBI WGS metagenome assembly WLWI01 (sample SAMN12718690, study PRJNA515312) | sponge metagenome | isolation source: marine sponge | host: Mycale hentscheli | place: New Zealand: South Island, Marlborough, Capsize Point | collected 2014-11-01
CACATAATAAGTATTATGTACTTGTTGTTTATGTAGACATGCAGTTGCGAAGAACAAAACTGAATTGCAGGTTTATTGGTCTATGACACTTGTAAATCAACAGTTTGCTCAATAACCTCATGTGTTTCTCTGCCTAAGTTTAATCAATGATAGAGTCATGATCACGAGCATAATTAAAAAAGAATACATTGCTTTTCTAGCTGATTCTTTAAGGTATATACTTAACAAAGTTAACTTACCCATCACGAGCATAAGGAGAAGAAATATAAAACAAGAGAAACAGAGCCTGAAAATATGTATCAATATCATCTTATTAGAACACAATTAACCAGTTTGCTGAAGTCTGATATCAGTCTAGACTCAATATTCATTCCCATTCCAGCTTGATAAACAAACTTATGTATAGTAGAGCACTGAATATGTAACTGTTGATGTTATCATGTACAGCTTTCCGTTTAGACAAAGCATCCTTCATTTTCATTATAGGTTGCATTTACTTTGTAGCTGATGCACCAATCAAACCTGTAATTGTATAGCCCCAAAACTTCAATCAAACCAGTGAATGTTTAGTCACCCAGAAGAGGGAGTGGTGAGTGTGGAGATAGGAAAAGGAAATGGAAAGTGAGGCAAGAGAGTGGTAAGTAGCCAGGGAGTGGCAGTAAGGAGATAGAGAAACCTTACTCACTATTCCATCTCCTCATACACCGCTCTCCCTGTCTCCATATCCTTACTCACTGCTATAATATTAGCTAGACAATACAATAGAAAACTGTAGAAATGCATGAATGTTGCAAAAACTCAGTTTGACTGCTGAAACCTAGCAAATACATGTAATTATGCAAAAATATTTTCAAGTAGTCTGTCAGAACTAAGAATTCTAAGACACTATTTGTGTCTATGCATCCGTTTAATTGTAAAATATTAGCTTTCTAAGCAAATTGCATATATTATCTTAAGGCTAGTTTTGAAATGTGGATGATATAGATATAATGTAGCTAACTTACTGTTGGTGCTTAAACACGTTGTTAGTGATACTAAATCAAAAGATTATTGTTAATTATTATCTATAATTTATGTAAATTCAGGCACAATTTTTAGCAATAAAAAAATGTTGTCTTTCATCTTTCATTGATAAACTCACAGGCTCTATTATATCACTATATAATAACACTATGAACTGCAGAAAAATTTTAGATTGATATACAATATTGTAAATATAATTTTGTCACTCTAATGTGGAAATTCAGGCATAAAAAATATATAATTAAGAAATACAGTATTTTCAGAAATTGCAGTGTTTTAATAGGTTCTTCCCCATTAGTAGAGATCCAGTTTTCTCCAGACTCCAGCAACGGGTGGGCCTCATGGACTTACTGACATGAAGTAGCAGGATATACTCAAACTCTCCCAAATGGGCTGGCACCATAATCTCTCACTAACAACTGAATCACTCCCCGTTGAGTTCTATCTATCTGTCCTGATTGTTACAATGTGGAGAAATTACAACTGTGGTTTGTTCTTCGATTATCTCTGCAATTTTATTCAGGATAATTAAAAAAAAGAATGACATTCAGTTACTCTTGCTAATATAATAATAATAATAATAATAATAATAATAATAATAACAATACTACTACTAATAATAATAACCATAATGATTCAGTCATTCTTGGCTGAAATAATTAAAATATTAGAGAAAAATTTGCTATAATAATAATAATAATAATAATAATAATAATAATAAATAGCAGTTTTCAATTTTTTCCGCCGATAAATGTAAAATTAATGGTAATTCCATGTCTTATGTTTCTTCTTGACAATATCCCCCCCCTTCAGTGAGAAACAGAAACATGGTCGAACAAGATCCAAAATAAGGGTAAATTTACATAGATTAGTTTAGGGGAAGCCAGTTGTCTATGCCTCTCATAATCTTGTGGTTTAGGAACATATTGCTTAAATGTATACCTTAGAGAGATCGACTTTGGAATCGCTCAAGAAAATTACATCAAAAAGTCTTTAAATAGGATGTTCCATTAATTGGCTAAAAAACTACTATTGTGTCTAAATTTGGCAGGGGCATCAATTAATTAGCTGGTAAAGAAACTCGGATTTTTAACTGCACAATACACATGAAATCTTTCCAATTGTTTGTAGTTAGGAATATTTCCACACTTAATAGTACCCTAGATCACTGAGTTGAACTCCAGAGATGACATAATGTGTTTGTAGATTGCCCAGATGGAATAGTGTCATTGAGAAACCAATAAACTATGGTTTCATTGTTGGAGTTGTAGATAGAGCAAGTTAGGGTAACGTAGCCTCCTAGAAACACTGGCATAGACTTAGATGAGGTTATTGAAGAAACTATAAACATTAAAAGGGGATAAAGTTAATAAGATCACTTCAAAAGATAAGAAAATAGCAATAGTGTTTATTATTTCCCCCCATATTTATAATACTATGTTTCCCCACAAATTGGAGCACAATTAATTTGAATACAGATTACAATTAATTTCCATAGGGCTTATAGCTATATAATTATCACAGCCAAATTTGTTATAAGTTTATAATCATATTGTAAGTGTGTGTAAGAGAGAGAGTAATCTTAAGAGTATAACAAGGCTGAGAAAAAATTTTAAACATATTGGGTATCAAAAACTATTTTAAAGCCACACTTGTGTTATTTACTCACTGAATCAGTCTAGAAGGCCAGTTTGCATCTTTGGATCTCATAATATACAGTTTCATACGCATTGAGTGCTCAATTATGAGTAAAGACTCCATCCTTGTCTTAATAAGCCATAAGAAAACACTATAATGGAATGGAAATTGTGTATTTTTGCCACAATTTCTACTACTACAAAGGAATCAATCCCAAAATGATAGTTTACAAGCTGAGCAAGCCTTTAAAATAAAATATTGCTTTGAGGATATGTTGTATTCCTTCTTATTGTAAGATCCAAAACAATAATGATATGCCGGGATCCTAACGTTGCATGCAGCAGTATAAGTTAGAAAGTGAAAGAGAAGAAGCTAATCAAGTTGCATTATCCAGGATGAGAGATGATTTACCAGCTGAACAAGTGAGATAGATTTTGGAGGGTTCAAGCAAGGTGAAGCAAGAATTAAAAGATCGAGTAGAGATGGGTTGAAAGAGTGTTCACATACCAAATATTACTTAAATTACAGTGGTATTTATTTTCTAAATGACTAAATGAAAGCCGTACGTAACCTCTAATATACATGGTGCATTTTAGGAGCATATCAAACAAATGAAATTTCAAAGCTAAAAGATGCGCAATTTCAAGCTAAATGTAGTTACTGGTCACTATTATACAGCAAATATTTTTAGCCTCAGAAATGTGGTGATTGTCAAGACATTGATGGTCCAGATACAACCAGTCAAAACTATTTTGCTCCTACAACACTGTGTTTATGCCAAAGAAATAACTTAACTCTAAACTGTAGGGAGTGTCCTCAATCTCATAGTGTGTTTAGTTAGAACATTCTAGTACACAAACTAATATTTAGCATTGTTATAAGACTATCAATTCATTCTCTATTCTTTATTCATTCTTTCTTAATAAATTATTTGATACAGTTATTGAATTACTCTATTTGCAGACTACTGTTAGCTAGAGTTCTCTCTCTATCACAATTATTGTGTTGCACTGTTTGTCTGTGCTTTGTAGTTTATAATAAAATAAATTGTCAAAATTGTAAATTCTCCGGGATTGTAACAATGCCATATACAAAATTTGTTCTATATGCATTGGTAAATGTTTTACTGCGTAAACTTGCCATTTTGTCTGGCTTTGATGGTGGTTGATTTGAAGTTGTCTGAGTTGTAGGTGGTGATGTAAATGATCTCAATTCCTAAGGAACCAAATAACATGTAGATATAATTATGGGAATTTCTGATTAATGAACACAAGAATAGCCTCTTATCTAATTGGCAGAATATCTATTTTGATGTTTGCAGATGCAATATGTATGTCTGTGCAGGAAAGTACCACCCAGTATAGTTCTAGCCAGTATAGTTCTAGCCAGTATGGTTCTAGCCAGTATGGTTCTAGCCAGTACAGTTCTAGCCAGTATAGTTCTAGCCAGTATAGTAGCCAGTATAGTTCTAGCCAGTATAGTTCTAGCCAGTATGGTTCTAGCCAGTATGGTTCTAGCCAGTACAGTTCTAGCCAGTACAGTTCTAGCCAGTATAGTTCTAGCCAGTATAGTTCTAGCCAGTACAGTTCTAGCCAGTACGGTTCTAGCCAGTATAGTTCTAGCCAGTATAGTTCTAGCCAGTACAGTTCTAGCCAGTACAGTTCTAGCCAGTACAGTTCTAGCCAGTACAGTTCTAGCCAGTACAGTTCTAGCCAGTACAGTTCTAGCCATTACAGTTCTAGCCAGTACAGTTCTAGCCAGTACAGTTCTAGCCAGTACAGTTCTAGCCAGTATAGTTCTAGCCAGTATAGTTCTAGCCAGTATAGTTCTAGCCAGTACAGTTCTAGCCAGTATAGTTCTAGCCAGTACAGTTCTAGAAGAACTTGTATTATCAGATTCGAGGCGCAATTCTTCCTAAATTTGCTAACCTGAGTATGGACACCAGGCCCTTAACACCATGAGACTGGTAAAGTGGCACTATAATTGGTAGAACTGGCCAGAACTATAATGGGTAGAACTGAACTGGCTAGAACTATACTGGCTTGAACGTACTGGGTAGAACTATACTGGCTAGAACTGTACTGGCTAGAACTATACTGGCTTGAACGTACTGGGTAGAACTATACTGGCTAGAACTATACTGGCTTGAACTATACTGGCTAGAACTATACTGACTAGAACTATACTGGCGAACTATACTGGCGAACTATACTGGCTTGAACTATACTGGCTTGAACTATACTGGCGAACTATACTGGCGAACTATACTATACTGTACTGGCTTGAACTATACTGGCTTGAACTATACCGGCTAGAACCGTACTGGCTTGAACTATACTGGCTAGAACTGTACTTGCTTGAACTATACTGGCTAGAACTGTACTGACTGACCATTCTCACTGTTGTGCAATGTATTTTTTGAAGAAGAAGTCAGAGGTGTTTTATGACTCAAAAGAAAACAGGTGCTCTGTGTGCAGACAATGAATGAGAGAACTTATCTAAAGATTTTATGCTTACTTGACCTCAAAGGATCCATCATGAATTGACAATCCCTCACAATCCACAGCAAAGTGGTGTTGCAGAGAGAATGAACAGAACTCGCCAAAAATTTGCTAGATCAATACATACCCTTACCTTATAATTCTTACTGGGCTGAAGTTTTACCAACTGCAACATAATATGTGAGGAACAGGACATTTACTGAAACTCTTCACAGTTATAAAATCTCATATGATATGTGGTATGGAAAGAAACCCAACAGTAAACATGTTAGGGTATGTGGGTGTGGCATGTGCCAATATTCCAGACTCTGAAAGACAAAAATTAAACAAGAAAGCAAGAAAGATTTATTTTGTACGTTACAGCAAAAATTCAAAGAGATATAGGCTCTATGATGAAATTATAAGAAAGATATCGAGTGCAGAGACTTGAGACAGGCTTCTTAATGGGAGGAACTATGGCTAGTGAAAAAAAAATGAAGTGATTGTTGGTGTTGAAGTGCAAGCTAACCGTGTTGAAGAAAACTTAGCAAGTCAGGATCAGAATGAAGCAGAAGGAGCTGTTTATAAGGGAGTCAACTACACTGGTCACAAAGGGATTAATTGGAGATGACCAGTCTGATATGGATTTAATATACTGTTAATATAGCAGTGGATCATGTGACTTATAACGTATGTCAGAAAGATGAACCTAAACCTCTAGAAGAAGCCTTATCCAGTGTACATGGAACAATTGGAGAACAGCTGCCGATCTGGAATTCCAATCCCTTGACAGGGGCGTCACAATGGGTGCGGCCAAGCAGCTATGGCTGCACCAGTGTTTTAATAAACAGGTGTGTCAATTAATTTTTCTACTCTTTACCAGATCTCAAACTCGTGGTGGTCGTTGTCGCACTTGGGTGGTTGAAATTTAGCAGTCAAAATGACTTCTGCCAGGATTAAATAGCTAATATTGAACCTTTTGAAGATTTTAGGAAACTCCGAACCAGTGATCTGGTTCGTAGTCTACTACTCCAATGCAATCTTCTGGAAAAACAAACGTAGTTCAGAGGTCTTTGCATTGTTGGTTTGCACAATGGCCATATTTTTAGTTATTTGCTACATGCACTTGAAGAAAAATAAAGCTATAACTACCACAAAAGGCAGGAATTTGTAAGTTATAGCTAATTATGGTGGATTCAGTTTTTTTAAGTTTTTTTTGTTGTCATTTTGTTATTTTCTTTGTATGTCCAAGTAGCTATATTAGCTATACAATAATATACACTCTACGCAATAATTATAATTTAACATTTTTTATTTGACATGAACTATGATTGTTTATGAAAATCATTTGCTTTGTAATAATAAAAATGGCTTGTTCTGAATTGTTTACATAGCATAAACTAAAAAATTTTGGTTCATTTGATTTAAACAAACTACGGTATTGTCTTTTCTAAAACTCATTACTTGAATAAATGAGTGGGTGTGGTTAAGTGGGTATGTTTATAATGGCTGCACCAATTCTATCTGGCTTCCTACTCCCGTGCTTGACTAACAATGAAACCTCAAACCTAGTTTAGTTACCTGAAGGACTGCTAGCAAATTATGCAAATGGGTCTTCATGGTCAAACATAGGTGATGGCACTGTTGAAAGATTCAAATAAAGACTTGTTGAGAAAGAAATTATGGCATTGACTATAAAGAGACTTTTTCACCTGTAGTCAGGCTTTCTTCAATTTGCTTTGTGCTGTGAAAATAATATGATAATCTATCAGATGGATGCAGTCACAACCTTCCTGAATGGGAATTGAAGAAGAAATATATAATAAGAGAAAACAAGAGAATGTGGTATACTTGGAACGGTACACTTGGTTTGCAAACTAAATAATTATGGGCTAGAACAAGTTCGTCTGTGTTGGAACAAAGCTGTGCATTATTTATCTCAGAGAAATTAGGCTCAAACATAGTACATATATCTATAGCTATATGAGAGCTCAGAAATCTAGTACAATAATTCCTATGTATGTTGATAGTTTGATCATCATCACTAGGACAAGTGAAGCAATGGAAGCAGTTCAGCAGAATCTAGAAATTCAAATTAAGGATATGGGTACTTTATTACATTATTGTTTAGAATAATAAGCAGTTTATAGGATGACAGTGGATCAATTGAAATGCATAAGAAGCAATACAGTATGAATATTTTGAACAAATAGGCTGTGAATTCAGTTGATTTCCTGCTGATGTAAATGTGAGGCTAGTTAAAAATATCAGTGTGAGCAAGGAAGTAGACTCTAGCCACAGCACATCAGTCAATGGTAGGAATTTTACTCATTGAGCTATGGTTACGTAACCTGATATTTCCCATGCAGTGGGAGTCATTTCAAAGTTTAACTCTAATCCCACTGGGGCTCATCTTACAGCAGTGAAATGAATCAAAGCTTTTTGAAGGGATCTGCAGTCAACCTTAAGGGATCTGGTCCACCGATTGTCTACTCCGATGTTGTTTCTGGAGCAACAAGCTGGGCATCTAACAAGCGAGCCGTTATTGCCCTATCAATTTCAGAGGCTGAGTAATATTTCACTTTGTCTAGTAGTACAAGGAGCAACTTGGCTGATAAGGATTATTTCTGAACTTGGTCGTTCAACTTCTACAGTTGTATTTTATTGATACAAGGTGTGATTACTTAGCCAAGAAACTTATCAATATCTGACATCATTATGTTCATGAAACTCTCCAGTGTGTAGTCATTGATCTTCAGTATTGCATAAACTCAAGACATGTGTGCGGATATGCTAACCAAGCCTCTTCCTAAGGCAAAATTTTTAAAAACTACGAGGGGTTTTGGAATTCAATCTATCAATTGAGTGGGAGTGTTGAAAAGTGTGTATTTAAAGATTGACTTTCTGTATCAAACTCCACCCTCTTTAGTCCTTTTTATGTATCATTCACATGCTCATTTTGTTTCTAATAAAGAACTAGTTTTTTCTTTGTTGTGGTTGTCGTTGATTATAGTTTACTGTCTAGTTATCACACACATCTCCAAATCCAACCATAATTCCAGCTAGTGGTGAGTGAATTGACACAATCACCAATCTTTCCTTATATGTGATACAATTGTAGAGAAGTTTGCATTGGTTATGGACTATTTTTACAGGTTGTATTCAAGTTAGTCCTGCCATAGTGTCTTTATCTGCATGACATCCAAGATACAAAATCTGCTATTCCTAATAATATTTCATTTATTATACACTACATGAACTATTGAGTGCTTAAACTACAAAAATGTAAATTAATCTCAAAATGTGAATGCACAGACTAAGTGAAAATGAAAATGTATGATGTGAATTGCATTGTCAATAAAAAAGGAAAATATTTATTGATAACTTTGTTTTAATAGTAGAAGTCAACTCATCTGTGATGTGTAATGGAAACTACATCAAGTATAATAGTAGTCCGCTGCTTCTGATGGTAAGTTTAAACCATCATCAATGTTTTCTTTAGCTTTAATATAAACATCACATTCATCATACGTGTTCTCTGTCACTGATGCATATGCTGCATTAGTTTCAGTAAAAATAGAATCGTGACAAGTGTAAGCAGCAGGTATTTCTCCACTCATTCCTTGTGAAGTTGAATATGCTTCATTGTCAGCTGTCAATATAGTAAGAGAGTTTGGATCTGGAATAAAATACCATGTCAATCTTAAATTTGTCATAAACAGCATTCATAATGTTCCGGACTGAATGGTCATCAAAGGGATACAGAAATATTTCTATTTAGCAACATACTTATCACAACTAGCATGTTATTTATACACACACCTAACTAATTTTACTCATTGACTGTAAAGCACTCATGCTTTAATTCCTTTATCATGTCATATAGGAAGCCCTCCTAACTCTGCCTTTTGATTTTAACTGTTGTTTGTGCAATCATTTCAATAAAAATAAATTTTAATACACTACTTAAAACCCTTACTTTGTTTACTGAAGGAATTTGACTCTCTCTCATAAGTTGCCGGGCTGTCAACTTTATGAGTGGGTCAATGCATTACCCTAAATCAGTGCAAGGAACTATTGATACCAAATCCTCCATCTCAAAGTGGGGCTACAACCCCATGTGAGTTCCATTGGTAGGTCAGCCTAACACACCTGTTCAGTAGCATCGTATAACTGAATGATTGGTTACATAATGGGTATTCAGAAACAACTGGACAAATTGGGTACTGATGTTTAACACCAGATATACCAGCACAAGATACCCAATGCCAATGGCAAACTAGCTATTGGTTTCATTCAACTAGAATCTAAAATATTTCACTTATTTCAACTTTGCTTAATCACCCATAACATTCTCTTTAATTGCTAACTCATTCCTTAAAATTACTGTTTTGATTAAAAGAATAATACAATAAAGTATTGACCATTGTTCTTGATAAAAGTACTATACCAAAAACATTATATAGTTTACTTCTGTCATAGAAATCAACTCATTTATTCAAGTATAATTTCATAATAGCCCTTTTACTAAATATGTCAAACTATGTCCATTATTTTGCATTGATATACAATCTTAAAACAAAAATTAATTTAAGAACTTTGGAATCAGTAATTAAAGTGTCATAATTCATTTCAATCACTAATTAAATATCACATGGCATTGCATCAGTGATTTTGCTAAAAGAATTCTATTGAAATATCTAATAGTCTGATAGTTTACATGTCATATATCAACTTTTACAAACGATAATTTCATGCAATTTTCATACATACTTTTTGCTTGTGTTGGTGTCTCTAATTGATGAGAATCACCTTGGCCAATATCAATTGCTCGTACATATTTTTTGTCCACGTAAACTATTGCTATGATTATGCCAATTACAATAATCATCCCCATTAGTATTATGATAGACACAAGTACTCCTATCCCAATAAAGAGGCTTCTTTGTGAGGTAAGAACTGTTTCTAATGTCACAACTGGAGTTGTACCATTGTGGACAGATGCTGAGGTAGTCTCTGGTGTGATCCTGTCATGTATTGTGGTAGATGCAGCCTTTGATACTGGATATGAAGTAGTACCACCATAATTGACAGGGGTAGAGGGAAGGTCTGACTGTAAATCTGACGTAGTAATTGTGTCATTAATATTGGTAGGTGAAGCTTCTGATTTTAAATCAGTTGTACTGTCTGGGGTTGTGGTAAGCAGTAAAGTTGCTGGATCTGTTGTATGTTCAGTGGTGGAATCAGAAAACGGAGCTACAAAACCACATGAAATAGATAATCAACTAGAATATGTGTGTGTGCTAAAGAAAGCAATAAAATCCACAGAAATACAAAATTGATAACTACATACTCAATACAACAACTTATCTTTGAAGTTGTACAACTTCATAGAGTCAGACAATCATATTGCATTGAGTTAAGTAGGAACACATATGTGACATGGATAAGACAATTACATGCATTGTAATGAGCATGATTTATATCCAATAGTTAAGTTAACATTAGCAGTATTATGTGGATATAGTTGTTTTTCTGTTGTACTCAGTGTAAATGTATCCATCGTGCTATTATTACAATGGCTTGCTTTGGCAACTGCCCTATTTCACATTTAGCAGATTGTTTTAGTTATTTTTGCCAGGTTTACTATCTGACTCATCTTAATGATCTGATTCTTTTATAGTTTTCTTGTTTTTGTCATTTATTGTGTACTCCCACATCACTTGTATTACTCAATATACTATCGACTGTTTATATTTGACTATTCATGGAATGCATAAATCCTAGCTATTACAAAGAATAACAGAAGCTATCCTGATAATAAAAACATTGATTGTCACTGCTAGTGTACACTATCAGTTCTTGATGTCATACTTGCTATGTCTCAGTACATAAACTGCTTAGATTTATTGAAGCCATTCAAATTTATTGCACTGCAAAATTATCTAAGATGAATGTTTAAATCCGAAATGTTGCATTGAGCCAAGTGCATAAACGTTGCAACATGTCTATCTCTTTTAAGCTGACAAATTAAGCCACTTATATATAATATAAAATTGGATGAATTGTATTGAAATGGATTATTTTCAATTGCTTACTTATATGAAACCACATGAGACGCAAGGGTTGACTGATTGCTCCACTAAGAGTCAACATACTATTGGCTGTAGGTCGGCCAACTGAAAGTTGATATGATGGTGTTTGGAATCTTGGGTACATATTAGCAAAAAATGCGGCTAAATTTGGAGTCTCTACATTTACCATTCCAATGAGAAAATTTGATGCAGCAATATCAAACTGATCTTGTTCGGTTAAAGTCATTATGTCACAACATTGAGATGAGTCAGCTGAGTCACATTGATCTGAAGAAGGGTGAAAACTAATTGGAATAGACTTTGTTACACGAATACTGTTGCTGTCTTGGCGTGTTAATATTAGCAAATCAAATACATTCCTGTGGTTCCTACTAGAACTAGTTCTAAAATAACAGAACTCAACAGCAGTCACAGTCCCACTACAATTCAATGTACTTTCATCTACATCATAGATATAAGTAACACCAACAACAGATAGTGCCCATGTATATCCCAATACTGAAGCTGTCCCTCCAAAGTCTGGAAGGTAGTATTTGTTGTTGATTGTATCCAAAGGTGAGCATCTCCATTCATAAGATGATAATACTGTAAAACATTTATGTAAACGTATAGATGTATTCTCAAAGAATTGTTGACCAAGTCTCAATGTAGTCAATTTAAATGTACAATATTATTTCAATGCATGTCACCTCTTTGCCTCATAAATTTTATAACACTATTAAATCTTGGCTCAATGATGAAACTTGTACTGCGATATCATAGACCCAGTTATATGTCATACAAACTCTATATTTATTTGCAGTATTTGGTAATGGTGAACTTTTGCAACAGTTAAATTCTTCAGCCAACCCAGTTAAATGTTGTGTCTCAACAATTATTAACCCTCAACGCGCATGCCCAGAGGGTTAAGGTAGCTGTCCTGTCGGTCTGTCTGTCTGTCTATCACGCTCTGATTTTGGAGATTACTGACAATTAACTGTAGGTATGAACTTACACAGACGAAGACTTAGGACCTTTTATTGTGCTTTTTTTTTTTTTTTCGGGCTAATTGTTGATAAAGTGGGAAGCATTCAGCCTATATGTGGTTACACACCCCCTAGCGTTACATCATAATCACGTGAGAAAATTATTTACTACAGCTAGTGGTAAGAACTGAAGTTTTGCGCTGAAAATGTATACCGGTGAGTGTTTCTGACTGGTATACCTTCTCCTATGAAGACAGCATTTCCATGTACCATTTTCATTGCTCGAGCTGTATTGATGCCCCATTAAGCTAAATAATTGCTTGTTCTTTTATATTGAAATAGGTAGGTAGTGTTTAATAGCATTGAGGGTTCACACCTTTGGTGTCTCATTTCTGTATTTATTAGAATTATCTGTAGGATTAACAGCTAGTTATTAGTGTTTAAATTTGTTTTGATGCTTCCCTTTTACTCACTTTTTATCTTGTAAACTACCATAGTATCTCTTGTATTTGGTAATGTACAGATATATTTAATATTCAATTTACAATATCAGCAATAATAAAATGTGCTAGTTAATATAAGTATTTGGTGAGTGAAAGAAGAGACTGAGGTACTTTCAGGGGCATCTGATGAATCATTTATTATTATGTGATTTCATTTTTGTACTTTGACTCTACCATTTTGTGTTCGCTTGGCTTTCAATCTCACCTCATACTCCACTAAACAGATCATTTGGTTTATTGATATTCATCTGTATCGGGAAATTTTATTTCTTATCCCTTTTCGTGAGGTTGTTTCTGACATGATCTGAATGTTATGTATGTCTTATAAACCTACCTGAGACCATTTTGCATCCAAATTTGTGGCAGTGATAAGTTATCTTGGTTATTGCTCTGCTTGTCATACCAAACACCCCACTTAACAGTAATTATTCTTACTAAAATCCATCTACCAGTCAAGTCACTAAGGAAAATATTTATAGTTCACAAATAAGTGTGTGTGAAAGAGTTGAGAGTCACCCTGATGCTTATTAAGAGTAACACTGAAACAATTAGCTTCCATTTTTATTTTTTTACAGCTTTAGACTCCCACGAGTTTCGTGTAGCAAGCATATGGTAATTCCGTAGAAATTTTCAAGTCACAAAAAGTCACAGGCAGTTGTTACTTATTGGTATTCTATAAGTCATTCCAAATAAATTGGTCATTTATTAGTAAGTGAGCGTGAGTGTTTTTTTTTTGTCAGGAGCTACTGGTCCCATCTAGATGGTTAGAAAAGCTTATTTTAAGTTACTATTACTCGGGAAAATTGAAGCATGAAAGTAATTCCATACTTCACAGTTTCTTACTCAGCCGTTTTTTACTTCGCTTGTGCATCAAGCAAGAGGTCCTGGGTTTGATTCCCAGTGGCGAAAAAAATTTTAATTCTGAACTGTTAAAAAAAAAACCCTGTGAAAGAGAGGGAATACATCGATGAGTAAAAAAGATTGAGAAAGAAATTGTGAAGTGATAAATTCGCAGAGTAAAAAAATTCCACCAATAAATAGAATTTTTGAAAAAAGAAATTTTCCATTGGTTTGTTGAGAGTGAGACTGTAACATGGCAGTACCCTTTTTAACTTCTAAATTATGGAGGTTTGACTACTGCCACAATGACCAGTTAGTTCAACAGTTAAAAGAAACCCAAAACGATTTTCCTTAGCAACCAAAATTCACTAAGCATGTGGGCAGTGTCACAGCACCCTCAAAAGTATAAATAATAGATTGTTTGCCAGCTGGATGTCATAGCTCAGTGACAGAGTGCTTGTGCGTTAAGTAAGCGGTCTTGGGTTCGATTCCAGGTGGCAACCAAATATTTTAATTCTGTATTGTTAAAAAAAGCCTGTGAAAGAGAGAGACCATATCTAATTCCATACTGTGTAAACTAAAATTAAGTGTCAATGGCTACATACTTGTAGTACTTCTAGGAAAAAATGGTCTGATTAATCCTGCAGTTCCATCCTACTCCAAAGGAATATCACCTCGCCCCAACCCATGGTCCCATTCCTGCTGCAGGCTCGGTGACATATTATTCTACTTACCCAATTCCCATAGCTACCTCCCAGTACCCCACATCTATTAATACCCCCTGTACTTCCGCAGCATTTCTGCTGAGTGGTTTGGCCAAGGTGTCCACCGGAAGCCCCACCCCGGGCTAACTGTGCTGGCTCGGAGCAATTACATGGGGCAGGGCAGATGCCCCATTTAATCCCAGCGACACACTGTATTGCACGCCGGAGTGTGAAAAACAAAACAAAAAAAACAAAAACAAAAAACAAAACAAAAACAAAACAAAACAAAACAAATTTAGTACCAGACAGAGCGCTTCTCTCCCCTAGTCCTATACTCAGTAAGATGTAAGTGGGCGGGCTTTTTGCGGTTAGAATTTTTGCCACACCCTTCACATTTTCCACGGAGGGTAGACTGACCACACCAGGCAAGTCAACCTGCTTTTCTCCCGCTTGACCTCACGTGAAATCATGCCCCGCGCACCTATACCGACCCACACAAATGACCCCCTACCCAATAGGCAAACATGTTAAACTTCAGGCAAACTAAATAAATGTATTGTTACAGATCTTGCAATGGTAAAAATCAACTTTATCGGATTTAAACAGGTTTTACCTCATTTCAATTACTTGTGCAATGGCTCA
>WLWI01002861.1_pt1 | contig 14885 bp, 9 predicted proteins | sample 6701501 | NCBI WGS metagenome assembly WLWI01 (sample SAMN12718690, study PRJNA515312) | sponge metagenome | isolation source: marine sponge | host: Mycale hentscheli | place: New Zealand: South Island, Marlborough, Capsize Point | collected 2014-11-01
GCTCTCCCGATTTCATCGCGTTGGGAATCTTTATGGGAGCCATCGTTCTTGCCAGTCTATACGGCATGATCGCCAACTTCTTTATGGGACGGCCCTTTGTCGGGCAAACCGTAATCGCTCTGCTCATCACGACCACGCTGGCCTTCATTGCGATTAACTACGTGAACAAAGAAGGCCACTCTCAATCTTTCGGAGAATTGGTGGACTGGAGACTGATCCCGGCGATCACCTTGATCTTATTTGCCCTCTGGATTTTAGCGGCCATTGCATTGGCGTGCACAACTCGGTTCGAACTCATTCCAACACTCGTGATTTGCAGCGGTATTTTCCTATTAGGCCTCATGTCTGATTTTCTTTTCGGTCGATCGGCTGCCGAAGGAGTCTTGTGGGCAAAAGTGATTTACGCTGTGCTGCCGAATTGGCAACTCTTCTGGATGGCAGACGCTCTGGCTGAGGCCAAGTCCATTCCCTGGACTTACGTTGCCCGGGTAAGTCAATACGTCGCTACCAGCCTCATCTTCTCTCTCGGCCTGGCTCTCCTCCTATTTGAAGACCGGGAACTCTCATGAGAAAACCGTACGCCAATCGATATCCCGGAGTCGCTCGCGTCCTAGCTATTGCGAGGCTCACGATTCATTCGGCGTTCAAGTTTCGCCTGATGGGCTTGATTCTCCCCCTCCTCGCCGGTGTGTTGATTGCGCTGCCTTACCTCATTAAACACAACGGAACGGCCGAAATGTTAACCCAGGTCGTGCTGTCCTACTCACTAAGCCTGATCATTTTTCTCCTGGGATTGGCCACTGTCTGGCTAGCGTGTGGATCTCTGGCAAAGGAAATCCAGGAGTGCCAGATGCAGATGATCGCGGTTAAACCGATCGCTCGGTGGCAGATATGGCTGGGCAAATGGCTCGGCATTACAACACTCAATGCAGGACTGCTCCTGGTCTGCGGCAGTCTTGTGCTCGGAATCCTCTACTCCGAATCAGGAGATCTTTCCGACTCAGAACGAGCCCTATTAAAACAAAAGGTCCTCGTGGCTCGAGGCGGCCTGAAGGAACCTCCGCCCGACCTCAGCGCCGATGTGGAGCGCATTTTTCAGGAACGACTCACGAGAGACGGCGTCGCCGATCTCGATCGAGAATACGTTCGCGAAAAAGTGAAAGAGGAGGTCTGGGCAGTGAACCAAATTGTGAAACCAAATCATCTGCGCCAGTGGAAAATTGACTTCAGTTGGCGTCACCGCCTCGTGAAAGATAAGCCGCTGCACTTAAGAGTGAAGTTCTACGCGGCTCAAGCATCTCGCTCCGGGAATTATCCCACTTTGTGGATTGTCGGCGATCCCAATACAGGAATGTTTTGGCGTCAAGAGCTGGATCTGAGCCCAGTCGGATTCCATGAGGTCTCAGTACCATCCGGCCTTATCAGCCCGGACGGCATTTTGCACGTCGAGTGCCGCAACTACACGGAGGCCAGTTTGATATTCCCCGTTGAAGAAGACTTGGAAGTCCTATTTCCTGACGGTTCGTTCTTGGTGAATTTTGCTCGAGCTCTTGCTGTGATTCTCCTCTGGCTCAGCCTTCTAGCGGCGCTTGGCCTATCAGCGGCGAGCATTCTTTCGTTCCCTGTCGCCTCATTCTTTGTCTTTGCCCTACTCACCATGGTATTCTCAAGCAATCTGTTTAGTTCCATCGTCGCTGAAGGAACGATTTCCGCCATCGATGAAGAAACCGGTGAAGCAACTTGGACACATCTTGATTGGTTGCTAGTCCCCACATTCGCAGCCATTCTCGAAGTGGTCGAATCAGTCAAAGCCATTTCCCCAATAGAAGCTCTTGCTGCCGGACGGAGCATCCCCATTGATCAACTCCTGGCCGTATTCCTCAAACTGGGCATTCTCATGGGGTTCCCTATCGCGGGAACAGGGATGTACCTCCTTCATAGAAACGAACTCGCCGGCTCGGGCAAAAACGGATGACCGGCAAACGCACATTTCGAATCATCGTTCTGCTAGCGATGGCTTTGGCCATCTGGGGCAACCACTTCAGTCAGCAGTCGCTCAATCGGATGCGCTCCGATCTCCGCATCACCCGTTTGGAACCTCTTGAGAACGCTCCCCCCCTTCTCGCCTTCACCACAGTCGCACTCGGTGGGTTCCGCGGTTTGATCGCCAACTACCTCTGGATGCGAGCTGCGGATCATCAGGAAAAGGGCCGCTACTTTGAGATGTTATCCATCGCTGGCTGGATCACTAAGTTACAGCCCACATTTCATGCCGTTTGGAATCAGCAAGCCTGGAACATGGTTTACAACATTTCGACCCAGCTTCAAGATCCCCATGAGCGTTGGCTTTGGGTCATGAGCGGCATCGAACTCCTGCGGAACGATGGTCTGACCTACAATCCAACTGAAGCCGAAATCTATCGTGAGCTAGCCCGTTTTTTTCAGGATAAGATTGGCGGCACACTCGACCAAAACCACCGCTACTACAAAGAGGCCTGGGCAACAAAAATGGTGCAAATCCTCGGCCGCAACCCAGACCTGAGCACCATTCAAGAACAGTCGACCCCAGAAAACAAAGCCCTTGTCGAACGCCTACAAACCGAACATCGGCTCGATATTGATGTCATGGTCGATGTCGATATCAAATATGGCCCCCTCGATTGGAGAATGCCTGAGACCCATGCGATCTACTGGGCACACCTTGGACTCCAACGCTGCGAGCAGGGACGGCTTAATTTTCTCCGTCGAGCGATCTGGCAATCACTCGTTCTCGCATTCAGACGAGGACGGCTGATCGAAAACTTCGCCGATCGAAAACTGGAATACGGTCCCAATCTCGAATTAGTCGGCAGATTAAACGAACACTTCCAAACCGTTCGGGAGGAAGAGGAAGATCCGAACTACTACTCAACCATTGACCGAGCCTACACAAATTTCCTTAAGGACGCAGTCTATCTCCTTTATACTCACAACCACCTTGAAGACTCGGCCCGCTGGTTTCAGGAACTCAAGGAACGTTTTCCGGCCGATCCCGACACCTCGCAGAGCCTCGACCAGTTCGCCGTCAGTCGAACCGAAGCCCAGATGGGACGAGCACATAGCGACGAAATGCGGGCGATCATCGAGGGCCTGCTAGCAAACCATCTCTTCAATCTGGCGCTCGGCCAAGAGGATCGCGCACTCGGACTTTACAACCTTGCTGAAGGCACCTGGAAACATTATCACGGTCGCATTCGAGGTCAGACCGAACGTATTGGACTCCTTCCCTTTGACCAAATGTATCAACTCGTTCTGGATCGAACGTTGACCGGCAAGGGGAGGCTTAGCCCACAACTTGCTGCCCAGCTTCGCAGTCGGCTCGGACTCGGCAGCCCCAATGTTTCGACACCTGAAAACTAGCCAATTCTTGCAAGTGGCAACACGGCGGCGAAATTTCCTAAGAGTTTCATTTGCGATTGCCCGAAATCAACGCTAACTGTGGTTCAGGGCTGTGATGCAGAATGATTCCTGCACCTCCACTCTCCCAAGATTTGGACGCATAAACGGTGCAAGTAGAATAGATCAAGAATGGAAGCGATCAAACGATGGTTTAGCCGGCAGCTAGCCAATCCACAAGTGGCCCTGCTCGGGGTGCTCTTGCTCACGGCGATCGTGGTGATCTTCTTCTTCGGGGACATGCTTGCCCCCTTTTTCGCGGCCCTGGTGATTGCCTATCTCTTGGATGGAATCGTCCTTCGCTTTCAGCGTAGAAACATTCCTCGGCTTCTCGCGGTGATTATCGTGTTCATCGGATTCTTGATGAGCATTCTGCTCCTATCATTTGGACTCGTTCCTTCCGTTGTCAACCAACTCCAGAGTTTCGTCCTTCAAGATGTACCCAAGATCGTTCGTGCAGCCTCAACGGGATTGGAGGAAGCACAGATTCAATACTACGAATTCAGAAAAGCCAATTTTCCAGACCTTTTCGCAGAAGCAGCCCCAGAGGGAGCAACCCCCAGCGTCGGGGATACGAATGGGGTCGAACAGGCTACGTCACAAGTGACGATCACGAACACCCCTGCTGCAACGACGACAATATCTAACGCTGTACCACTACCGCTAATGAACCCAACCGCCGGCCCTCCTCGGCCCGCCGAAACCGGCAGTGACTTCCTTGAAGTTCAGCGGTTGACCAAGACCTTGGAGGATGAAATTACCAATCTTGGACGCACCGTCGTCGCAACGTCTATCAATTCCTTTAAGAACCTTGTCGTCTGGATCGTCTACTTGGTCCTCGTTCCCGTTCTCGTGTTTTTTCTCTTAAAAGATAAAGAAAGAATCATCGGCTGGCTAATCCAGTTTCTTCCCCCGGATCGCTCACTGGCGACTCAAATCTGGCACGACGTCAATATCCAAACGATTAACTATATTCGGGGAAAATTCTGGGAAATTATTCTCGTCTGGTCCGTTACCCATATCACGTTCAACATCCTTGGCCTCAACTCGGCCCTGCTGCTCTCGCTCTTCGTAGGCCTCTCAGTCATGGTGCCCTACCTTGGAGCAGCCATCATGTATATTCCCATCTCCTTGGTCGCCTTTTATCAATTTGGATGGGATCCCATGTTGTTTTGGGTACTATTAGCCTACACGATCATCCAAATCCTCGACGGCAATGTCTTGGCCCCAATTCTTCTTTCTGAAGTAACCAGCCTTCACCCGGTTGCCGTCATTGTCGCCATCCTCATTTTTGGAGGGCTATGGGGATTCTGGGGAGTCTTCTTTGCCATTCCCCTGGCAACCCTCGTCAATGCCGTTATCAAAGCCTGGCCAACAGAATTTGCTCACCCGCCCTCTTCCCCTAGACAATCGGAGAAATGAGCAAAAGCTCAGCGAGGCAAGGTTGTGTGTTTGACTCCGGACTCTCGCTCCCTGTCAGACCGACAACACTCACACCATCCCTCATCATCGATTGATGTCCATCCCGCTCTACATGGCCCTTCCAATCGTGGCCGCCCTGATGTACTCGTACGGGAGCCTGTTCTTCAAGGAAGCCTTCGAGCATGGCATCACGGTCATTCACACATTCGCAGTTACGAGTTGGGCTATGGCTCTGGTCTTCGTCCCTTTACTCTTCGTTGAATCGGCTCCCACACCCTGGCATCTCTTCTATCAACCTATCCTGTGTTCCCTGTTATTCTTTATGGGCCACTGGTTTACTTTTGCGGCGATCCGGCGAGGAGATATGTCCATCGTCGTCCCAGCCATGGGCACCAAGGCCGTTTTCGTCGCAATCGGAGCCTCATGTTTCTTCGGCAAAGCAATCGCACCTGGAATGTGGATCGCAGCCCTCCTCGCAGCCGCCGGGATCTACATCTTAGGTAAGAGCGATCAAACCAAGCTCAAGGGAGTATCCATTCCCATCGTCTTGACCATTTTAAGCTCTGCCTGTTTTGGGTTTTGTGATGCGGCTATTCAGGCCTGGGCTCCGGATTACGGTTCAAAAGGATTTATGGGTATGACATTTCTTTTGATCGCGACCCTATCGAGCTTTTTTCTCAGACTCGCTGAGCACCCATTAAGAGACGCCGATCGCCAAGGCATGCGAGCACTTGGAATCGGCGCTGGAATTATTGCATTGCAAGGGATTCTCGTTGCGATTTCAGTCGTCAACTTTGACAATGCGACTGGAGTGAACGTTGTTTACACTTCTCGCGGTCTCTGGTCCGTCCTACTTGTCTGGTGGATCGGCCACCGTTTTCGGTCTGCCGAGAAGCACCAAAATACAAAAGTGCTCCTCACACGCTTTCTGGGCGCGATCATTATGACGCTGGCCGTCGCATTGGCTCTCTGGGAAAGTCAGGAATAACTCCAAATCTGGAATATGAAATGCTATTTTCAGAAGTGCTAGTTTCAAATAGATAACTAAGTTTCGACTCCCAACCGTCTGACATTTATGCGTGAGCAACAGCATGGCTACTTGAATGCCCCTTTCCCCTCATTTCTCCCTCTTTGGATCCTCACAGGTGCACTGATCATCAGTCCTTCGATCGTTTCGGCCGATGTGATTCTCTCTGAGATCATGTATCACCCGCTGCCGTTTTCTGAATCCGATGAATCAGAAAAAGGAGAATACATCGAACTCTATAATTCAGGCACGGACACGGTCCAACTTGAGGGCTATCACTTTGATCGAGGGATCACTTTTGCATTTCCCGCCAACGCAACACTTCCCGCCAAAAGTTATCTTCTGCTGCTGAAAGACCCCGAAGCCTTTCCCAACCTTGCCAATCTCAGATCAACCTATTCAGGCTACACTGGCTCCCTGAGTAATTCTGGCGAAACCCTCCGTCTCAAGGACGCCCTGGATCAAACCGTCTTCAGCATTCGTTACGGAAGCACAGGCGATTGGCCTGCGGCTCCAGATGGCACCGGCCACTCTTTGGTCTACATAGACCGAGATGGCGACCCAAATTCAGCGCGCAATTGGGGAGCAAGCCGCACACGCCATGGGACACCCGGTGGACCAGAGTTAATGGACAACAGCTCCCTCGGCATGACGCGAAACTTGATAAAGAAAGGCACGCCCGGACGCTATTTTAAAGGAACCAAGGAACCATCCAATGGCGACACTTCGTGGACTCAACCAGAATTCACGCCCAATAGTGATTGGTTGAGCGGGCCAAGCGGCTATGGATACAGTAATAACACTTCTGAACTTGCTCCCATCTCGACGCGACTCAATGACATGAGAGGAAACTATCTTTCCCTCTACGTCCGCATTCCATTTGAACTAGCCCAGGAGGAGATCGATCGACTAGAAACACTGACACTGACCATGCACTATGACGACAGCTATGTCGTCTATCTGAACGGCACACGGGTCACCGCCGAAGGCGTCAACGGATCCCCACCAGCCTTCGATCAGATTTCAAATGCAGGCAACGACTACGCACCGATCACGACCAACATAAGTCAACACCGCGATCGACTCGCCGGGGGCCACAACGTCCTCGCCATTCAAGGACATAATATTGGCCTCAACAATTCTTCTGACTTTGTCCTCGGCCCCGAACTCGACCTGACCATTGCGCCCCAACCCACTGCGCAGGAGAACGCACGGAAAGTGCGGATCAACGAACTGCAAACCAATGCAACCTCCACGCCTGACCTCGTTGAGTTTTTTAATCCAACCGATGAAGTTATCGATCTCAGTGGGATGTGGCTTTCAGATAAAAGCGAGAATCTAACGATCCATCAGATCCCGGTTGGAACGACAGTAGCCCCAGATGATTTTCTAACAATCCCTCTCTCAGTCGAAATGACGGGATTTGCGATTAGCTCCCTTGGGGATCAAATTTTTCTAACCACAGAAGACCTCGAATCTGTCATCGCCGCATACGCCTTCGGCCCCCAAGAACTGGACACCAGTATCGGACGTTTTCCCGATGGCGGAACCGATTGGTATCGCAGTCAAACTCCCAGTCCCGGAGCCGCGAATAACCGAGCGAAAACAAGCCCCGTTGCAATCAGTGAGATCATGTATAACGATCCGATGTCCCAGGCGAATGAATACATTGAGCTTAGGAATCTGACTCCAAATGCGATCGACATTTCCGATTGGGAATTCAATGGCGTTCAGTTCACTTTTCCATCAGAAACCCTGCTCCCGTCTAGTCAGTCTTTCCTCATCGCCGACAACGCTCAGGCCCTGCTGAGCACCTATGGAATCTCCAGGGATCTGATCCTTGGTGAATACGGAGGTTCGTTGAGTAATCGAGGTGAACGACTTCGACTCCTCGATGCATTTGACATCGTCGTGGACAGCGTTCGATATGACGATGCCTTTCCCTGGCCCATCACTCCTGACGGCTTGGGCTCCTCCCTCGAAAGAAACTGTTTCCAGCTCAATTTCGACCAGCCCAGCGATTGGTCTGCATCTCCGCTCAATCGTCCCTCACCCGGAGCGAGAAACAATATCGAATCCTGTCAGGAAGCGAGCCCGTCGCCCGTTCAGATTTCCGAATTTCTCTATCACCCGGCAACTCGAACCACCGATGATCGGGCAACTGAGTTCATAGAAATAATCAATATGGGATCAACCCGTATTTCACTCTCAGGATGGGCCATCGCAGGAGATGTGTTCTACGTTTTCCCTGAGAATGCCGCCATTCCACCCAATCAGGCCCTGCTTCTTGCTTGGGATCCTGTCACTTTGACGACCACACGAAACCTTGATGCATCCGTCGTTTTCGGTCCTTACTTAGGAGAGCTGCCGAATGGCGGGGGCGAGATCCTCCTGGTTCAAAGTGATGGACGACTCGCTGATCGAGTTCGTTATAATGACGATTTCCCCTGGCCATCGCTCGCCGATGGAGGGGATACGGATCGGTCACTACAGCGCTTCTGTTTCGACGACGCTGGCGATGCACCGGCCAATTGGTTTGCCACAGACAACCCAACTCCAGGACAAATATCCGTTCCAGATGGGGAGTGCACCACGCCTACAAGAGTCGTGAAGACGGAGACACTTCCCGCTCTCGTCACCCGCCAGACACGCCCTGTGGTCACAGCAGAGTTTTCAGGCCCAAGTCCCACTAGCGTTTCAATCCGGTTCTGGGTTGATGACCCGGAGATGACAGGGGAACCGCAGGATACACTCGCCATGAACAACCAAGGTTTGGACGGAGATCAAACAGCAGATGATTCGATTTGGAGCACGACCCTTCCAGCTTTTCCTAACAACTCGATTGTCCGCTATCTACTCCAATACACCTCGGAGATGGAAACAAACCTCTCACCTGACAGCACCCAGGACGCTTTTGCGAGCCACGCGTACTTTGTGGACCCTCTTGCAGATTCGAACCTTCCGAACAACTACCACTTGTTCGTTTCCTCCGCAAATTGGCAAAAGCTCCACACGGCAACGCAACCCGGTCGTGTCACGCGAGGCCGAGCCAATCCAAATTGGAACGACGAAGTACCCGCTGTCTTCGTTGCGGAAGGCGTTGTCCATGACGTGTCCGTTCGCCATCAAGGAAGTCGTTGGAATCGTAAGAACGGAAGCACGATAAGTTTCGACTGCGAATCTCACCAAAACGGGTCCGCTCAAGTTCGGAGTTGGAGGGTTGAATTCCCGTCCCATCGGAATCACGACGGAATGGACGTTATCCTGCTTCAAAAACAATCAGGCTGGCCACAGCACATTTCGTTCAAGATGTTCGAACAAGCCGGGGTCCCCGCCCCCAGAACGAGCTGGGCCAAATTGCGAATCAATGGTTGCGACTACAACAATGATGCTTTCCAGATTGAGCGCCCAGGAAGAGACCTCGTCGCCCGGTGGTTTAATGAAGTGGGAGATCTATTCAAATCGCAAGGATTCACTGGAGATGAAGGTCCCTGGAGCTGGGGAGACGCTCGGCTAATCCGGGGATCGAGAAACGGCTCCTCCGAACAAGAACGGTACGAGCACACTTACAATCGCAAGACACTTGGCTGGAGAAACGATCCATTTGATGGCATCCAAGACGCACCTGAGACCATGATTGAAGGTCTCCACAGAGCACGCGGACAAGGCACTGCAGCCCTTCGGCAATGGCTTGCAGAGAACTTCGATGTCGACCAAACGCTCCGCTACATCTGCACGATAAACTACGTCGGCACATTCGATGACATGTTTCAAAACCATTACCTCTACAAAAAAGCCGATTCCGGCAAGTGGTGCATGTTCCCCTGGGACATGGACAATACACTTGGAGGCGCCTTTGGGGAGACCTCAGCTAACCCCTTCCGGGGCGTCAATGAGAGCCGTCACGGAAACGTGGGAAACCGAAGTGGTTGGTGGAACCGAATTAAGGACTCATTCTTCATTGCCTATGAAGCTGAATTCCTCGAAATGTTTCATCGCCTCAACAACACCGTTCACGCTCCGGCGGCCCTCGAATCGATCGTTCAGGAAGGAGCCACCATGCGTGGCCTTAGTCAAGGATCCGTAGATTCTCTTATTCGTCACATGACCCGCAGACACGACTACTTGAACAACTACATTCAACCTAGGTTGGCTCAGCCTGGCCTTTCACTGACACGATCCGCACAAGGCATTTCACTCGAATGGCCCAGCCACAGGACTGACTACCGATTGGAACAAGCTGCCTCCCCGGATGGACCATGGATTTCCACGTCCATGACAGAGGAGAGTCCGTTGAATTTCTCACCAACAGAGGCCACCCGATTCTTCCGGCTTATTGCCAATCCCTAAACAGATTGCTCTCACGGGTATAGTTTGGGAGCGGGGACACTCCTGTCCCCTTCTTAAGTCTCACAGCGTAACCCCTCCCCCCTTCCATCATCAATTGAGAGCCCTGAGTGTCACCTCAAAATCACGAGATACCCACCACTTGTTAAGTTGGTAATCTTCAGCAATCACCGCGGCCGCATTGTATCCCGGTAGCCCCGTGATATTGCCTCCAGGATGGGTAGCGCCACTACATAAGTAGAGGCCCTCAATCGGCGTTCGATATCGCCCAGCTTCATAGAAGGGTCGATTTCTTCCCATTTGCCCTCCCGCAAAGGAACCGATCAACAGATCACCATCACGCATATTCGGGAGTGTCCTGAGGGTATCTCTTGGGTTCACTACGAACTGATCTAGAATGTTGTCCTCCGTAAGGTTGGGCGCAGCCTTTTGCCACAAGGAGAGCAAGTCAGCCGCTCTCGATTGGCCTTGAGAGGCCCAGTTCAATGAGCTGCCTTGAAGATTGAACGGCACTTTTTCCCATAGAAATGCCGTGTGCTTCCCATTCCCCTGGGACGGGTCAAAGAGGGTGGGATTCGCTCCCCACGCTATGGGGGATCGCATCTCCCCGCATTCATGCCCTTCCACCAAATCTGGAAACTGCCCCACGTGCTCCAATCCCAAAATGGTCATGAAGGCCTCTTTCAATTCCGGATACCTCTCCGCCGCAGCATAACTCGGAGCCTGCTCGAGCACCAAATGCAGGCCTAACAACGGAGCAATAAGATTATATCGATATTGAGTTGATCGCTCCCTCAAGAGAGCAAACTCGGATGAATCAGACAGTAGCTCAGAGAAGGTCTGCTGGGGATTAAGACCGGATACTATAAAGCCCTTCGAGCGAATTATCTCTCCCGAATCAAGCTCAACTCCGACCGCTTTCCCGTTCTCGACCCGAATTTGACGAGGCACCACATCGCATCGAATTTCTCCGCCGCTCTCGGCGATCACACGAGACAATCCACTCGCCAGTCGATTTGATCCTCCCACACACATTTGTGCTTTGCCCTGGGCTGCAATCAACGCCGGTATGGAATGCCCGAAGCCCTTTAGTCGGAGGTCCACCTCTCTCAAACCGTTGAAGAACAGGAGACCGGCTCGGACAGCATCGTCCTCAAACTCACGCATAACAAATTCCAGGGGAGTGAGCGCCGAAACCTCCAGAAGAAGCCGCCCCATGGCGGTCTTTTGCAACAGTCGTCTCCTCAGATCTGGATCGATGGGTGGGCTTTGAGCCTCTGGAATGAGGATTTCTTCCACGATAGGCTCAAACTGATCATGCCAATACCGCAACCGTTCCGCATCTCGAATTGAGAAACCAGCAAAGGAACTGACGGTCTTTTCGAAATCTCGCCACCACTCCAACACCTTTCCCGTCGGCGTAATCATAGCAACATTGAGATCCGGCTCAACGTACTCGACTCCATACGAAGCCAACGAGAAATCGCGCCACCAGGGCATCCCAGTCAATCCTCGATGAAAAAACGAGTGCAAGTTGTGGTAGCAGCCGGGCACACGCGGATTCTCTACCGTGTTCAGTCCCCCACCGAACACACTCGCCTGTTCCAATGAGAGGACTTTGAGCCCACACCGTCCGAGGTAAGCTTGAAGGATCAACGCATTGTGTCCCGTGCCAATAATGATGCCATCAAATTCAGCCATCTTCCTCCGCTCCAATCTATCCCAAAGCAGGATCTGCAATCCCCCAGATCCGCCCTAACCGAGGCGGCTCCATCACCGGCCCTTTCCACATTCGTACAAACGAACGTTGCACCTGGAGCCCCAATGACTTTGCCCGATCACGCGCCGAAGTATTGATTCTCGGTACGTCCCAGAGCACGGAACGCTGGGGTGCTTTCGCGAGAAGTTCATGGACCATCCAATCACCCTCAATGTCTGTTTCCGCCACCAATGGGCCCAAGTAAGAACTTTTCGCCCCATGCCGCAAGAGACCATACCCCAAGATTACCTCGTCCTTCCCAACGATCGAGACCGAGGCAATTGCTTCATTCAACAAACCTTGGCACAAGGTCACACGATCCACTCCAAACCTCTGTTGATCGAAACCAGCATTCCACACATCACTTCGCGTTGTGACTTCCCCAGCCCTTCTCTCTCCAGTCAAGGCCTGCCCAGGAGAGCGCACTCCTGATGGATCCGTCAACCGCCAACGATCCAACCGCTCTACCTCTTGAAAGCCTAGGGACCGATAGAGCGGCCGCCCCGCATCGGTCGCATCAAGTCCGACTGATTTGACTCCACGATCGGAGGAACTCTTTAAACAATGATACAAAAGCTTCCTTCCAACGCCCTGTCGCCTGTATGCGGGATGAACGATCACCATTCCCACCCAGTCCAATTCAGTGCCATAACACCATAGCATCGCCGACCCCACTACGGTGGACTGGCATTCAGCGACAAAAACCTCCGCGGAATGGGATTGGAGAACCAGATTCCAAAACCCTACTGACTGATTCCAACCAGCCAATCCACGCAACCAATGCAAGGACCAGAGATCAGAGTAAAGGGCAGGTCGAATGTCAGTCGCGAAGTCCAATTGTTACAATCCAGTTGAATCTCTGGGGCTCGTTAATTCAGTCAGCAATATCTCGGGGATTCTCCCACAGACTTTGCCCTGGCCCAACACAAACATTTTATCGAGAATGCACCCATGAATCACACTGCGACAGTAGCAAGATGGCTCCTCATTGCGGGCCTGGGATGTTTCTGGATAAGTAATCATGCCGCTGATACGCAGAACCAGATTCCCCAAGGCGGAATTGAACGAATTTACAAGAGCACCGAAGAGACTCAATTAAAGCTCTACATCTACGGCCTAGACGGTAGCAGGGCTCCAAACTTGAAACCGGCGATCATTTTCTTTTTTGGCGGCGGCTGGCGTGGGGGCACGCCGCGACAGTTCGAGAATCACTGCCAATACTTCGCTTCCCGAGGCATGGTTGCCATCACGGCCGATTATCGAGTCCTATCACGCCACAAGACAAAGGCGGTGGAGTGCGTGAGAGACGCTAAATCCGCAATCCGGTGGGTTCGAAAGCACGCGGCAGAGCTTGGCGTTCACTCGGAGCAAATCGTCGCCGGAGGAGGCTCCGCGGGCGGACATCTGGCAGCCTGCACGGGCGTCATTCGGGCCCTTGATGATCCATCTGAAGATCTCACAATCTCTTCCCAACCAAACGCACTGGTGTTGTTCAATCCGGCGGTTGTACTGGCTCCAGTCACTGGCTACCCGTCCGTTGACGCGAAGAAGTGGGCAGCACTCGAGGCCCGAACAGGGATTGCCTCCAAGAACATTTCACCGTTCCATCATATCCAGTCTGTCAGCCCCCCAACGATTATTTTTCACGGGCAGGACGACAAAACCGTGTCCTACTGGACCGTGCAAGCGTTCCAAAGCCGCCAACTCCTTCATGGAGGGCAATCGATCCTCGTACCGTTCCCCGGCAAAGGACATGGCTTCTTCAACTACGGCCGGTTCGACAACGAACCATTCCGGCGAAGCCTGAAAGAAGCTGACGCATTTCTAGAATCGCTTGGGTTCATCAGCGGAGGCGATACCGTAGATCTGTTTCTTTCGCCCAATTCGAGTGCAAACGCTGAGTCGCACTGAGAGACGATGAAAATCGGAAATACCAAAGTCCTACCCATCAAAAATTGTTCAGAACTTAGGATCGCTTAGGTTCTGAACGGGGCTTGCAATGGACTTTTTCTTCCTCATCGTTTTCCTTACAATCTACTACATTCGTCCCCACGAATGGATCGACTGGGTGGGTCAAGTGCGCCCAATTACACTGACAATCGTCTTCGCACTCCTCTCGCTGTTCCTTAGGGAACGAGGCGTCAAATTCTCCCAAATTATTCGGACCCCGCACGACCGTCTGATGGTTCTCTACCTGCTGTGGATCTGTGTGGCCTCGAAAGATCTCATTTCTACGCTAGGACTAGCCTATCACCTTTTCATTTTCTACTTCCTGGTCGTCCTCATCGCGTACAACAAAGAACGGATCAAGAGCTTCGTTGGCTGGTGGGCCCTGATGATCTACGCTATTGCCTTCCTCGCCTGGGCCAGTGAAATCGGTTTTGACCCGACTGGTAGTTACGCGAGAACCCACGGAGCGCGACTTCAAGGGCGCCTCATCCTCAACACATCACTCTTCAATAATCCCAACGCGTTGGGCCATAGTGTGGTTCCCAGGGCTTTTTGTTTTGAGGCTCACTTTTTCCTGATGAGGTCTAGGGAGAGTGATGGATTGGTGGCGAGGCGTTCCATTTGAGCGGGCAACGAGTCCTCTTCGCCCCAGTCCGAGAGGAGCTTGAGGTTGACACTTCTCAGCAGGGCTAAATTGATAAGCGCATGGGTGTTGTTGAGTCGCGTCCGATCTTCCCCCTGCGTGGCATCGCGACGCCAGTGGTTGCGGTTCTCTACTCCAGCCCAGTGGCTGCGAGTGAGATTGATCCACTCTTCCGGGGTTCGCGCACCGGCCTCTTGACTGCTGAGGTAGTAGCGCGTTTCTAGGCTGGTCTTGCCACTCCGTTTTTCGGTGCGACGGCTTTGGATGTTGACGATGGTTTTACTGAAGGCGAACCCCGTCGC
>WLWI01002862.1_pt1 | contig 14883 bp, 13 predicted proteins | sample 6701501 | NCBI WGS metagenome assembly WLWI01 (sample SAMN12718690, study PRJNA515312) | sponge metagenome | isolation source: marine sponge | host: Mycale hentscheli | place: New Zealand: South Island, Marlborough, Capsize Point | collected 2014-11-01
CTCCCCCCCCCCCCACTTGGAGATAATTGACAGCACACTGAATAAATGAGTGCACCATGGACAATACATCACATGCAATGTTCTTGATTGTTCACTCTACTTCTGTATCATCCTATCGGCTACACCTTGCAGGACCTCTGGTGGAGTCCTAATATATATTGTGTATGCAGAACTCTCCCACTGACCAAGAGTCTTAATGAGTGAGTCCTGAATTCCTCTCTGTGCCGCAGTCGTAGCAGCGCCAATTCAAAAGCTGTGGCCAGCATACGTGGGATGCATTATGGCCGGCCAGTGTGAGCGCCCTTCGTACAGCCTCTACAAATTGCTCCCTAGTCAGCGCCCTGCCACCTCTGAACTTAAAGAACTGGCCCGGCTGCACCCCCGCAAAACCATATAACGTGCCACTGCTGCCACTGGGCATAGCCTGCTTTGTACACGCCCCAGAAAAACAGTAACCCCTTGACGATAGGGGTCCGTTTTTGAGGCTTTTAAGTGAACTTCCACATAATGGGGGTCCTGATATCTGCTCAGTCGCATGTCCCCAACTGCCAGATGTCTATCCGCCTCAAAGCCTCCTTCTTTGGGAATTGTAACCTCGCCTGATCGCAAGAAACCAAAAAAAAAACACATTGCTGCCGCTGCCCACAGCATGACTGCATCCTGTGACTCTTGATGGAGCAGCCACGCCCATTGCAAGGCCTCCAAGATTTCTACCGTAATTGGCAGCCGCGTTCGTCGATGATTCTGGGCCCTTCTCTATAATCCTTTCACCACGTACTCCAATTGCCGCATTCCATCCTATCCGGGAATCCCCGAGCCCCAAGGAGATGTGTGAGTGCCGAACAGCTGCCAGATAATTTTTGACTGTTCCTCCCGACAAACCCTGTTGAAATGCCCATGCCACAAAGTACATCAGTGTGAACTCTCTCACTGGAAATGGTTGGTGCACGTTAATTCCCTACAAAATTCCAGGTATCGTCTTGTACCTGACTTGTAGTTCTGTTGGGTCGCTGGTGCTAGACCTGCGGCAAAGAGCTCCTGAACAATCAGGTCCAGAGACGAGATGTCCAATCTAGCTGCTGCTCGACTAGTAGATCCACTAGTGGCTGAGGGATTGGAACCCTGTGCCGACGGGCCTCCGGTGCCTGCAAGAAAAATTGGGAGAGGTGGTTACGGGAAATGGCATCTACCATCGTATTGTCGGCCCCTGGTGTATGCGTTGCCCACAATGAAATCTGGAAGTGTGCCCTGATGAAGAATAGGCATCACAACAGGTGCATAATGGTTAGTGCTCGACTATAGCCTGAATTAACCACTGCCACAGCACCAGTATTATCGCTGTGTACCTGTACAGCCCTACCCGACCACTTGGCTCCCCACACCATGCATGCTAACACGATCGGTAGCAACTCTTGCATGGAGATGCCTTCTCTGTCAATTCTTTCTCTACCTCCCTGCGACAACTGCGCCCATCCCATCTGAATCCACTCTTTTTCACTAGGGGACCACACACCACACCCCCAACCCCCGACGCATCTGTCCAGATTTGCACCACTCCACCCTTGTCACTGCTCCTGTGCTCTATCATGCTCGTCCCATTCCACGACTCAAGGAATACTGCCCACCATGCCATGTCTGATCGAAACCCGAGATTAAGCCTGACCATGCTGTGGAACCGCCCTCCTCCTGAAAGTAAAGGTCGTCAACGCACAAGTTGTCATGTCATGAATTATTATTGTATTTATGTTGTAGTGTGTATGGTAGGGTGTGGTCATGAACTGTCTGAGCATGCTCAGCCTGAACTATATATACTTGTTACCTCACGTGTATCATCAGTCTGTACCTTGTGCGTGTTGTATGTGTGTCCCCTTACTCTCAGTTTCTTCGTTATTGACTTAAGACTTTATTCCGGAGATTATGTTATCTTGGGGCGCATCGCAGTTGCCTACCGAGTAGACTCTGGTGGCGGCGACTATCTATCTACTGAGTGCGTGAGGATAAACCCCTTACTGTTACCCGACGCATTCATCTCTCCTCTTTATTGGCGGCAGCAAGACCACGCCCCACACATGCCTTTTGATTTGGCTGCCTTGGTCTCAAACATTCTTCTCAAGAATGTCTTGCCGGGCTGCACAACCTGCGCTGCGTGGGCCAGTTTTCCCACCAGAGATTCTAGCTCCCTTATGGTGCACACCTTCCTCTCACACCAGTGCTGACTCAGCTCTTTGAGCTCTGCTAATTTAGCCTGAGGCAAGCGGACCTCCATTGCCACCGTGTCAATCTCAAAACCTAGAAATGTGAGCTTTGTACTGGGTCCTTCTAGCTTTTCCATTGCCACCGGAAAGCCAAGTCTATCCAGCACATTTTGCAGTTTCCTAACTGCTAGCCTGCAGTCTTCTGTACCTGGCGCCCCAATAACTAAAAATCATCCAAGTAATGCATAATCCACTCCACGCCCTCCTGCCTTGCTATCCACTCTGCAGCATCAGCTAGTGCTGTAAATTTTTTTGGGGCTGACCGTAAACCAAATGGTAGCGCCGAATCAACAAAGATTGATCCACGCCACCTCATGCCCAGTAGCTACCTGTCTTCCGGGTGGAGTGGGACATAGGCAATTTTGATGTCTACTTTTGCCAAGACTATGCCCATACCCAGCTGCACTATGGCTCTTACTGCATCCTGCACTCCAACATATGTCAACGAGCTTACTGCCTCGCCATGCGGGAATGACAAATCAGTGATCAATCGCCACTTCCCTGATGTCGCTTTTGGGATAACTCCAAACCTGCTGCAGTGAATTCCTGCAACCCACTCTTGTCTTAGAGGGCCGATCACTCTACCCTCCCCACATTCCTCGCAAGGTAACTGTCCACAACTTCTGGGTGCTCTCGGCATGTTCGTGTACATTGCAGGTCGGATTACTACTCTGCTACCATCAAACCCGATGCGAAAACCATCTTTTATACCCTCCACGATATAGTGCCTGAGCCTTTGATCCGGATGCGCTTCCAGCGCCCTGTCCCACTGCTGCCATAGTAGCGGAGTGATTACTTGACAGAGAGGGTCTGGTAATGAGACTGAGGCAGGGGACCGGCACGTGTGCAAGCGTAGTAGAGATCCTCCGTGTACTGGTACTTCGCCAGCCCTGTAAAGAGATTCAAATATCTCTTAATTACCAATTACCTATCCTGTACTAATACTATCTGACGTGTATAGCCAACCCCACCCCCCCACCCCCCTTAATAAAATCCCTCTCACATGCATACCCACACACACCTACGGCCTATTATTAATATCTACCACTCTCTCATTTCAATACTGAATCTTTATTGTATTTTGAAAGTTAATCAACACGACAAATTGGGCACGGTGTATGATAAGGCATGCCCAATATTCAATTTGTCTGAGTTTGATCTGTTGTACTCCTTGCCCTTAGATACTCCGGCCAGGTGGACGCCTGTATGGGGCTGCACCTCCCGAGCCACGACTGCCGCATCTGCTCGCTGGATGGTTACCCCTGCAGTTGGCACAGATATGTGCATACCTGCATGGTAAAATTGCACGCCGACCTATTAAAATTCTTGCAGATTATTCCTGCTGGGTTCCATGACCTTCCTCCCTCAGTTGTTGTTGGTCGTCCTACTGGCGCTGCTATTGTCAGGACTGCTTTCTCAAGGCTCCGCAGTCTGTCCCCCACATTCTCTCGTTTCATAGAGTGCGCAATCTGCCTCCGAATGAGTCGTAGCAAAGCAAAGTTCGCAACGACGAACTGCCGATGATCGTGCTGCAAAGTTCATAGAGAATAGTGTAGCATTTATCACGGACCACCGTCGGTTGCCGGCAAGAGCTGCTTGGCGCCGGAAGGCGGAGTCATACCGGACCCATCCTAGCCCCTCATGGTCCTGGCTCACCCGGACGATAAAGCCCATATATGCCATGAGCTCTGGTATGTGCTGTGCATTAGGAGGGCCAAGCACTGCCACATACGCTGCATAGCATTGCAGCCACGTGTGAAGGTCCGTTACTTTTCGACCTTGTCGACTCCTTCGCTCCTTCTCCCCCTCACTGTCCTTGTGGACGGCCCAAATTCCGGGAGGAGCTCGCCCATCTCTACGAACTCCAACCGAAGAATTTTAGCTGTCAGCTTTGATGGTACCAGTGGCATGCCGTCACCGATATATGTTCCCGTTGCCGGGAGCTTCAGTGATGCTGACGCCAGCGGCAATAATTTAAGAGTAGCTTCTGCCCTCAATGCCTGGTCTTCCATCCTCCCACTGCTGGGTGTCCCTTCCACCAATGGAATGGGAGGCCAGCCAACACAGCTGCAGGAGGCATTATGCCCGGGAATGACCCCGAAAGTGATGTAGAATGTCCCGCACCCCGGCCTACATATTCAACAACAACACTTGCTATCATAACTAATCCTGTACCCCCACGATGCCCAACTTCAATCTATACTTTCTCCCCATCCCTAGCTAATTACACCCTCTTTTTTTTTTTTTTTTTTTTTGCTGTAAAATATGCTCAGCTCAGACTGTCATAGTCCTACGGCAGACTGCTACCCCCCCCCATACATTCTTGAGGACGCTGCTGCCACTACTCCTGTCCCGACAGGCCCTTTTTCCGGCCACTTTAATATTACTCTGTCCTCTGACCAGGCAGGTTATCCTTTTTGTGGGCTGCCATCCCTGCCGGTCATTTTTTGGTAGGCCTTTATCATAGTGGGCTACTGTCCTGGCCTCTGAGGCTGCTGTCCTGGTTGGGCCTTTTCTTGGCGGGCTGCTGCCCCGGCAGGTTTTCTTGGCGAGTGGCTGCCCCAGCACGCTGATATAATAATTATTATATACTATCATTATTATTATTATTCTCCTAGCAGGCTACTGCCCCAGCTGGTTGGTTTCTAGCGGGCTGCTGCCCTGGCAGGTCATTTTCCAGCAGGCTGCTGTCCCAGTTCCCAGTGGGCTGCCGCCCCAGCTAGACATTTATCTAACAGGCTGCTGCCCCCAGCTAATCACTTATCTCGCAGGCCGCCGCACCAGCAAACCCTTCTTTCATCGAGCAGGAGCAACATACTAGCAGGCTACCGCAGGCCTTGCTTATGTTGGCTTCTCCCTAGCCGGCCATTTTTCAGACAGACCGCTGTTTTAGCCGGCTCTTTTCCTGGCGGGCGGGCTGCTGCCCCGACTGACCACCGCCTGGCATGCTGCTTATTCAGCGAAATGCTGTCCGTATTGGCCACCACCTGGCATGCTGCTTACTCAGCGGATTGTTGCCCATAATGGCCGCTGCCCTGATGGCCAGCTTTCTAGCGAGCTGCTGCCCTGCTACTGCACGCTGCAAGTATCTATCCATCACCTACTCTGCTGTCCCTCCCCCTTCTTTTTTTTTTTTTTAAAGCACCCTGTACCTATTTTCTAAAAAAAAAAGGAATGAAACCCCAAGAGACCCAAAAAATTTAGCCCCCCCACATGCTCTGATGGCACTTGGGTGCCAGCTGGCTCCCAGTCATCCCCAATTGGGGAGAAAAGACAATTTTTTTTAATTTTAATTAAAAAATTTTTTTTTTCACCTACGCTGTCTTACCTGGGGGCGTTCCTCCGCTGACGAACTGCCACTTCCCCCAGGCGCAACTGCTCCACCCTCTCCAGAGGTACTGCAGTAGCTAGGGTCTCAGAACCTCCCACCGTTGCTCTGTCCGTCCCTGCGCTTGAGGGGAGCTCACTCATTACCCCTTCAGCTATGCCCTGCTCAGCTAGGGCTCTGAACCCTGGAATCTCTAATAGCACTTCCCTCACAGCGTCTCTCACTACTTCTCCTTTGACCCTCGGCCTTCCTTCTCGGGAATCTGTGCCCTCGTCGACCTTGTGGGGATCTCTCTCTGCCATCGTCGTTGACCGGAATGATGCGACACTGCTACGACTCACTGGACTTGGTACTCCTTACTCTGCTGCCAACTGAAACCAGATGCGTGGTTAACGACTGCGCATGCCCATCAGGATGCCCATTAACCTCTGTTAATGTGTACATTAACTCCATTTTCTACATGCCTCACCATAGCGGCTCATTTTCTTTTTCTAAATAACACCTGCCTAATAGTCGTGACTAGTCGTTGGTTTGCGCTTCTAGGGTCCAGCCAGAAGGGTACAGGAGTCATTAAATAGGCGCTAGAGATGATTGAAACAAGTCTATTGGAGGAGCACACCACCTGGAAGCTTCAGTCATTGAATGGGAACAGATTAGAAGACCAATGTTGGGCCAGTTGTGGATAGGAAATGGTATGTATGTTATAGTCAATATTATTCCATGTACAGCACCAAAAATAGTCTATGTAGTAGTCTATGTAGTCAGAATGTTGGGTTAAGTTATTGAATATACTAATCATGTGCTCAGCACAAATGGCAAGCGAGCTGGTCTGGCTGAAATGAATGCTAGATTTTCATATTCATTTGTTAGTTAACTGTTGTTTTTTTCGTTTAGATTATTTGTGCTATTCTTTAGCAACATGCCACACTTTTATACACACATCACTGAGTTTACATGCACAAGACTTACATTGTATTCTCTTCGCGACTTGACAAAGGATTTTCAAGGGGTAAGCAATCAAAATTCCTAGGATGATATGGGTAAGAATTGCTAAACTAAAGGACTTTATTTAAGCCAACCTTTCCTCCATTCAAAATGCTCTATTGTACCAGAGCTCTAGTAGTTATAGCATTACATTGTATTCTCTGAGTGACTGGACTTCTTGGCAATGCATTTTCAAGAACAAATCTGTTATGTAAGACACATAGCTATGGCAAACGGTGCATGAATAAAGATATTTTACCACCACCACTAAAAAAATTAACTCTGCTAAGTTTGTACAACCTAACTGCGAACGTCTCTGGGGTAGGTAACTGTAAAACCCGAAAAGTGTTTAACTTGACTGGTTGCTATAACTTCTAGGGTAATGTGCTCGGCAATACGGGTGAAATAAAAAATATCATTGCGAAGATATGTAGGGTGGAATAAACACACACACGTGCGCGCGCACACACACACACACACACACACACACACACACACACACACTAGAAGTTTTATTAATTGTATACCATATCACCTGGAATTTACCATGTTTTTTCAATTAGCACAAGAAAAACTAAAAGAGTATCGTGAAACATTTAGAGGGACGGCTTTGGTGAGACAGTTTGTTAGTGATTAGAAGCAATAAAGAAAAAGAGTACAGTGTAGAAAACCCAGAGTAAGGGTTGGGACCTTCTATGAATAGTGTGCTACTGGATGAGCTTCAGGGTCTCAAGACATTTTTGGAATATATTGTATGTAGCTGTTCTGAAGACTACCTTCAAGGTTTCTTCTATGGACACAAAATACTAGTTTCCAAATATTGCACACCATTAACATAGCTTTAGTTGAACTAGGGTTTCATGTAAGATTTTATTATTTGGTCAGGCTTGAAGAATAATTACAAGATTATGCTTTAATGTTACTGCAATTGTCATTATGCTATCAGCCCTCAGCGTGCATGACCGCGAAGGGTTATGTAGTCATCCTGTCTGTCTGACACACTCTGATTTTGGAAACTACTGACAATTAACCATTGATTTAGGTGTGAACTTACTCAGAACGACTATTTAAAACCTTTCATTGTGATACTTTTTTTAATTTCAAGCTGATTTTTGAGAAAATGTGAAGCTTTCAGCTCCGTGTAGCTAGGTTTTAGCTTTTGTGGGTAATGCTCCCTACCATTGTGTCACGTGAGCAATTAATTTATTATGGCCAGCAGTAGCTTGCTTTATTCTGCTTGGAAGCTCACAGAGTTGTCTCTTATGAAGATGGCATTTACATGTACCGTTTTCATTGCTCGAGCTATATTGATGCTTGATTAGAATAGTCAATAAATTGTTCTTTTTGTCTGAGATTATTTTTTGTAACACCTAGCTATTTTAAGTAGATCTGAGAGTTCGCACCTTTGGTGCTTTATTTAAATAGGCTATTCTTTGGGAAGGAGACTTTGCGTGGGGGAAGATTGAGTGAACTTTGTAAAAAGATGTTTGATACCCTGTAAGTGTATTTCCTGCATGTTTATGTCTTTACATATTTGACTTCTTTTTTTTTTTCCTTTGGTTATTGTGTTTGTGTTTGTTTGTTTGTTTGATATTTGTTCTGTTTTGGCATGCAATGATGGCTATCAATTCAAATTACTGTTTATTGATGGTGAATGTCTGTCACTTATCATGAATTTTTTTTTAGGTTCATGGTTGTTTAAAAAAAAATCAGTTTATTTACTCAACCAATTTTTTTAAAACTTTTTTTCCTGAAATTGTGGTAACTGTACAGCCACTAATGTTATTATTGTAGCCATTTATAATTCAATCCCCGGCATGCCCTTTAACCTCTAGCTCCTTGTTTTCAAATTAAAAAAAGTAGCTATGCAAAGAGAATAGCTCACTATTCTGTATTTGTATGAGTAGTATACATAGTAGAATCAGTCTACTCCTGTTACCGCAGTGTGTGTACCACAGTATGTGTTGATTGAAGATGACCCCTCAGTAGTATCTAGCAGTACTCTGACAGTACGCTGTGATATCATGCAGTTGAATTTAGCTGCATCAATGATAAACAAAACTCTACTTTTTCCTATCTTTATATCTCTTTTTTTTTGTTATGTTTTTTTCCCCTTCTGTTATGGTGCTCATAACTTTTTGTTACTGACGTGTGACATTGTTCCCTATTCTTTTTTTCTTTTTTTTTTTGTTTGTTTGTTTGTTTGTTTTTACACAATGACTTCGGATTTTTCAGGAATGTGGAATACAGTTTTTATCATTTTTAATTTAGTATTTGTGGTTGTTGTTGTTTTTTGTGTGTTTCTTTTATTATTTTTGGTGCACCCGGTTCCAGTACTTTACTAACTGCTAATTTTTTGCCAAGAGATTTCTTTTAGTAAAATACTTAGAGCGACTGCATCAGAAGCCATAACAACTGTTAAATAGTATCTTTCTAAATATACGCCACCTAATGGCTCATTATGCATAATTCTATATAGTACCAGCTTCTCTTATTGTTTGTTTTTGCTTCCAGCATTAACACTGACAAATGAATTGAATGAGAGAACTGAAATATTGAACTGCTAAAATTAACTTATAGGAAAAAATTAACTTATAAAAATCAATGGGTAAACAAAAAGCTGACAACCAAATGAACGAGTAAGTAAGTAGATAAATAAATAAATAAATAAATAAATAAATAAATAAATTTAATTAATTAATTAATAATGACATCAATAATAATAATAAAATTGTCAAACAAAAACAAATAAATAAATAATAGATAACTAAATAAATACTAAGGATTAGGTGGTGATTGTTCCCAGGACAGAGACACAGTTCCCTCGCTGCACAGCCACTGAGAGACGCTGGAAAAGATAATCTCTAGCTCGTGGATCTCACTCACTACGAAAGAAAAGAAAACCAAAAAAAAAAACTAGCTTATTCCAGTGTAATCTATTTACAATATTTATTGTGTTAATGATTTACCAGTTTATTTATTTTTAAATTTTTTTTTAAATAATTGTGTTTGAATGGTAGTTTTATGTTAGCGTTTGCAGCTAGATTTTTATTTTCATATTTATTGTTGTAAAAAATTTTATCCCCAGAAACTTGAGAGACCAGCACATTATGTGGAAGTATACAGAAGTAAACAGGACTTAGATAAAGAGTGTAGATGTGACGGGAGCCAGAGGTCTGATGGTGACGGAGAACACATCAAGCATTGTCTTAACCCAAAGTTCAATAGATCATCAGAACTTATTTATTGTATTTTTTATGCCAAGTAACAACTTCAAATTACATTCATTGTTTCGGCGTTGGTTCAGTTGAACATACTAAGTCATGCAGTGACTTGTCAAGTCCGGGTTGTTAGTTACCACAGACCCAACAGAACTCTTTATACTTTTCTTTTCAATAATAATACTTTGAATGCACACCACAGTTATATAGCTACAGAAATGAGGGTGATAGTGGAATGCACAACAATGTTCAAGATAAGTGGGGACTGTCAAACTACGCTCAACACGCACAACACTGCAGAGGGAGAGCTCAACTCTTGTGAGGGTGAACCTGAACATTCATGAAACCCCAGGTTATACACAACAATTATACATTTGGAGTGTAAAAGTCACTTGGATACACACTGTTGTACATTAGATAGAGTTCCTGAGTATACCATTGTGTATATCTTTAGTTATACCTATTATGTATGTATGGTTTCATTCATGATCCAGATGACTCCATGGAGCTCTCCAAGTGGGAAGTAGGCTAAATGTACAAGGAGGGAAGCTATGCAGGTATGTAAAAAGTCTAGAAAATTGAAATTTAGTCTAGAAAATTGAAATTTTCGGCTATAAAAACTCTGCAATTTTTTGCTTTTGGAGGTAAAGAAATTGGCTGTGTAGCCTTTACCTTCTTGGATTTTTACAATCACTTTGATCGGCCTATTCTCTGGCTATAGTAATAAAACTTAAGCAGTCAAAACTCCATTATTGTAACATGAAATAAGAGAGTAAATCCATCAAATGTTGCACTCATTATAGTTATTATTGTTGGTATAATTATTTTTGCTAACTGTTAGTTTATATTAGCTATGCTTGAAATAGATGAACAAGGTAGTTACCATTCTTGATAAGTTTAATTGCTGGCCAGGAATGGGCAAGTTATTTAGTGGTGTGGTTTGTGCTACAGCTTGTTCAGCATGCATATCAATTGTTGCTTAAAATTGATCCCATTCCTCCTTCTCTCTCATAGTGTGGTGTATCTAGACCATTTTCCAAACCACTATGCAATAGAAAGGTCTGGTAACATTGCCATACCTAATTTGTTATGCTAAAAGCTACCCACATAGACCATACCCTCAATTTAGACTTGTTAACTGTTGCTAAGTAGGCTATGGCATAAAGGAATCTGCAAGATCTTTTCTTGCTGAAGATGACTTTTTGCTATTACTCCCACTGGATATGAAGAATCTGTATTAATTAGTTTAATTCAACATTATTTTATCTGTGTTGACTAACTAATATGGAAGATCAAGGTTATTTCTAGCTCTAAAAATCACTTCCATATTCCAGCACAACTTTGATACAGCAATGTTACCAGACTATTCTGTGTAGCAGTTTGGTAAAAAGTTTAGAACGCCAGATTACCTAGCTTCATCCAACCCCTAGTTTGTTAATCTGGCCTTTCGAACCCTCCCTCCCCACCTCCTTTTTTTTTCTTTTCCTTTTTTCTTTTTTGAGAATTCTATTCTTATGTCATAGATATTGCAAAGGCTGCAAGTTACTCTGTACAGAAGTACCACAAAGTGACTCACCTCTAGGAAAACAATCAATGCATTACCCTACAGCAGGGTTTCATAGAAGAAGAGGGGGGAGGAACCTGGGATTTCCCTCCTCCAAAGAATTGCCAATTTAATTGCTTAAATCAGCTACAATAACAAAAATGTATCCATTGCTGTAGCATTAAGCATGATCCAGTGACTATTCTGTAGGCATTTGTCTTATAATTCAGTAAGGTTATTTATATTTTTTTAAACCTTCAATGTCAATACTTTAATTAAGCCAAGTTCTGTTCTGTTAGCTGATTTTGTAATCTAAATCTCTCAGCTGTAGTCTTAACAATTGAAAGCACAATATCACTTAGTTATAATGTCTAAAAAAAATTCATTAAAGACGGCAAAATTTCTCAGTTATTGTAGGACTTATTGGAGCCTTGGTGCTTCAGTGACTTTGACTCCATAACCTTTATCATTTTTAAAAATCCCTAAATAGCATACTTGGCAATAGACCTTCTCTTATACGTATGTAGCTTTATTACTTTCTTTGCGAATAAACAAAAAAGTAACTCACGTTTTACACTGGACGTCCCCCCCCCCCCCCCCCCCCCACAAACACCCACTTACCAAACCCCTGGCCCCCCCCCCCCCCCCCCCAAGAAAACATCACGTATGAAACCCTATCCTACAGCCATTAATTATTTTTGATTCCCATAGGCTAAACGGGAGAGGGTTCAAACTCTAAGAAAATAAGTACCTTTAAAATATTGTGTATTGTTGGGCAAGGGAAGTGAGTGAGACACTCTCGCGTCTAGCCGAAGGCATGTGTGTGTGGTACATTGCTTCTTCTGTATGTGAAGGGGTGGGGTTTCTAACGACATATTTCAAACTTGCTCAAAACATTTTCAGCAATAACATAAGCCTTGAGAAAGAAATCAGTATTTGAAGATATCTGTAAGGCTTACCATATTGTATGCTTGCTATCTTTTCTCAGTCCGCTCCAATATTGCATTTTGCATTCGACCGTGTATGTGCTTAATTTAAACATATTCCGCTAATGGTAGTGCTGCTACCAGTAAACATTGGAGTTTAGTAGTGGAGTGCATTATCAAATATCAAGATGTTTGTTTCTTTACAGCACAACTAAAATAGGTTTTGTGTTCATAGACGGCTGTCATGAGACGACTTATTCCGTATTTAATTAGCTGAGTTAGCTCACTTGTCACTATGCGCGACTGGATCACACCATTAATAGCTATTAGATGTTTACCAACTATTCAGCAGAATATGTTGGGAGTTGATTATTGCAACTCAGAGGTCTACTGTGTTTTTAGTTAAACGGTAAAAAAAAAAAAATCAAGGTGACAGATTGCAGTTAATTAACCAATCCCTCTGGGTCTTCCATGGTTTATTATTCTAATTTGGCTATTAAAATCCGTACAAAATTGCTAATTTTATGTTTGTTCTCCATTGTGAATGCTAGTTAGACAGCTGCTATTCATATTCTGTTGTGACAACATCACATTTGCCAACAATCAATGCTGTACTTCACTTTGTGTTACTTGGCAAGCAAAAAATAAATCTGAATTGTCTATTTGCAAGACTACTGAGATGGATGTTCTTCAGGTTAACACAGAAAAAATGTACTATTACACCAGCTAAATGTATTAATATTGCCATGTCATTTGATTGTGTTGAAATAGGAGTTTGAAAAAATCATGATTTGCATGTTGTATTCATAATGAATTGCCATCATTATTTCAATTAAAGATAAACTACATCTGTATTACGTAATAATATCCCTGTAGGTGTGAACTCGTAAGGCTTCCATATGGCTGACTCGGACAAGATCTGGTGTGGACATTACAATATTCCTTTCTAGCTCTTAGGTAAGTGCGGGGTGATTAGAGCTAATAATTTTTTGATTGTACATTCTTTATCATGTGGACTGTGTATCTGATGGTCTTGGCATGCTCTCTACCATAATAAAACATATGATATACTTTTTGCTTTATTTACTTTAAAATTTTTTTGCTTTCAATTAATTTCTGCTAGTAATTGCAAAGAAAAAAAAGTCAAATTTTCTTTTGTATGTAAAAGTAATAGCACAGGTTACCCGTGCTATCACTCGCTAATAGTAGGCCAGCTTTTTAAAAAGTCTTTTGCAATTGTAGCTACACTTGTATCATTCACTCACTATCTCCTTATTTCAGGGTTAGTTTCCACTGGAACTATGTTTTCAGCGTAAGGCTCCTCCTAAACGGTTCATAAACATTCTGCCTAATACGGGTAGAGCTTCTATGGTAAAGAATGACATTGTCTCCAACTAGAAACTACTTGAACTGTACGTTCAAGGTTAATGCTGCATGCATATGCACTTACCCATACTATTTCACTTAGCTACCATGGTATTTCACTTTCCCCATGTGATTTCAATTGAGTGGCGATTTTTTCCCATGCATTTTTAATGGGCAACTTACGCGCTGTACTTTTAAATACATAATAGTATGGCGCGTAAGTTGCCCTTCTAAAATGTATGGGAAAAATCGCTCTCCAATTGAAATCGCACGGGGAAAGTGAAATAGCGCGTAACTAATTGAAATACTGCATAACTAATAGAGATAGCACAGTAACTAAGTGGAAATTAAGTGAAATACCATCACAGCTAAGTGAAATAGTACGGGAAAGTGCGCATGCGTACAGTTTCTTAGGTCATTTTTACCACAAAATGACCTATCTGTATTAGACAGAATGTTTTTCAACAGATTAGGAGGAGCCATACGTTGAGAACGAAGTTCCAGTGTAAGCTAATACTGAAATAAGAAGATAGTGAGTGAACGATACAGTGTAGCTAGCTACAATTGCTAATGACTTTTTTAAAGCTGGCCTACTATTAGCGAGTGATAGCATGGGTAACCTGTGCTATTACTTTTACATACAAAAGAAAATTGTACCTGTAACCTGTGCTATTAGGGATCAACAGCACTCGTAAACCAATTGAAATAGCACTTGGTTCACCTTGTGCTATTTCAATCGTGATTAATCCCAAATAGCATGGTTACCCGTGCTATTACTCATACTAATAAGTTTCAGAGGTTAATGTTCTCAGATTGTGCCCTAGTAGATTTTTTGCCCCTTTCCCCCCTCCATGTGAAGTGGTTAAGTGGGTCATGTCAGGTGTTCTAACAATTACACAGAGTTGGGCATTATTTAGAATGTTGCGCTTTTATTGTGCACTCCATGGAATAAATTTTCTCTCAGTACACACTAATTGCCACATTTGTAGGGTTTCATATAGTGTGTGTGGGGGTGGGGGGGTGGTACTTCCCCACTTTAAGTGTAATCTGATCATCAGATTTCCAGACCTGTCAACCCTCAATATTTGGTATTGAGGCTCAATATTTTGGCCAGAGTCTCAATATCTCAATACCAGCCTCACTTTTCTCAATATTTTGAAAGATTTATCAATATTTCTCAATACTGATCCATTTAATAGAAAGGGAAAAAATTTCAGTGTTCTAATTAACAAAAGTTGAACACATGGTCATTTGGCTAACC
>WLWI01002865.1_pt1 | contig 14875 bp, 14 predicted proteins | sample 6701501 | NCBI WGS metagenome assembly WLWI01 (sample SAMN12718690, study PRJNA515312) | sponge metagenome | isolation source: marine sponge | host: Mycale hentscheli | place: New Zealand: South Island, Marlborough, Capsize Point | collected 2014-11-01
GGTTCTACAAACTGATACTTCTCTAATAAATGACCTAGTAAATTTGTATTTTTCCCACTAACAGATGGATATGCTGGTTGAACTAATCCATTGAATAACATAGATTGTGTCTTTTTATCCATTTTAAGCTCTCCTACTGCGCCATCTTTTAATGTTTCATATACATTATTCATATATTGTTTTGATGCATTATCTTGTTGCTTTTTCTTCATCTCTTGTTCCTGAAGTTTTTTAGCAATAACCTTTTCTTGCATCTTATCGAGTTTTGGTTTAAACTTAGAAGCTTGTTGTTCAAGTTTTCCAAGATCTTTCCATACCTCAATTTCTTCTTGTATTTCTTCTGCGTTACCGTATCCAGTAGCGCTTAGATATTCTGTTATAATAGCTTCCTGATCTCCTGATTTAGCTACATCCAAATCTCTAGATTCTTCTACGTATGCTAATGTTCTAAATAAACCTTTTAGATCTGTACCGCCATCTGCTACATATTTTGCAGCTACTTTTAATTCATTTGGAAGAGCTTCAAAAAATTGTTTTGGTGTTTCTCTTCTTACCTGATTCTTAGCTTCTTCTATATTTGCCTCAATAAGTTCTTCCCAATCTTTTGGAGTATAATCATCCATGGATTTATCATCATCAAAGCCAAATACTTTTTCTTTTTTCATTAAACTTGAAAATACATCTGAAATACCAGAAATAGGTTTTCTACCTCTAGTTTCTACTTTAACTTCAGATTCATTTTCAGAATCTGATTCTCCAGCAATATCTTCAAAAATATCTTGAGCTGTTTCTTTAATTTCTTCGCTTACTTGATTTGGAATATTTGTTTCATTTGAAACCTCTGTTTCAGTATTTTCTGGAACAGTCTCTTCTTCTTTTTTAGCTGTATCTACAGGTGCAGTTATAGAATCTACACTAATATCTTCAGGTTTTGAAAAAATACTTGGTTTAGATTCAGGTAGAGTTACGTTCTCTGCCCCAACGCCAAATACTTCATCAATATCAATATTTTCTTTTGTAACTGTAGTTTCCACGTTATTATTAGTTTCACTCATTTTTGTTGGTTTTAAGTTTATATATATAATATACAATAAGTTTTTCTGTTAAACTTATTTTATTTTAAATAAAAATTAAATTTTGTGCAGTATATAGCTATCGTTAAAAGTTTCTTATAAACTTTACTTTTTCTTCTTCTTCTTGTCTTTCGCCTCTACATCATATTTATTTTTGTTCTCTCTAGCTATTTCGAGGTTTTTGTTTGCTATTTCTCTTTGAGTTGAGAGTTTATCTCTATCAATCTTCAACTTTTCATTATCATAGCTATTTTTCATAACAGCTTGATCCTTTTTAAAATTCATTTGCTCCCTATATTGAGATGATTGTTTCATATCTCGCATAGCATCTTGAAAATCTGATACTTGATTTTGATTAACATCTTCCCCAGAACCATATCCCGCTGCTCTTATTTCTGCAACAGTGATATCTTTTTGTCTATCTTTTTCTCGTTCTTCTTGTTGTATCTGAAGTTTCATTTGCTCTTCTTGCTGTTTAGCTTGAATTTGTTCTTGCTGCATTTGCTGCTGCTGTTGCATTTCCTGCTGTCTTTGCATTTCAGTTTTTGTCTCAGCATCTTTAAGAATATCAGATACTTCTGCAATTGATTCAGCTTTAATGACATTTCCAAGATCATATATACTAGCACCTGTAGTATTATTTTGTAAAGCCATTTGCTTAAGTTGTTCTAGTATAGCTCTATGATTTGTTTTAGTAGTTGCAAATATATTAAAGTCTCTTAGTAAAAGGTCTGTGCCATTTATTGTAAAGTTTACTTTTTCAGCCTCTGAACTAATATATTGCAATCTTATACTAGGATTATTACTATAATAGAATTGAGCTAAATCAGTACGCATTTGATGTACTCTGGGCATTAAATTATCAGAATGTTGAGTAAAGTATATTTCTGTCTGGGCATATGATTGATTCATTGCATTTACAACACCTGTTGCTGTCTCTTGTCCCATTGGAGCACCTAAACGTTGAGGATTAACACCAATTGCATCAAATGCTTGCTGTTTAAAATAGTTTGCTAATTGTATTCTAGACATTAATCTATTAGTTTGCTCCATATTAAGAGTCTGGTAATGATTAAAGTTTGTAGCATTTTCTGTATTAGTAATGGAAGTATCTAGAGGTAGCATCTGGAAATCTCTCATTGCCACATATGCTTTTTGATAATTATTTTTACCCCAATCTTCATCCATTGAATGTTTAGGTAATGCATTTTGATCAAACATAATTACAGTACCCAGTTCATCTACTAGTATATCTGCAATCTGATTATTGACCATATTATAACCAACTTGATAAGCCTTCATCAGATCTACCAAAGATGTAGATTTAGTATTTCTATCTGAAAAAACTCTTCCCTCAATAGGCAGCTTGCAACCATATAAAGTATTATTACCTTTAAATTGAAATGGTATTCTTCCTGGTTTAGTTCTGTTTATTCCAACGTATATAGGGTTAATGTTGTCTCCCATATTAGATCTCCAAAATGCCGGTAAATTAGGACCAACTTTTACACCACCGCATACTTCGTTAATCCAAATCCAATCAACATGTTCACCCTGTAATAGATTTTCTTTAGTTTTTTCTTTAAATATTGATGTGTCGTATATAGGTTTCTTTGTAACCTTAAATGTTTCATCTATTATTTCCTGAATGATTTCACCGTCTTCTTTAATCTTGGTTAAATGACCTACTTTTCTTTGAGTCTTCCAATAACAAGTAGTTACACGCATTAATTCTGATTCACCCCATGCACTAACATCCTCGCCTTCATTTAATATCATACTTACAATATCCCCACCTCTAGCCGGATCATCGGACCAATTGCTTACAAATTTTCTATAAGCCAAACCTGGCATATTTGTATTCCACTCATGTGAACGAGAAGGATCGTAATAAGACCCATCATTTTGATAACCATTAACTTGGTATTGTGCAGATCTAGCTGGATATATTTCTTGAAGTGAATGAAGTTGTTTTTCATTCATCAAATAACCATACTTATCTATTACATCAGCAACTGTCATTAAATCTACTTTACCTGCATAATTTGAATCTGCAATGTATCTAGTATCAGGAGACTTTTGATAAAATGTTAATACAGGATTCCAGAGTTCAATATCATAATCATCCTCCATCATCTTAAAATGCCAAAACTCTCTATCAGTAATAAGCATATCTCTAAATGCTCTTTCTTCTAGCTCTTGCATTTTAAATCTTTCTTCATCAACATTTAACTGATGTGTTGCCCATTCTTCTTGCAAGCTTCTATAATCTTTAGAGAAAAAGTCTTCTATTTCTGGAAGGCTTTTAAGATTTTCAGGAGACATTGCTTCTTGAAACTCTTCAGATTGAGGATCTGCTCCCATTTCTAGCATCTTGGCTAAAAGTTTTGATTCTGCATCAGCTAATAAATTTTCTTCAATCATTGATCTTTTTTGATCAAGCATCTCATTATATGAAAGATCGTCTACTGCTCTAAACTGAACTTTAGAATATCTTTTAGAAAACTCTCCTGTAAGTACATTTACTACATTCGGTATAATAGGATAAAATTTAAGCTCTAGGGCTGAGGCATCTTCTTGAGTTAGAACATCTATTAGCTCTCTTTGCTCATTATCATCTGCAACAATATAGTCTGATTTATCAATTATACCTTTAGCGAGTTTATAATTTTTAAGAAGCTTTCTTGCATTATGTCTTAAAAATTCTAAACCTTGTAGTTCTAACCAATCCATATTCCAAGCATACCAGTCATCATCTTTCTTTTTTGCAGGTAAAAACTGTATTGGTTGAGTCAAGCTTGATGAGGTAGGATACCCTTCGCCCTTTGCACCATTTTTTAATTGTAATGCGTTAAATACTTTCATAGTTATCTTAAATTCTTAAATCCTGATCTAGGTTTTCTTTTTGACATATTATTATTACGACCAATGTTCCTAAACGGACTACTATTTAATTTATGGAATTTATCTGACTTTTCCAAGGGTTTTTCGCTTTCTCTTCGCTTAGTGTAACCTCTATTTGCTTGCTGAACTTTGACAAATGCAACTAGAGCTGAGAAGGCTACAAGTCTATCCACGTTAAGACCCGGATAATATTGTTGCATTTCTTTTAATAACATGGGATCTGGTATTCTTTCAATACCTAAAGTTGTTTTTATAACGTTACCATCATCATCAACTTCTTCATCTATTTCTTCTCTCAAAAATTCTATTGCATATGATATTAAGTGAGATTTAAATAATGTACCTGTATTTTTCCAACCGTATTCTTGATATACGGATTTGTTTGATCCTAAATCTTTTAAGAATACCATTTGGTTTTTTGGCACTAAGTATTTTTGTTTCTTTTTAGAAACCATATAATTTATAAAGTGACTAATATTATTTTCACATATAGTCCATGCATTGTACCATTCAATTATTAAAAGAAGCTGTTCATGTGTTTTATTTATATCATCGTGTCTCCCGGACCATGCGCATATAAGTTTATCGCTTTCTACAAAGGTTTCAATACCATCTAGAGTTTCTCTTCTTACTTCTACTGCATTTTTATAAACAAAGATACTGCACAATGAATCAGATGTTGTTGTCTTACCTTCAGATACAGGGTCAATAGATGCATAGTACATACCAAACTCAGGATTCTTTACAGGTCTTTCATAAACAACCGGGATACCTCTTTTATCTTGCATCTTTTTATCTACAGGAAATTGAGATATTGGAATTCTTCTGCTAATAGTAGGAATTATTCCATCATGAGTTCTTTCTAATTCTATATGCTCATATGAATATTCTTTATCTTCTATTTTTTTAAGTTGCTTTGATATTATGCCTTGTGGAAATATAGATTCTTTTCTATAAGCAAATCCTTCTGCAATATTAGTTGGTTTCTGAGATATTCTTAATTGATATTGTTCAGGGTTTAATTTATTTTTCCAATCTTGTCTTTCTACCATTATAGCTTCTAAAGCCTCTTCTACTTTAGAATTTCCAAACTCATCTATGTATGGCGGCATAGACCATTGTTCTGGAATAAACAATCCAGATAAACCTATAGTACCATCTTTGTCTAAAAGATTAGTTTCAACAGCATATATGTCATTGTTAGTTGGATTAAGGATCATATCCTTAAGTGGATTACACTGATCTAAATCACCCACAGATCCAGCTGCAATAAACTGCCCTGTAGTCATCATTCCGGAAGACATTGCTGGACGTAAGTACTCATATGTATCTGCCATCTTAGGTGCAATACCCGCTTCTTCATGAAAGAAGTAAGTTGTCGGTCCCCCTACCCCTGTTGTTGCATTCTTTTCAAATGATGCACCTTGTATCTTAGATTTTAATCCTTTGCTTGTTTTTCTATTACCTACTCTAACTTCTATTTGCTGTTGCCAAAGTAAAACCTTTTCCGGGTTACTTGGTCTATACCATGCGGTATGTTCATTAAGAAAATCTTTATATTCTTCCAAGAACTTCCAAGATCCTTTATCATTTATATAATCTTTAAGGCTAGCTCCAATCTTACATACACTACCTTCCTCAAACCAGTATGTATTTATAATTTTACCCATATGAAAATAAGAAGAAGCAATCTGACGTTTTTTAAATATAGCAGCATGCTTATTACTAAGTTCCGCTAATATTTCATATAGAGCCATATGATATTGAGCATCTCTAACTTTTGCAAATCCATATGCCTTTTCTTCCTTATCATATATAGGAAGAAAGTTTAGCCACATGTAATAATCTCTAGTTAAATACCAAGTTTCATTATTATTCTGGTATATTACACCAAGCCTGCATTTTGCTTTTTCCGCATCCCAGTATTTTCTAAAATCTTTACCTCCATTTGGGGCATTTAAGTATACACCCGTAGTATTAAATTTTCGAGCTTCTTGATTAAATATTTTAGATGTTTCATCAAATTCATATTTACCCGGTTCCTTAAATAAAGGCAATAAAAAATCCAACCACTCTTGATCAGTCTCAAAAGTGGTTGTTGTCCAATCTCCGTTTAAATATGTTGGAACTACTCTCACATTTCTACTATTGCTAATATAGTATCGACATTAATTAGTTGATGATTTTCACCATCATGTTTCATACCAACTCCTTCTGCATATTCAGCATACTTTACAATATCTCCAACTTTTACCGATGTTACATCTTGGCCTATAGCAACTACATCTGCCATATAATCCGGTTTAGTATTTGGATTGATTATATTTGTTCCTGCAAAAAGCTCTTGTGGCTTTCTATCTTTAATTAGTACCTTTCTACCTATTGGTGTTACTTTCATTGGTTTTATTTTACATTTGATCGTAGGCCAACCCTTGACCTCCCCTTACTGATGATTGTTGCTCATCTTTTAAATCTTTATATGCTCCTTTAAATGATTGTCTAATGCTATCAAAGTCTTTAGCTACGGCTCTTATTTGGCTAATATTACCGTCTCTACCATCTGTTATCTGAGTATTGGCCATATATGTTGCCATGTTGTCTAAAGCTTTCTTAATGCCCATATATGCCCGCATTGTAGGCGTTTCATATAGCTTATAGCACATATCTAAAGCTAATCTTATCTTGCTATCTTCAGGAGACTCTTCTAGCTTTACCTCTTCTATAATAATATCTTCTTTCTCATGCTCTGGCAAATGGAAGAAAGGATTCATATCTGGATTAGGACAGCTCATGTAGAATAAATATTTAAATATACTTAAGTGAGTATCTGGATACTCGTCCATTATATCCTTTAAAAAGTTCAATGTATAACAGTGATCTGTTAAAACTAAAGCTCCATTATCTATTTCAAAAAGTTTTATTAACATATTATTCTCTTATTACGAATTGGACATCTGTTACTAACATAAAATCATTACTACTTGTATTTTCTACATATAATTCTATAGTATCTAAATTATTCATTAATGTACCATAAACCATAGTAACAGCATCAACAGGATTTGCACGTACTGCAGTTTGAGATCCGGGTAATTGAGTACCATTTTTATAGTAGTAGAATGTATAATTATCCGAACCTGAACCCTGCTTATCAAATGTTATTGTACAGTGTAAAGAAACATAAACTTGTTTTTTACCGGTATATGTATTTACTCCTGCAGTACTTGTTGTAAATCTTACAGCTGCTTGTTGAGTAGCTCCACTAGCCATGTTAATTTGTGCGGGTACATTTTGAGTTAATGCTGTATCTGTAGAGTTTCCTGTTAATGTCATTACGACACCGCTTGTTGAATTTAATACACCTTGATTAGCAAATACATCATATCCAATAGTTTGTGCAGATGAATAATCAGGTAAAAGTAAAACAGGAATTTCTGGTAAAAATATTCTACCAGTAGTTAAACCTACAGTAACAAAAGCATTAGAAGAAATTGTTCCAAAACCTGTTGTTGATCCTGCAGCTATCTCAATACCATTTTGCGTTTGTTGTGGGTGTATTACACAACCATTAATATTTACTGCTCCAAATGATGCTAAGTTATTAGGTAACAACTCTATCATAGAACATGTTGCCCATCCCCCTGCTGTTGGAATAGTGGTTTCATCAAACCATCTAATTAACTCACAGGATGATATTTCTATTTTAGATGTATCTTCAAATCTTAAACCAAAGTTCTGAGCTTTGATATAGAAAAACAAACAGTTATTTATATCTACAAGATCAAAACCTTTGATATCCATAACATCATATGTACCTCTAAACTGACAATTTAAAAATGTAAGAACTTTTAATCTACCCACATTAAATCCTGCAGCATCAATATTAGTTGCTGATATAATTGATCCTGTTGCCCTAGTTCCAGAAACTCTAATACTTGACATACCAAAGTTAACATCAACTATGGTCAACATAGGACCTGTGCCTTCCCATATTAAATGATCTAAGTTTCTATCTAGACCTATAATTTCAACACCTTCTACATTACAAGTTATAGAAGAAGATATATTCATCTCACCTCTAATTATATATGTAGTATTTGCTACTAGTGTTGCAGGTAAGTCAGAAGCTTCTGTAACTTCTTTAATTATTCTGCCATTTACATTTCTTATTTCTTTACCCCCGATCCAAGTAAGTGTACCATCTAAAGTAGCAACTCTGCCATCTGCAACTCTACCATCATTAAGATAAATGTTTTCAAATGCACTTCTTATTTCTAAGTCTTCATCTGCTCCAGAATTTAACTTTGCAAATGAAATACCTGTACCAGCAACAAGTTTGTTCTCTAAAAAATCTGCTGTAGTATCTGCTGAAGATACTTTTACTTTTGAAGGATCAACTCCCGGACCTATAGGTAATAATTTACCAAATGTTTCTGGAGACATTGCTGCAAAATATATACCATCATTCCCATCTATATAAATCTGTGTAATCTGCCTATCTCTATATGGTTGATTGCTAGAGCTTACATAACGCTGGTAAGCTATAACTTTGTCTAAATCTATTGTTATTTTAGATGATACTAATGTGGGTATATTGTTTTGAAAAGTATTAATATATCCATCTAATTCTGTTAATGCCATTTTATTTATTTTTTAACCAGTTAATCATACTAATAACCTCAGATTTAAGGTATGGTAATTCATACATTTTAATCTGTTCTAAAATAGGCTCTCCATTTACATGCTCGTTAATTGGATATCCGTTTTTATCTTCTCCCACTTGTTTAAACTTTACATGTTGTATTGTAAGTTTACCTATTTTAAGTTTAGGATTATGCTTTTTAATAATATACGCATAAATACTCAATTGTAAGTTATAGTGACTTATATGGCAATCATCTAAATGAGATACTGGATTATATAGCTTTTTTGTAATTCCTTCCCAATTTGTATAACCTTTTTCTTTAATTTCTTTGTTTGTTTTATAGTCTGTAATATTAATTGTACCATTTACAATTTCAACTAAATCTGCCTGACCGCATAATTTTGCTGATTTTAAATAAACTAAATGTTCGGGATATACGCCATCTTTTAATTTTTGTTCTGGTGCAATTTTAACTCCATTTTCTTTAACTATTGGTTTTATTATAGGTATTTCCAAACCTTCCCTTTGGATTGTTTTAAAATCCAACATATCCGCTTCTCTTTGATTATGGTACCAATTGCCAAGTTTAATTGCTCTATCTTTTTCCCCTTCCCAAGCATCTAAAATTTCTTTTGGTGTCATACCATACCATTTAGATTTTTTATTCTTAGAAGACTTCTTAGCTATTGCTTTACCGTCAAAAGGCTCTTTAAATTTACTAACTAACGATGTAACACTAATCCAATCTATATTATCTTGATCGTTGCTTTCATATATATGCCCTTCTTCTTTAAATGTTATTGCCATGTTAATCTGTTAAGTTATCTAATACGTCTTCTTCTTTTTCGCTCATTAATGCTTTCCATTCCCCTATTGGGCATTCTGATGATAAAGCTCTTGTTTTAAATTCTAATGAACATCCACAATTACCACAACAAGGCTGTGTACCTGGAACTTCGCATTTAGAACCTTTCCTATCCATTTCCGGGCATTCATTACAAATAGCCATTCTTTTAGCAGAAACATCTTCCACAAAATCATCTCTCATTATTGAGTTTTTGATTCCTTCATAGATTTGTTTTCTGTTATTCCATATCTTTTTTAGATTCATTTTTGTTCTTTTTAAACTCCTTTTTTTCTAATTCTTGTTCTTCTAGCATCTTTAGTACATTCTCCATTTCATCTATTCTATCTTCAATACTCAATTTCTTTTGATAGCCTGAATATGTATTATTTACTATATTACCTAAATAACTTTTTTTACGTTTTATTTGCTTTTGTAGCCTATTCTTTCTTATTGAAAAGGTGCCCAGACCATCTACAAATATTTTAGGATGCTCTAATTCAGATAAACTTTTTCTTAGCTTGTTGTAGTAAAATGTTATAAAATCATCAACTACATTTTCGTGAACGCCAACTTCTTTTGCAATCCCTTTTTTAAAATCTTTATGACTCTTTGGATTCATCCTTACCCAATATTTTAAAGTCTAAGAAAACCAATTTATCTACTTCAACTTTTAAATCTTTACTTAATATTATTGTCTTTTTATTTTTACCGTCTTTTATGATTAGGTTTTTCTTCTCAGCTTTAGTTATGGCATTTCTTGCCGATTGAGGGCTTTTAAATATATTTTTCATAACTACAAGCTTGCAAAAATCCGTTAATTCATGCTCACCTAGCTCAGCTAATAATGCTAAACATGCTAAATCAGCAGTGCTAATTTGTATTTTATTAAAAAAACAATGAGTTAATATCTGGTACTGAGTAGTATCAGATATTGTTGTTTTTATTCTCTTATCTACTTTTTTTACAATTGCCATTACTTTAAACTTAATATCATATCAATCATGTCAGGATCTGGATAAATATCCATTTTAGTTTTTCTAACATTTGTATGTGTGAGCAAACCTCTTATTTTACCATAGTATGCATCTTGGTTAAATTCAAATGCCTTTACAGGGCCATACTTCTTTATAAGTTGTTGTAGCCCTATTCTCATGTCTATCTCATCTCTTTCTTGTATGTGATTAAGAAGCATTTGGGTTTCTTTAACTTGGTTGGGTGAATACTTGTGCCAAAATTTTCTATGTCTAAAAGCTTTTGCAAGTTCAATAACTTGATCAGGGTGGGCTTTTTTACCAACATAGCTTTTATAATCATCATCTAAATAACCTATAGAACATATTTCTAATCCAATAGAATGTCTATTCATATATCCTGATCCAGTTTCACCTAAATGCCAACCATATCCGTCTTCTGGAAAAGCTTGCACCATAACTCCATCATACTCATCATCCCCAGTTCTATAGTTTTGACCCCCCAGAACAAATTCAGTAGCTACACGCCCCCGCTTATCTCTTTCCCAATGATCTATACATCTATAGGGATTACATCCTCCTGCTGTATGATGTAAAAACATATACTCATTTTTACCAGGTTTTCTAAGATACTCGCTTTTACTTAAATAATATTTATGTATTCTCTGACCATAATTAGTTGTAAACCATTGCTCCCCTAAATCAGTATCCTCATTAATTGCTTCAATATCAGGTTTAACTACAAGAAGAAGTTGCCAAGTTATATTTCCTACAATGCCATCTACCTTAATATTATTATGCAATTGAAATTTCTTAACAGCATTTTCTGTTAATTTTCCAAAGATACCATCTGCTGGTAGCATTAGTATTTCTTGCAGTTTTTTTACATGACCTCCTTTAGATCCTCTCTTTAGAAGCTGCATGTTATTTAGTTTTAAGAGGTCTGAATGATTGTTTAACGTTATCAACAGCTTCAGAAAATTCTTTTTTTGCTTCAGCAACTCCCTCTGCACCATCTTCTCCTTCTTCGGGAGATCCATACGTTTGTGCTAAAAACATTTGAGCTTGAATTCTCTTAACTCTAGTTTGTTCTATGTCAGTTAGTAATTGCTCATATTCTAATTGAGCTTTTAAATGCGGAAGATTGTCTTTATAAAACTTTGTTACTTCAGTTCTTCTTTTTGCAGCTTGTTCTTTAGCTTTAGAAATATCTTTATCAGATTCAGTTACTTTTGCTGTACTTTTTTTATCAGCCATTCTTTTTAAATTTTTTGGTTTATATGGCTAATATAATAATTAAACTTTAATTAGTTAAACTTTAGTTTTTTATTTTCTTTCTGTATGAGCCATTATCACGTTCAATGACTAAACCTTTATATGATTCTTTTACTTCTTGACCTAAGATATTATATCTTGTATCGTTTCCGTTTAATTTGCGATATATAGATACGGGATGCCACGATTGCATGTACCCGTCTATGTCCGTTTGTGTTAATTTATAATACACATGATTATATATTACGGAATAATCTATGTATTGGTACTCTTGCAAGCTTGTAGAAAACCCTGCAGCGGATATTTCTGTAACAAGATCCCATTCATTTCCATCTATAGATCTAAGCAAACTAAAATAGTCTGATTGATATTCAGATGCTGTAGACCAATCTAACTGAACACCATCATCTAGTAATTTTGCCGTAAACTCTAACTGCTCTACTGGTAGAGGCTGTGGATCATATATAGTTGCAAACTCTACATGAGAGTATTTACCATTTATATTACCAGATCCCCCGGTTGTATTTAAAACAAACGCAAGAGCAGTCGTTGTAGGGGATAAAGTAACTCCATAAAACCCATTAAGATTAGATATGTCATAGAAAAACCAACCATTGTCATAAAAATACAATCCAAAAACATCCCCAGAGCGTATATCACTTTCTTGGCGCCAGAGTAATTCAACATTGGACCATGTGCTGAAATCATACATTGGACTTTGGAATACATAGAACTGACCCGCCAAATAGTTTCCTGTAATATTAAAGCAAAGATCACCAACATGGGAACCAGTATTACCTCCGGGACTAGTCCACTCACCAATACCATTAAAACTATCAAAAGATTCATCAATCTGCCCATAACTTAAAAACGAAATTAAAAATAATACACTTAACCATTTCATTGTTCCGGATATTTTCGATCCATTATTTTTTTCAACTCGGCACACCTCTCATACCATTCTACCTTCTCGTAATACTCAATCATGCTTTCAATTTCATTCCGAGTTACGCCAGATTCCGGATCATATGCTAGTAGAGAGCTAATACCTAAAGATGTATTCTTATCAAGTAAGCTATCAAAAGTTATTTTCTTAGTGAGTATTGAATAACTATTTTCATAAGCCAATTCAAGCAGATGTTGCTCTAGCTTAAGTTTATCCATTTCACTTAGTTCATCCATTTTGTCAAATTCATGTTCCTCCATAGTATCTTCTTTATACAGTAAGATACAAAATTCCCAGCAAACTAACCCCACCACCCCTTAAAAGAATATTGTATGTGTTGCATGTACATAGGGTCCTACCATTCTGCTCCCCGGCTAAAAATCGCGAGGTAGGTACCCCCTACAAGTATTAACTAATTTATTATTTTATATGCCACCAAAAACGGCCACAAAAACAAAGAAGAAGTCAAAGTTGCAACTCCGAGACGGAGTAAGCCTCTTTGCGTACATGTGTACTAACTCGATCTATGACATAGATCTCAAGGACAACACCAAAGGTAAAGCCAATGGATGGTTTACCTCTGGCGAGCACAGCGGTATGATCAGCCAAGATCTCACAAAGGAGCTCAAAGGCGGATCAACACCAAACTTAGCAAACCTAAAGGTTGGCAAGTTTGATTCCAAAGATCCCGAAACAGGCAAGCCTGCTGTCGGTCACATGTTGTACACCGCAAGCACGGTACACAGCCTAGGTAAAATCAGCCTCTCAGGAGACGAGCTCTCTTTCGAGCGTGATTAACCTAGTGTGTAGGAGGAGGGGAAACCCTCTTTCTTCACTATGTCACTCAGCATAGCTACTTTTACTTCTTTCAGCTCACATTTTGTGAGAATAACCAATTATTTATTTATTTGTTTGTGTATTTGTGACAGTGATCTAGATTTCCTCTATTTCATTGTCACATTGTACACATAACAATTTCATTGCCATTAGTATATACATAGCTATAACTAACAGCACAAACCCTTTAGCTTGAGAAAAACAGCAATTAACTTAGCGAGTGCTATAGCCTTTATGGCTCTCTCTACTATGCTTACCTATGGTTTGCATATCTTCTCTATGTTTATCCTTAATAGATAGAGACAATTAACCCGAATCTTAAACCCTTAAAAACCCTTAACAACATGTATACTTACTACATCGTAAACGGAACAATAGTTCCTGACGTGGAAGATACTCGTAATCCTAACGAGTAATAGTCTTCCGTGTCATGCGGTCCAATTTTCAGGTGGAGTCTGATCAGCTTATCAAAAGAAATGATCAATATGGTGAGAATCCATATAACGTTTGATACATACCGTGGCTTATGTCTATCCTTGAGATAGCATTAGTGTCTATAGAATGTATTATTCCCAGGTTGCCGGGAATCGAAATTACAGATGTCGTACTGTAATGTAAAATAGGCAAAACATCGCATAGTCAGTACCCTTCTTGTAGGGGGAGCAGCTATGCACAAGGATGGATAGTACAAAGACCTTACAGGGTTCTAAAACTATTAGTGTTGTATGTAAAGAGTATGGTCTGTAAACTATACGTGGTTGCATACATAGTCAGGGATTTGAGCTACTATCCTGATAAGACGCAAAATGCTAAGTCTTAACTAAAAACAGAGAACTGGACAATGGTGTGATGCCTAAAGCTTATGGTGTAATTAGAAGTGCCTAATCATAGTTTAGAAATGAACTGTGTTATCCCGCAAGGGGTTGTGAATTTTATGTGCCAGCATAATTGAAGCAACACTTAATTGATGTGTCGTTGGCCAATGACATTGATAGAGAGTAGAATGATTACATCTTATCCTGTTACTATGCAGTCGATCATAGTATGGCAAAGTTAATGAAGGATTATTTCTATCCGTGTGCTAACTACGTAACAGTAGGTCATTAACATTTTGAACCGAGTAGTGCTAGGTTCTTTTTATAAGCAAGTTGACCGTAATTAGGAAGGGGGTTCCTCAATAGGAATCACCATCTTAAGAGATGGATGCTTGCTTTACATGGCAGTACTGCATAGAGATGATAGCCTCTCTGACAGGCCTGGAATATATAGGTTCGAATCCTATTACTGCCACAGTATTGTAGTATATGCCGAGTAAGCCTGATATAGTATCAGAGACTTTTACGTAGCAGTGCACTGTGGATAAAACGTCATCAGGAA
>WLWI01002867.1_pt1 | contig 14872 bp, 20 predicted proteins | sample 6701501 | NCBI WGS metagenome assembly WLWI01 (sample SAMN12718690, study PRJNA515312) | sponge metagenome | isolation source: marine sponge | host: Mycale hentscheli | place: New Zealand: South Island, Marlborough, Capsize Point | collected 2014-11-01
CTCTGAGTCACAAGTCATGATGTCACATTTGATAGAGCGACTTGGCTCTCCTGACATCTTGCAGAATTGTTCCAGCACCTCAGATGGGCAGGGCAAACACACACACACACACACACACACACACACATTAATAATACTAGTGGTGTGTTTGAGCACAAACAGTGAATGAGCCTCCCTAGTTTGGTACATAAAACTACAGTATTGTGATTAATTTTAACTTCAAATTCAAGCAACTAAAAAAATGGTAGTTTTTAAATTACGTATATATGGTATAAAACCACTCACCGCAACTGCTTGACTTATATAAAAAACAACAACAAAAAACAAAATGGTAACATGGTAACAACAGGCTTTCTAAGGAATTACCGCACAGGTTTGAACCTAACCCAATATCAAGACATGCTTACTGCTGTAGTAGCTGGAAAAGCTGTGTAAAGACTTCTCACCCTGAGCTCTACAGGTCAGCGTGAAGGTCTAGATGTACACATGGGGGTATAGAAATACTTACAAAGTTGGTTCTGTCTGTGATGGAGGACTCAGGCTTTATCAGCGAGCAGAGAACTAAGGCACCTGCATTGATCATTGGGTTGTGTGGCTTGCCTGTGGACACAGAACAAATGATTAGAATAATCAAAGACAACAAAGCTTTGTGTGTGTGTGTGTGTGTGTGTGTGTGTGCGTGCGTGTGTGGGCATTCAAAGTATGTTTGCATGCAAAAAACAGCAAGATAGCAGGAAGCTAATCATGCTGAATCAGCATAACAGGAAGTAGTAGGGGTGTGTAAGGGGGTATAGTGGAGGTATGACAAAGGCATGAATAACAGCTCAGGTCTGAACAGACACAACATGCCTTCATCAACACGGTGTGTGTGCATGTGTGCGCGTGTGGTGTGGTGTGTGTGTGTGTGTGTGAGTGAAGATATTGAATCCTCACCTGCAGAGTTGAGATCAAGGGAGTTGAAGGACTGCCCACTGGGTTCCTTGCCGACATGAGTGTGAACTTGATCTGCTTCATACTCTTCAACTGCTATGCCATACGTGAAGCACTTGTTACCTGACTGCATGGTAAAGGAGTGTCCAAAGTCGCCCACGGAGTGCCTGGATCATGACCGGTGTGAACACATTATTAGACGAGACTGAACTCACAATATCACACATCCTCACCGCTGGCCATTGACTGTGCATAGAGACACGCCCCACAAATTAGGATCCACTCGAGCTAGTTCAGGGATATAATTTGCTGTCTACAAGTTTACATTCGCATACAGCCATATAAAACACTTAACAAAAGCCAGCTACCGTACTTGTGTTATCTGTAGTTGCCTCTAGTGTAAACAAGAAACAATGCTATATAGACTAAAGCTTGCATCCTATAATTTATGAAAGCAGCAAAGCAGGGCTTATAGGTGTCATTTTAAATTCCCTGACCTATCTATAAGACATTGCTCTTAAAAACCATGGAAATTGGATGCTGTAACACGTTGATTCTTTAAACTCCGCAGAAATCTGTTCTATAACTCACTTCTCCTCCTGAAATCTCCAAGCATTCATTGTACAGAGAATCTATCTTTTGAGAGAACTCAATGAAATCTGGAATGACAAACTTTCCCCTCAAAGCCGTCTCAATAAGAGGTATGTTGGGAGAGACGGCTCTACACAAACAACAATACAATGAAGCATCTAATCTGGAAGTAATACTAATCAAGAGACAACTTATTATATTGGCAAACCTATTTGCAATTTACATAATGAAAATTGCTAGCAGCTTACTCAATGAAATTTTCCTGTGATACTTTGTCAGAGTCAGACCATAACTGTAACTTGTCCAAGGTGACTTTTAGCCTTGGGTCAGTCAGTCTTAAACCGGTTTTTTGAATATCCTGCTCTCCATGGAACACACAAACATTTATTTAAAAAATGTGTGTAGCTAATTAAAACAAAATGAAGTTCGAACAAGACTACTATATATAGTACCTGAGTAAATCGAGATACACACACAGAGTTTTCCTCTCTGTACACGCGAATGAGATGTTCGTACATGTCTTCATGGTAAACTCCTGGCGAGCTGCCCACTAAGTTTCTGGAAATAGTGGATACACGTCCTGAAGAAGGTGAGAAACGAAATCTCGCACTTATAGGTTGGTGTCGTATTGAAAACCACTTCGGTGAACTGGAGGCAAGTCTAGAAGTCATAACTCTACAGAGCACCTGACGACAATTAATTGTCTCAAACCATAAACTTAGCGCCAACCCCAATAATTAAACATGCCGACGAAACAACTGGACGACATTTCCAGAGTAACCACTACACCGCGGTGATGGTGATTTGTTATTGTATTATTTAATAAAAAATAAAATAAAATAAAAGATAAAATGTACAACTTTTAATGAACTGAGAGAGTGAGAGAAAGGAGAGTGATTAGTTAGATTCACAATGATGCAGTTAGAGCTCGAGCCACTTTGGATGCAGGTTGTCTCTTCAGTGCCTTGCAGATATAGGTACTGGCTTTCATGAGTTCCTTCATATCTACACCCTATTGAACAAACACACACATTTTGCCATTATTATAGTTGCAGTTAATTATTCCAACACACACACACACACACACACACACACACACACACCGTATTGATGCCCATGCCATGCAGCATGTAAACCACATCTTCGGTGGCAACATTGCCCGAGGCACCCGGAGCATAAGGACAGCCTCCCAGGCCGGCTATGGAGGAGTCAACCACAGTCACACCCATCTGAAGCGCCACCAGGATGTTAGCTAAAGCTTGTCCATAAGTGTCGTGACAGTGGACGGCCAGAGCAGAGACGGGAAGATGAGCTTTTACCTCTGACAACATTTCACACATGGTACCTGCATCCAAATATCACATTGGTATAAGTTACTCAACACACACACACACACACACACATACTGTGAAGTACTTGAGTAATCAGTACACAACTGTGACAACCCTGCTATACACGAACATCAATGCCTACACTGTCAGTAGGTAAGGGGACACACATTCACACAAAAGTGATGAGAGAAGTGAAAATAAAAATTGGTGTGCTTGAGCACAAATGGCAAGCAGCTTGCTGAGTTTAGGTAGTCTAGAAAGTACCTTTTACTACTAAAAAGCTCTGTATCCTAACAACTTAATTACATATTTGTATGTGTGGGCGGGAAAGGCCCACATGAAGAATAAAAGAACTGGGTGTGTGTGTGTGTGTGTGTGTGTGTAACGTAACACTGGGTGTGTGTATGTAACGAACATTATGTTGGTCAATAGTTGTTGTTGAGTTCTATGTCATGAGTTGTTTGTTATGTTATTTCACCTGTTGATAAGTGTAGTAGAACTTTTGTGTGTTAGTTTGTCTGTCAGAGCAGGAACTCTGTAGTATTTTGTGTGACTTTTGGGTGTGGTTTGTGTTTTGTATTTAAGACCTGTAGTTATGTGCCCTGTTCAGTCTTGGTTGTGCATTCGATTTGCCAAAACTATTTCACCAGAGGAGAGCCATCTGTAAGTCACCCGAGTGGGGCGGCTTTGCTAAGGGAGAAGTATAGTGGTGATAGTGAGGAAACGTTAGAGGGGCAGGAGGCAAGGAGCGAGGAGGAAGTTTTTGTGGAGGCAGAGAATATGTCAGAACAGGGGGGGCGAAGTAGTTGGTGTGATTGAGTTATTGAGGATAATGGTTGAGAGGGATGCGGATAGGAATAATAGGGAGGAAGCTAGGAGGGTTGAAGAGGAGCAGAGGAGGAAGGCTGAGGAGGAAGCCCGTCTGAACGAGATGAGGGAAATGTTTAAACAGATGAATGAGGTGGAGCAGATTAGGGTGGATAGGTGTAAGGTTGAGGAGATTGAGAGGCGGAGGGCAGAGGCTGAAGCCATGAGAGATTGTGAAGTGGAGGTGGAGAAATGGGTGGAGAAATTGGTGACCAGGCTCGGGGAAAGACTATACGTTAGAATCAGTTCGCTGATGGATGAGGGAGCGGGTGAGACTCCTATCACGTATGTGAAAGCCATGACGGGTGATGAGATTGTGGATCTGGTTAGCAGGAACTGCAGAGGTTTGTTTCAAGGAGCGAAGTCAGTGGAAGACTGTGTGTTTGCTTTGGCGATGGCTATTACCAGGCAGGTCATTCCCAGCGGGGGCAAAATTTTCATGGAGAATAAGACTGTGACAAGCATGAGGGAGTTGAGGGAGTGTTGGTGTAGCTGGATGTCAGGTAGGATGAAGGGCAACTTTTTAAAGATTTTGGGCGGAAGCAGTGGTGAAGGTGCAAGGTCGGGCAAGCCGGTTGGGAGTGGTGGCCCAGGTAGCAGGACGACTGTTACCTGTTTTGTGTGTGGAGAAGCAGGGCACCGGGCTGTGGATTGCAAAGCTAGGAAGGGTGGAAGTTATGATGTTGATCGACCCTCTAGCTCAAGTAGTAAGCCCAGGCCCCTCACATGCTACAGTTGTCAACGAGAGGGCCATAAGAGTACCGACTGCCCACTGAAGAAAGTAGGAAGCGCTGTTAAGAAGGAGCCAGGAACTGGAAAGGTAGCAGCAGTGAACAAGACCACAGCTAGGGTACGTAACGTGGGAAGAGTTCAGGGATGTATTGGTTGTGCCTAGGGAATGGAGAGGAAAGGTGTTAACCATAGCACATGAGAAGACTGGGCATCTGGGGGTTGATAAAGTATCGGCTATGGTGAGCAGGCATTTTCTTTGGCCAAGTATGCAGAGGGACATCGGAGCTCACGTGAGGGGGTGTGATGTGTGTCAAAGAAAGAGCAAGTATAAGCCTAAGAGAGCTCCCATGGTGGAGAGGCCGGTTTTGAGTGAACCATTCGAGGATGTGGCGGTGGACACAGTGGGTCCATTGGCTAAGGGCAAAGGAGGGTGCAGGTTCTTGCTGACCTATGTGTGTCTGGCTACGAGATGGCCAGAGGCTGTTCCACTCAGGTCTATCACGTCTCAGGCGGTAGCAGAGGCCTTGGTATCAATATTCAGTAAGACGTCGATTCCTGAGAGGATGATGACGGACCAGGGTAGCCAGTTCTGCTCTAGGACACTAAAGCAGGTCTGCGGGGGGGTTCTCACCTTTGACTTGGTTTATGGGTTTAGGGTGAGTACACCATTGGAGGCGTTGTATTATGGGCTGCATGAGGCGAGCTACGAGAAGATGGACGTGTGTAGTTGGGTTAGAAATATGGCTGAGAGGTTGGAGTTAATGCGTGACTGTGCTGAGGCGAAGCTGTTGAAGGGAAAGGAAAGCAGGTTGAGGTTGGCAAACAAGGGTAGGGTACAAAGCTGAGGGAGTTTGGGGTTAGTGACAAGGTTTTGTACAGAATACCGGGGTTGAGCTGCAAGCTGGCGGATTCATGGGAAGGGCCTTATGAGATCTTGGAAAGGGTAGGCGAGGTGAATTACCGAATTTGCAAAGTGGGGGCAAAGAAACACAGCAAGGTGATTCATGTGAATTGCATAAGGAAGTATGTGGAGAGAGGTGAGATTGCTAGGTTGGATGCAGTGATTGAGGAAGATGAGGAACCAAGGAATGGGTTGAGGGGCGTGTGCGAAGGGTATGACGAAGAGGAGTTGGGACAATTGATTGGGAAGTATGATGCGGTATTTTCAGACGCACCAGGGCGTACCAAAAAGGTGGCGATGATAATGGACACAGGTGACCACCCACCAGTGAGGCAGGCCCCTTACTCGGTTCCGTTAGGGCTGAGGGAAGAGGTGAGAAATGAGTTAGGGAAGTTGGAGTCGGGTGGTATCATAGAGAGATGTGATAGTGTGTGGGCATCACCCTTGGTACCTGTGCGGAAGAAAGACGGTGGGTTGCGGTTGTGCGTCGACTTTAGGAGGGTGAACGTGGTGACTGTAAAGGAGCCGTACTATATCCCTGGGTTTGAAGAGATGCTGGAGATGGTTGGAAAAGGGAAGGTGTTGTCGAAGGTGGATCTATCTAAAGGATTTCACCAGGTCGAAGTCGCAGAGGAAGATAGGGACAAGACATGCTTTGTCTGTCCCTTTGGGAAGTTCCGATTTATCAGGATGCCTTTTGGGTTGACAAATGCCCCATCAGTCTTCCAGAGACTGATGGACAGTGTGTTGGTGGACTGCATGGACTTTGCCCAGGTTTACATTGACGACATCTTGGTGGTGTCAGGTAGTTGAGGGGAGCATTTGGGTCATCTGAGGAGGTTATTTGAGGTATTGGAGATGGAGGGTCTAACGTGTAGGAGGAGCAAGTGTGTTTTTGGAAGAGTGAAACTGGAGTTTTTAGGTCACATTGTCGGTGACGGTGTGATTAATGTACCAGAGGCCAGGGTGAGAGCCATCAGGGAGCACCCCAGGCCTAAGTTGAGGAAACAACTGAGGGCCTTCTTGGGGATGGTAGGGGACTACCGGCGATTCATCAAGGATTTCCATCGCTGGTCCTCTGTACTCACTCCTTCGACGTCTAGGAATGCGGCTCGGGCGGTGGAGTGGACGAGCCAGATGACGGAGGCCTTTGAGGGCCTTAAGCGTGAGTTGGGTGTGAGTGTTTCACTATGTGTGCCATGTGTGTCAGACAAGTTTGTTTTGGAGTGTGATGCCAGTGCTTCAGGTGTCGGAGCGGTGCTGTCGGCATCCAGAGGGAAGGAGCTGTTGCCAGTGGCGTTCTTCTCCAAACAGCTGCAAGGAGCTCAGACGAGATACAGTGCTCAGGAGCTGGAGGGCCTGGCGTTGGTGGAGGCAGTGGAGCATTTTGCTTATTACCTTATCTCACTCGGTTCGTGGTGGTGACGGACCACAAAGCGCTGGAGACATTGAGGACAGCCCAACAGCACAACAGGAGGTTACATCATTGGGCTTTGAAGCTGGCTGTATTTGATTTCGAAGTGCGATACCGTCCAGGCCAGCAGAACATGGTTGCGGATTGTTTGAGCCGCTGTCACAATGAAGAGGTCCTATCGAGAATCGATGCTGAAGAGGAGAATTAGTTTAATTAAACTCTAAAGACTCAACCTTTGGGTGGGTTACAGTTCGCTAAGAGTTTGAGAGAGAACCCCTGGATTCTGGTGGCAGCAACTACTTGCTGTTGCCGAGTGCGAGCTGAACTAGAGCGATCTATTTAGATATTTCCCGAACTCGGCCCACATTAGGTGGCAGCGGTGGGATCTTTCTGAAAGCGGCAGCATCATCGGAGATCCATACCTACGTCCTACGACTATCTGGACACCTACCGACGAGGGCAGTCTAACTGCTTGGAACCAAGTTGAACTGTATTGTGCGGTGACACATTGTGAACTTTAATTTTTTTTCTTCCATGGTTATCCGTGTTTTTTTAATTTTCTCTCGTAGGGTCTCTGTTGGATGGCGAAGACATTCCCCGCCCATGCCGGAAACCAGACAGGAGGAGGCAGTGAGAAGGAGGGCCGGCAAGAAACCAGCAGCTGTAGCATCGCGGGACTCGAACTTTAGACCATCGAGGAAGCTAGTTCTAGACCAGAAGTCGTCGCCCTATTTCACCAGAGGAGAGCCATCTGTAAGTCACCTGAGTGGGGCGGCTTTGCTAAGGGAGGAATATAGTGGTGATAGTGAGGAATATAGTGGTGATAGTGAGGAAACGTTAGAGGAGCAGGAGGCAAGGAGCGAAGAGGAAGTTTTTGTGGAGGCCGAATATGTCAGAACAGGGGGGCGAAGCAGTTGGTGTGATTGAGTTATTGAGGATAATGGTTGAGAGGGATGCGGATAGGAATAATAGAAAGGAAGCTAGGAGGGTTGAAGAGGAGCAGAGGAGGAACTGAGGAGGAAGCCCGTCTGAACGAGATGAGGGAAATGTTTAAACAGATGAATGAGGTGGAGCAGGATAGGGCGGATAGGTGTAAGGCTGAGGAGATTGAGAGGCGGAGGGCAGAGGCTGAAGCCATGAAGGACAGAAGAGAGGAAGATGACAAGAAGAGGGATAAAAGGGAATGGTTAAAGGAGAGGTTAGAAGGCTTGGGTATATATAAGGAAACTAGTGATCTGGGATGGTATATCGAGAAGTTTGAGCGAATAATGAGATATTGTGAAGTGGAGGTGGAGAAATGGGTGAAGAAATTGGTGACCAGGCTCGGGGAAAGACTACACGTTAGAATCAGTTCGCTGATGGATGAGGGAGCTGCATACGAGGTGATAAGGGAGGCATTGATGAAGGCTGTGGGTGAGACTCCTGTCACGTATGGTCATCGAATTTTCGAAATGAGTGGGGAAGTTGTGAAAGCTATGACGGGTGATGAGATTGTGGATCTGATTAGCAGGAACTGCAGAGGTTTGTTTCAAGGAGCGAAGTCAGTGGAAGACTGTGTGTTTGCTTTGGCGATGGCTTTACCAGGCAGGTCATTCCCAGCGGGGGCAAAATTTTCATGGAGAATAAGACTGTGACAAGCATAAGGGAGTGCTGGTGTAGCTAGATGTTATGTAGGACGAAGGGCAACTTTTAAAAGATGTTGGGCGGAAGCAGTGGTGAAGGTGCAAGGCCGGGCAAGCCGGTTGGGAGTGGTGGCCCAGGTATCAGGACGACTGTTACCTGTTTTGTGTGTGGAGAAGCAGGGCACCGGGCTGTGGATTGCAAAGCTAGGAAGGGTGGAAGTTATGGTGTTGATTGACCCTCTAGCTCAAGTAGTAAGCCCAGGCCCCCCACATGTTACAGTTGTCAACGAGAGGGCCATAAGAGTACCAACTGACCACTGAAGAAAGTAGGAAGCGCTGTTAAGAAGGAGCCAGGAACTGGAAGGGTAGCAGCAGTGAACAAGACCACAGCCAGGGGGGGGTGGAAAGAAGAACGTGGTACGGGAAAAGGCTAATGGGAAGGAGGTGTGTATTCTGGTGGACATGGGAGCTGACTATGGTTTAGTTCCGAGGGCGGTGGTGCCTGAGAATGCAGTGGATTGTGGAGAGAGACTAATTTCAGGTGTGCATGGGGACAGTGTGTTGCACAAGTGTACCAAAGCAGTGTTTGAAGTGGCTGGGCTTACACTAGAGAGAGAGGTAGTCATTGACGACAGTCGTGACGGGTCTCTCGTTAATTGTATCTTGCCCTTGGACCTGAGGCAGGAGGAGGAGGTGAGATTGATGATGGAAGCAGTCAAGGGCGGAGAGGTAAACGTCTTGACGAGGAGTCAGGCTAGGGCTGAGACTGAGCTTGATAAGATGGAGAGTGATGTTGTGGTCAAGAAGTTGGATTCATGGAGTAGTACGGAGTGGTGTATGTTGGGTGAGGAGGAGTGGTGTACCTTGGATTCATGGAGTAGTACGGAGTGGTGTACGTTGGGTGAGGGGAAGGATGCTTTGAGTGTTGAGTTGAGGAATGTAGCTGAGGAATCGAGTGTGGATTCTTCGGAAGTTGAGTGTGACGAAGTGGAAGCAGTTGCAACAGCACTGGGGGATAAGGTAGTCGAGTTGGGTGAAGACGAAGAGTTAGTTGATCTAGCTGGTGAGATCGGGCCAGTTCCATTTGGAAATGAAGGGGAGGAGTTCCGGAAGGCTGTAAGGGAGGATGAGTCGCTAAAGGAATTGAGAGAGTTGGGTGAAAGGAAGGAAAGGGGGCTTTAGCTGGAAGGGAGGAACTCTTGTGAAGTCAATGTATGTAACGTGGGAAGAGTTCAGGGATGTATTGGTTGTGCCTAGGGAATGGAGAGGAAAGGTGCAGCACATGAGAAGACTGGGAATCTGGGGGTTGATAAAGTATCGGCTATGGTGAGCAGGCATTTTCTTTGGCCAAGTATGCAGAGGGACATAGGATCTCACGTGAGGGGGTGTGATGTGTGTCAAAGAAAGAGCAAGTATAAGCCTAAGAGAGCTCCCGTGGTGGAGAGGCCGGTTTTGAGTGAACCATTCGAGGATGTGGCGGTGGACATAGTGGGTCCATTGGCTAAGGGAAAAGGAGGGTGTAGGTTCTTGCTGACCTATGTGTGTTTGGCTACGAGATGGCCAGAGGCTGTTCCACTCAGGTCTATCACGTCTCAGGCGGTAATAGAGGCCTTGGTATCAATATTCAGTAAGACGTCGATTCCTGAGAGGATGATGACGGACCAGGATAGCCAGTTCTGCTCTAGGACACTAAAGCAGGTCTGCGAGCTGTTTGGAACACAGCAGTTCAGGACGTCTCCATACCATCCTGAGACTAATGGGGCAGTGGAGAGAATGCATGGAAATTTTCAGCGCATCCTGGGAAAGTGTGTAGAGAATGGGCATGAGTGGGTGGGGTAGGTGCCCTACGTGTTGTTCATTTTGAGGCAGATGCCACATGCTGATTCGGGGTTCTAGCCATTTGACTTGGTTTATGGGTTTAGGGTGAGGACACCATTGGAGGCGTTGTATTATGGGCTGCATGAGGCGAGCTACGAGAAGATGGACGTGTGTAGTTGGGTTAGGAATATGGCTGAGAGGTTGGAGTTAATGCGTGACTGTGCTGAGGCGAAGCTGTTGAAGGGAAAGGAAAGCAGGTTGAGGTTGGCAAACAAGGGTACAAAGCTGAGGGAGTTTGGGGTTGGTGACAAGGTTTTGTACAGAATACCGGGGTTGAGCTGCAAGCTGGCGGATTCATGAGAAGGGCCTTACGAGATCTTGGAAAGGGTAGGCGAGGTGAATTACCGAATTTGCAAAGTGGGGGCGAAGAAACACAGCAAGGTGATTCATGTGAATTGCTTAAGGAGGTATGTGGAGAGGGGTGAGATTGCTATGTTGGATGTAGTGATCGAGGAAGATGAGGAACCAAGGAATTGGTTGAGGGGCATGTGTGAAGGGTATGACGAAGAGGAGTTGGGACAATTGATTGGGAAGTATGATGCGGTATTTTCAGACGCACCAGGGCATACCAAAAAGGTGACGATGACAATTGACACAGGTGACCACCCACCAGTGAGGCAGGCCCCTTAGTTGGTTCCATTAGGGCTGAGGGAAGAGGTGAGAAATGAGTTAGGCAAGCTGGAGTCGGGTGGTATCATAGAGAGATGTGATAGTGTGTGGGCATCACCCTTGGTACCTGTGCGGAAGAAAGACGGTGGGTTGCGGTTGTGCGTCGACTTTAGGAGGGTGAACGCGGTGACTGTAAAGGAGCCGTACTATATCCCTGGGTTTGAAGAGATGCTGGAGATGGTTGGAAAAGGGAAGGTGTTGTCGAAGGTGGATCTATCGAAAGGATTTCACCAGGTCGAAGTCGCAAAGGAAGATAGGGACAAGACATGTTTCGTCTGTTCCTTTGACATTGATGACATCTTGGTGGTGTCAGGTAGTTGGGGGTAGCATTTGGGTCATCTGAGGAGGTTATTTGAGGTATTGGAGACGGAGGGTCTAACGTGTAGGAGGAGCAAGTGTGTTTTTGGAAGAGTGAAACAGGAGTTTTTGGGTCACATTGTCGGTGACGGTGTGATTAATGTACCAGAGGCCAGGGTGAGAGCCATCAGGGAACACCCCAGGCCTAAGTCGAGGAAACAACTGAGGGCCTTCTTAGGGATGGTAGGGTACTACCGGCGATTCATCAAGGATTTCCATCACTGGTCCTCCGTACTCACTCCTTCAACGTCTAGGAATGCGGCTCGGATGGTGGAGTGGACGAGCCAGATGACGGAGGCCTTTGAGGGCCTTAAGCGTGAGTTGGGTGTAAGTGTTTCACTATGTGTGCTATGTGTGTCAGACAAGTTTGTTTTGGATTGTGATGTCAGTGCTTCAGGTGTCGGGGCGGTGCTGTCGGCATCCAGAGGGGAGGAGCTGTTGGTGGAGGCAGTGGAGCATTTTGCTTATTACCTCTATCTAACTCGGTTCGTGGTGGTGATGGACCACAAGGCGCTGGAGACATTGAGGACAGCCTAACAGCACAACAGGAGGTTGCATCATTGGGCTTTGAAGCTGGCTGTATTCGATTTCGAAATGCGATACCGTCCAGGCCAGCAGGGCGGTGGAGTGGACCAGCCAGATGACGGAGGCCTTTGAGGGCCTTAAGCGTGAGTTAGGTGTGAGTGTTTCACTATGTGTGCTATGTGTGTCAGACAAGTTTGTTTTGGAGTGTGATGTTAGTGCTTCAGGTGTCGGGGCGGTGCTGTCGGCATCCAGAGGGGAGGAGCTGTTGGTGGAGGCAGTGGAGCATTTTGCTTATTACCTCTATCTCACTCGGTTCGTGGTGGTGACGGACCACAAGGCGCTGGAGACATTGAGGACAGCCCAACAGCACAACAGGAGGTTGCATCATTGGGCTTTGAAGCTGGCTGTATTCGATTTCGAAGTGCGATATTGTCCAGGCCAGCAGAATGTGGTTGCGGATTGTTTGAGCCGCTGTCACAATGAAGAGGTCCTATCGAGAATCGATGCTGAAGAGGAGCTTCAACTGAAGAGAGAAGGGGAAGATGTGGGCGGGAAAGGCCCACGTGAAGAATAAAGAACTGTGTGTGTGTGTGTGTGTGTGTGTAACGTAATACTGGGTGTGTGTGTGTAACGAACATTATGTTGGTCAATAGTTGTTGTTGAGTTCTATGTCATGAGTTGTTTGTCATGTTATTTTACGTGTTGATAAGTGTAGTAGAACTTTTGTGTGTTAGTTTGTCTGTCAGAGCAGGAACTCTGTAGCATTTTGTGTGACTTTTGGGTGTGGTTTGTGTTTTGTATTTAAGACCTGTAGTTGTGTGCCCTGTTCAGTCTTGGTTGTGCATTCGATTTGTCATGTGTGCTATCTCTCATATATTAAATTAGTTTAATTAAACTCTAAAGACTCAACCTTTGGGTGGGTTACAGTTCGCTAAGAGTTTGAGAGAGAACCTCTGGATTCTGGTGGCAGCAACTACTTGCTGTTGCCGAGTGCGAGCTGAACTAGAGCGATCTATTTAGATATTTCCCGAACTCAGCCCTCACTGGGGTCACTCACTGTCTGTATCTATCACAATTCCATCCAGCTGAGCGCTTGTGAAAGACGGCATCTGTGCAGGCGGCAAATTGCCCAGTCCAAGCGAAATCCTAAAGGTCTCGTTCCTCTCCAGTGCAATATTGTCGGGGATCAGGGAAATAGAGACATTCTGGAAACTATTGGCTCCATCAAAAGTCAGTCGAGGAGTGTTCAACTTAATGTCATTGCTGGCTACAATGAACGCACACAAACACATGCACACACACAAATGCACACACACTGGCATGATATAACCACAGTCAGAGTAATGCAGCTTATCATTTGCCATGCCACTAGTTTGCTTACTGGTGGTGATGGTGCTCAATGTAACATCTATGAAGAAGGATGTTGTGGAAACAGGTCCTGAATAGAAGCCTACTGGAATGGCATAGGCTGGACCAACTTCTTTCCCTTCAAATGTTGTTTCAATGAAACCAAACCCTACAAAAGATATTGTTACGATAGACAGCCCAGCAATTGATCGAAAAAATGTCCAAGGAAGTAAGATTTTGACTATCCCAAGCCGTATTAGCACACACTGTTTCTTCCTAAAAATGCAACACTCTATCTATCTTTAAAACTAACTTCGTGGGCAAGGCATGCAAGCACCACCTCCATCTTGGTACGACAGACCCTTGGACTCTCTATTAAGATTTCTCGAACAGCAATCTGCTTCTGTGTTGGCCCCTGTACTAGTTCCAGTGCAATTGCCTGACGGGAAGCACTGCAACTGACTCTGCACCGAAACTGCATCAGTAACAATATAATTAAATATAATATTATATACGTGTATATATATATATAATTAAGTAAACAATGGGTCAATGAGTAGATAAAAATAACAATTGGACTTTTTGTGGTTTCATTTCTAAGTGTTGTAGACAAAGCTCCTGTACAACTTTTCTTCTATTTGGAAGCAAGCAAGTGGAAGGAAGTATAATTATTAATAATAATTAATTTTTGGCCAGTATCAATTATAAAATGTCACTCAAACTAAAGGACCATTTTGCATATTAAAAGTGTTTCACACGTGCAGATCACTGGAATCAAGATAAGCCACCAATTAGTACTTAGCCTTATATTACCACCACCGTGCATTCATGAAGGCTTAGCTTAATTAAATTTATAATTAATTTCACTTGACTATACAGTAGCTAAGCTCTCAAAATGATTAAAATATTATTTCATAAGACCATTCTGATAAAAAAAATAATATTAATTTTAGCATATGTATACAAAGTGCTAGTAAATCCTGGGATAGCCATTGCTCCATCAGGATACTGTTATTTAATATGCATTTCTAGTAATTAATTGTTTGAAGTGAGTCTAAGAATTATGAAAACCTCAAGTAGTGTTGTAATACACCACAACTGCCATTCAAATGAGTTGTGTAAATACCGCTTGATACTACCAGTTTCTACATTACTGAAATTACTTACTGAGGATGAGTCATGAGAATTTATATACAGTAAAAAATGTTAACACACAATGAATTATACAATGTTTGAAATGTGAGCATTCTTCAATCACTACAACTGTAGATACCTTTGAATACGTTAATACTACACGTTTACTCCATAATACCACTACGTACTAGTGCTACGTACCAATGCAAGTCAATCCCAGCAAGAGGAGGAACTCGCTGAAGCCCATTGCACTCGACGATGGAGAAGAATTCCGATCTGGTTGGACTAACTACTGCAGAGCCAATTCCAGTCAGCCGGTCTCCAGTTTCTCGTTGTCCCTGTCGCAGTCAACCAGGTGTCGCCGTTGCAAACACCTTAACTAGACAACTTCACAGCCGTTTATCCTGCAAGTGTCAAGTGATTTTTTTTTTCCCCTGGAGCACTACGAGGAAAAATGGGGGGCACGCGTGGAGTCAGCTGGCTGCTGCGTTTATTGCAAGATTTCCTTTTAGCTCACACTCAGCCCCTCCCATCAATTTTCGCGACTTTAGCACCATTACCGCCATTACCGCGA
>WLWI01002869.1_pt1 | contig 14871 bp, 13 predicted proteins | sample 6701501 | NCBI WGS metagenome assembly WLWI01 (sample SAMN12718690, study PRJNA515312) | sponge metagenome | isolation source: marine sponge | host: Mycale hentscheli | place: New Zealand: South Island, Marlborough, Capsize Point | collected 2014-11-01
CTGAGCACAAATGGCAAGCAAGCCTAAAACTACACTATTGTTAAATGATTGATTTTAACTTCTAACACTCAAGCTACTAAAAAAATAGTCGAGACGTGTATGCGGTGAAGGGGTTTCAATGCCATAGTAACCACTCACCACAACTGTTTGAATAAAAAAAATGAAACAAATCACGTTATTCTAATGTTTTCTTTGTTAAGTTCTCTAGTTAGGTAGTAGCTCTAACGCACAACACTTTCACACCACTGGACATACCTACACAAGACTTAGCTACCTTTGTGGTTAGTCTAAGGCAAAAGAATTTTAAATACTGTGACGTAGGGCTTATAACTATAACAAATAGCGCATTTAAGTTTTAACTGCACCCGCAGAAGAATTCTAAAAGGTAAACAATTGAATTTCTAGGATGATACGGGTAATAATTGATAAACCAGAGAATTCCATTTAGTGCAGTTTGGGACGGGGTCGACCTCCAAGCTAACACAAAAATGCCAGGGTCAAAGTACAAAAATGACATACGTACACCTAAACATATAATAATATATAAAAACATCCCATATTTTCAATTGTGTTACCCCTGTGAGTGTCTCGCTCGCCAATAATAATAATAGTAATAATGACAACATTTATTTTAAAGCTAACAACTGTCAAGACATGGGTTAGCACAATGCAGAATGGCTGCAATATTCCTTTTTTGATTTCCTTATTTTTCATTTTATACTATCTTTTATGTGATTTGGCTGATATGATTTATCAGAATTAAAGTTGTTGGTATAATGATTGTTGTGGGACCATCTCCTAGCAACCACACCTAAAATAACAATAAACAGACATATTCTCTGATGTTCGTTTGTATGTGTGTATCTATGTCAGTGTTCCACTTTTGTGCACTTTTAATCTGAGTATGACCGGGCGTGTTTCACACACTCATTGCATATTTTCTAATTGCGTTTCACCCGTGGGAGGTGAATGTATAGAAATGAGCCACCCATGGTTTCATTCAGATCCAATTAAACCTGGTGTACATTAAGCAAACCTGCAGTGTGACTTACTCTGTCTGAGGGTCTAGTTATAGCTTGTGAGCAGTGTGCAGTACAGTGTAGGTAACTAAGGATCCTGGTGGCAGTACTACTAACTCGGGTGTGGATAGCTTGACCCCCCTTCAGCATCTATCCCCACAATTGTGATACTCAAGTTTCTTTGTTTGCTATCAAACTCTTGTTTTCACAGAATTAGAATGATAGTTTTATTATTTTATTTATTTTATTTATTTTCTTTCATCTAACAGAAATTTGAGAGGCCGGCACATTATGTAGCAGAATAAGAGAAGTAAAGGAATTTGATGAAGAGTGTACGTCCAACAGAATCCAGAGATTGGGTGAAATACAGCACATCAAACATTGTCATTTTACTAAACTTGTCAGAACTGATTTATATTTTTTTCAAATTTTTGTGACGAATATGTATGAACAACTTCAATGTTTCTACTCAGTCTTTACTCTGAGATACATGACATGTGCTATTACGCATCATCACTTAGCCTATGGTTGTAGCTAGCTACCTAGCCTTCAGTCATGGAATGACTCCTGTGTTGGTGGTCTGGTTGTTTACATGTCTTGGATACAACCTGCCTGGACACCAATACAACTTCCAACAGGAGCTGGCTGTGTGGCACTACATGTGGATGTGTGAGACATAATATGTAGCTATGCACCAACTAATGATATACAGACGGTAGCTATACTTTATCTAGAATATACCAATGTACATGCGCCATGTGGAGCTGTAGCTATGGACCATTATATAGGAGTAGCTACATTGTGTGCATTACACTAGTAGCGATATAATATTTAGTGTAATGACAAACACTGAATAAAATGCTTTCCATGCATCAAGCAAAAACAAAACATCTAAACTGACCACAAAAAAGAAAAACATTGCTTTGAATGATAAATGTTTGGAACCAATATAGGTATTTTAAGTACAGAGTTCCACCATAGGCATTCTCATGAGCTGCAATGAATAGATTCCACATACTGACACTCCCTTTTCATCACTTCCTTGTGGCATTACAGATCCACTATTATTATACACAACTCAAAATATGACCTCCCAGATTAGCATAGAATCTAAAACTAAGAGGAAGTGGTTAGCATTGTACACCAATTCAGCTGTAAAAACTCATGCATGTAGTCCATCTGAACATTTTGTGTGTGGCAATCAATAGCTATTTTTAAAACCAAAGTGTGTAATGTGTTCAACATTAAGTTAAGATTTTCCAGTCCAATCAGCTACTAACACACTTAGCCTCACCGTTATGATATCATCACTGCACTATTCATGAGCTTCACATTTTTTATGCACAGGGACTGGTACCCCAGTGAATACCAGCAGGACTTACCTCATTAGTGTAATACATCATGTTTTATCAACTGAAAATTTTATTATTTTATTCACACTGTGTTGTTATTAATATCATTGTATACTATTATGATGATGATGATAATTTTTTTAATTTGACTGATACATTCATAACTATGTACTAGCTAGCTAGCTAATAAAATACCTCACCTTTTGAGGTCTGATAGTAAACGACTGAATGAGATAACACAAGCACCTCGGCAGTTTGGTTGTTCCAACCCTTGTTCAGAGTCCTATGCCACTTTCAAGGTACAACTGGAGTCAAGCTACTACTGGGAGTTTACTGACTGCACATTGCAGAGAAGTGATTGTGAGAAACATGTTCATATCTCCTAAAGTTTTCTAGCCTGTGGCAATAGAAACTATAGGAATAATAGGCCTAAGCTCCCTCTCATTCTGGAGAGCTCCATGGAGTCGTCTGGATCATGAATGAAACCATACATACATGATAGGTATAACTAAGATATACGCAATGGTATACCCAGGAACTCTATATCTAATGTATAACAGTGTATATCCAAGTGACTTTTACACTCCAAATGTATAATTCTTGTGTATAACCTGGGGTTTCATGAATGTTCAGGTTCACCCTCACAAGAGTTGAGCTCTCCCTCTGCTGTGTTGTGTGTGTTGAGCGTATGTTTGACAGTCCCCACTTATTTTGAACATTGTTGTGCATTCCACTATCACCCTCATTCCTGTAGCTATATAACTGTGGTGTGCATTCAGAGTATTATTATTGAAAAGAAAAGTGTAGAGAGTTCTGTTGGGTCTGTGGTAGCTAAAAGCCTGGACTTGACAAGTCGCTGCATGACTTAGTACATTCAACTGAACCAACCCCGAAACAATGAATGTAATTTGAAGTTGTTTACTTGGCATAAAAAATACAATAAATAAGTTCTGATGATCTATTGAACTTTGGGTTAAGACAATGCTTGATGTGTTCTCCGTCACCATCGGACCTCTGGCTCCCGTCACATCTACACTCTTTATCTAAGTCCTGTTAATGTTACTCCAACCCAGAGCAATAGTACAATTGCTCCAGGCAGTAAACATCCTTCAGATTAATGTTGAGTCTTAGTGGAGACACGTTTATACTTGGCTATCACCTGAAGTATCAGTGTAAACTACACCAGTAAATGCTACTTGTGAAGAGTCACGAAAACCATGCAAGTCTTTCTCCATGTCTTCCAACAGCCTGCTAGATCCAGTGGAACAGACTGGTCCCATTCAATCCCAATTCTTCTGAAGAAATATCTTCAATGTCATTGCTGGGTAAAAAAACAGCCGAACACATCGAATGTCCTGGCTACATAAGATAGAACTTGGTGTTTGGTTGGTAAGTCGATATCCTTAAGTGTTGGTGTAGCAACATGGAGTGAGTTATTGGCTGTGTTCCAGTGAACACAAAGGGCTTTATGAACTTCATCCTCCTTCTCTAGCAAACCCTCTGGAATCTTTGCCTTCAGTTTAACAGAATTTTATCCCCACTTTCTTAGAGTCATCTGTGCTTTGTCAAGATGATAGTTAAGTGCCTCTCATGTATGTGTAGCTTCTTCCAAGTTGTTTGCACCAGTAAGACAGTCATCCACATAGGATGAGTGAATGAGAACTGCCTCTGGAAATTCTTGCTCATAGTTGCTAGCTAGCTAGCTGTTGAGTAGCCAAGAAAGGAGATGTTACTCCAAAGGTTAGCCTGGTCATTCTATAATCCTGGTACTGTCCAGCTTCAACCTTTGACTCAGTGGTGTAAGTCCCGGTCATTAGAGCTGATGCTGACATCCCAATGAATTTGTGGAATAAATACTTTATTCTTTTTTTCCTTTTTTCCAAAAAAATGGTGTTAGCTATTATTCCAAAAGAATAATTTAATATTTGCACATAATCTGGCAGGCCCTATCCCCATTATAAGTTGAATGAATAGAGAAAACATGCTCTGCTGCAGCTTAAAATTTTCATTATGAGAAACCTTACCAGACATTTGGGGGGACTTGTGGATTAGAAAATTAAAGAAATTTTAATATGCTCAACAGTGGATGCACCTTTCTTCCCTTTAAATTTGTAGTTTTTTTTTGGAAATAGTCTGTTTTCTTGTCATTTCTGATGCAGTATGATTTCTGATGCAGTATGATTGCTGAGAAGGAATATTATTGACAATTATCTGAAAATGTAAGGATCGTGAGGAATGTCAGAATGGACACGAAGCAGCAGTGATTTGCACCCACCTATTTCTACAATAGTGCTGTCTTTTTTCAAGTAGTCCTTGAAGAACAACCATAATTAATGGGCCAGTGATACCCAGTGCTGAATACCAGATCAGAATACTGTCAAATATTTTTTTAAGATCAAGGAAAAATGATGTCATGATTCGTTATTGAACGAGTCAAAAACCTAAGTATAAGATAGAAGGAATTGGGAGAGGGTTGATATATCTTAATAAACCAAACTGGGACTTATGATATAGCTTGGGGTCAGTGATTTTTGAGTAGACAACAACAGGTACTTTTCAACGAATTTAAATTCATTAATTTTGAAAAATTCACAAGTGGATATCATACACTAACTATATAGAGCAAAAGTGAACACTGAACGTGAATAAAAAGCACTGGTAGTCCAAGATAGCTCCAACAGCATATTATCACCTATTGGATGAAATATATTATTCAAAAGTGAGCATTAAAAAGAACAAAAAAAAGTTGAATTTAAAACAAAAATGAGAGAAACGAGTCACTCGTTGTGCCAGGGTGCGTCAGGTTCAAGTTTCTCAAACATGTGCAGCAAACCACTCCCGGCTCCATGTTTCTTCACCAATGACTGTAGGAGATGAGGGGAAGATGAGGCTTCCAACTGGTCACTGGAGGCTGGAGAAAGGGGGAAAATAATGGAATCCCATGCAAGTGCATTCCTGAGTTATGTGTAAGTGTGTGTGTATGTGTGTGTGTATGTGTGTGTGTGTGTGTGTGTGTGTGTGTGTGTGTGTATGTGTCCAGCTTATACATACCATGTATAGGAGTTTTGATCTGTACTGTCACTTTGTCTTCTACTACAAACCCATAGGTCGGAACTACAATATCCCAGGTAAAGTGCAGACCCACTCTGCATACATAATACACACATACATATAATATACAAACATGATACATGCATTTATTATGTACTGCTCATGTGTGAATACCACAGTAACAAGTTTCTTGTGCAATGAACACTTTTTAACCTGGGGGAACGTCGTAATAATCCAACTCGGAACACAGCCTTAGTGATACGGGAAACTATTGCCTTAGCCACATCTTGTTTACTTTAATGCATTTCCTATGTGGCAACAGGTTATTAGGCCTCCATTCAGTATACTAATAAAAGAGTATTCATTGGATACAGCAGAATATCACACATCTGATTGGCTGTAATATAAAACCAACAGACTTGTGATATTCTTTTGTATCAAACAAATACATATTACACACATACATCTCGTATGCTATTATTCCACCTCACCTGTATCACAACAGTAACCCTCACCTTGTGTGGCTGGTATAACTGAGCCTGTTACCATGGAGGTCACCTGGCAAGATGACAGATTGACCTAATGTAGACTGCGTAATGCATGAAAGGAAGAAAAAAAAAGTTTAAGCTAGAGCATAAATAAAGCTAGCAGTATGAACTAGTACCACTACTTTCATTAAATACTGCTCAGAGATTCTCTTTCATCCGTACCCTTTAGAATCCAGGGTGTTCACTAATGTTTAGATTTAAGAAACAAGTTCTGTTGTGAAAATGACATTCTATAAGTAAACAAATTAAATATTCATCACATATACCAACTTGCCTTCAGATAATTATTATTATGTAACTCCAAAGAGTCTGTTTTTATCCTCAATTGGAATAACAGAGCCAGAAGGAAGCTTCTCCCCCAAACTACCCGGGTTACCCGCCAAAATGCTCAGCTTCCCCTCAATATATGTAAGCTGTGTGTAGTATGTCGTTAGGCTAAGCCCAAAATTACAGCATTTAGCTTGAAAACTACTCTCAATGATATAAAGGGGAAAAAATCTATTTTGTCTAGTAACTTAATAATACATAAAGGGCAGTGGACTTGCCTAAACCCCTCCCCCCATCCCCTCCCAAACAAACTTTTCCTCGTAATTACAGTTGTACTGTATGTTCCTGTAAATGTACATGCACATGTGCCGTCACATGTCAACGCCCCTCACCTGTATTGTTCTCCATGTCTCCCGTCTGCATTTACACGCTAAACAGTAAACTAAGTAAGTCTGGTAGAATCCAAGCAAATCACACTCTCCAGACACCCTAACACACATACATACACAGACAGACATATGATTCAAGTGGACAATGTAAATCAGAGAAATCAAACCAGCAAGTGATGATGCTTCTAACCAAAATGATCACGGGGCAAATAAATAAAAATGTCTCAATTCCAGCAGCAGCAGCAGCAGAAAAAAGAGGGAAAGTGAAATAGCATGTAACTAAGTGAAATACTATGGTAGCTATAAGTGAAATAGCAGCATGAATAAGTGCACATGCTTGCAGCTTTAGCCTTGGAACTGTACAGTTCGAGTGTTTCTAGTTGGAGACAATGTCATTCTTTAGTGCAAAAGTTCTACTCGTATTAGACCAATTTTATTTTCCCCAACCGATTAGGAGGAGCCATGTTGAAAACAAAGTTCCAGAGGAAGCTAATCCAGAAATACGGAGATATTGAGTGAATGATACAGTGTAGCTACAGTGTAAATGATATTTGTTAATAGCTGGCCTACTATTAGTGAGTGATAGCACGGGTAACCTGTGCTATTACGGATCAAGCAATTGAAATAGCACTCGGCTTTGCCTCATGCTATTTCAATCACATAACTCGTGCTATTAATCCCGAATAGTACAGTTACATGTGCTATTACTCATACTAATGGTGAAATATGTAATAAGGTGAATTTTCATGTATTTTTCCCCTATATTTTAATTGTTCTCTTAGTTTGCCTGTTTGCTAGCTAAACTTAAACGAATAGTGATTCCAAACACGGACAATACACATTACCTGGTGAGAAATGCCTGAAGGTCTGCAACGGCTCTACTGTCTACTTCAGGTCTGAGAGAGATGATTCTGTCCGTTCGAGAAAACATGTTAGCCTCTTCTACACCTCCCTCACTTGGCCCAGTACTACCACATACACCCTGCACACACAAACATACACATACATACAGTGACAGATTCCATACTCTAGCACGGCTGTAAAATGGTAGTTGTTTTTACCATAGTTGTTACTGTTTGCGTTCCATACCATTTTGACTAAATAGCCAACACCGTTTTACTGAAATGTTAAGAAATGGTTAAGGCTTTTCTGTTAATTCACTGCTATTTTCTGGCTAGAAGCTCTCTCCCATAGCTATATCAGCAAGCTCAGGCCTTGTATTGTCCGTTAAATGCTACAGGGATAGTGTAAAACAACTCTTACAAAAATCTAACTTGCTTCAATAAAGCTGGCCGACCGAAGTTCCGACGGGCGCACCGCTTTAACCTGGGCCCCTCTTCACAGGCCTTGTGCTAGTTACAGTTGAACCTCTGACAGTAAAAACTCTAAGCCCATGAAGGTCCTATCATCTAGAAAACATTGATATCGTGCAGTGGCCAAACTTACAATTCTACGCGAACCAATACAGAATTGGATGGCTTCAATTAAACCTGCAAACAAAATATCGGAATTTTTATTTTTATTGGATAAACAAATCTTTAAACTTAGAGCGATGCATACAGTGAACAGGAAACGGGAAAATTTAAACGGTAACACAGTCGAACAGAATATCCATATTTTACCAAACATTGTACCTTTCCCCTCCTTATTTTATACTGTGATAGTGTGATAGCCGTTTACAGAACAGTACTTGAAACTTTTATGGCATCTACTGTGACTAACTACCTGTACATGTATGAATATGTCAAACAATTTCCCTTCTGTTCTGATATCTTCAATAAATCACTCACTGGTTTTTCTCTGGCGATGAAGGTGACATTGAAGGAATATCCCCCCACGTTGCCAGAGTGGGTGTGTTCTCGTAGCAATTCAGTGCCATCTACAAAAAAAAAACAGAAGAATGAATAATTATAGAAAGAAGAAAAAAACGAAAACAGGAACATGACCACGAAAATCCTATATCACAAACAACAGCCAGAGAATACTCTGCAGAGCTTGCTGTCCCTAGAGATGGTGCCAATCTTTCTCAGGTAACCTACCAAAATCTTCAACACAGTACAGTTCAATACAATATTTTATTAATATAAGAGTTTCATAAATCCTCTGAGTAGGTCGATACACTAGTTTATTGATTTGCAGTGCTGTGCAATGCAAGTGATTTATAAACATCACTTAATACCACCTCTTCTGTTTATAACACTAATAATTTAGAGTATTTGTAACCAAAGTATTCCTCACCAACTTTAAGGAAGACTTTAGCATAAATTAGAAACATTGAGTTAAATTTTATAGGCTGTGTAAACACACCAAAAAAAAAAAAAAAAAAAAAGTCACAATGCCACATTATAGATTTCTATCCCTCTCATCTCACACTTACCATTCTTGATTACTTCCCAGTTGGCCGCCTCCATCGTGATGCCACTCAGGGCTTCGTTCAGTTCCACGTGAGACATCATCCAACTGCTCGCCTCATCTCCCTCCTTCTCTTTCACACTAATTGCCGCTCGTCTAGACAGACCGTCCAATAATGCTTGCTTGTCAGAGAATGTTGTACCTCCACCGCTGGCATTGGAGCTAGCCGCAGAATGACTGATGGGATGCAATAAAAATATAGTATAATGCAACAACAACAACAACAAACAACAACAACAATAATACAACCAATATGTATTAGATGATGAATGATAGCTTCTAACTCCATACAGAAAGTCACACGCTTCCAGGACAATATAAATAGCACTCAATTCCATGCAAACAATTATTTTGCAATAAAATCGGTGGAGGGGAGGGGTCAATTAGTTTTATAATGTATACATACCTTCTACCGTATCTACCTTGACTGACTTTAAAATTCTAATGCTATTACTGAACAAAAAATAAGCATGTTGTTTAATGCCCTGTTAACATTTCACATTTCACTTGCAGTCTCCAGTTTATGACCCACCCACATGTACTCATACTTCATCCTCACACATGTACTTCATCCTCACACATGTACTTACACAATCCTCACACATGAACTCATACTTCATCCTCACACATGTACTTACACATCATCCTCACACATGTACTCATAGGTCATCCTCCCACATGTACTCATACTTCATCCTCACACATGTAGTCATAGGTCATCCTCACACATGTACTCATAGGTCATCCTCACACATGTACTCATAGGTCATCCTCACACATGTACTCATAGGTCATCCTCACACATGTACTCATAGGGCATCCTCACACATGTACTCACATGATGTCATCCATCATCTCCTCCAGAACATCTTTGCGTATCTCCATCTCTCCTAGCATGACTCCGCCCTCCTCCAGCTGCTTTACCTCAGTCTCCTGCCTTGCAATCTCATCATGCATCTCTGATATTTGTATGTCCAGCAGCTCTGATGAAGACAACGTCCTCTTAGAGTCCACTAGATAATATAAACATACCAATCATACTGAACTATTGGGTAATGGACTATGTAATTGCCCAGCATCACTCTGGCTTGCATCATGAATCAGGATTTTGAATTTAGTTTTACCTTCTTTTTCTGTAGGTAAGGGGTTCTCATCATCTGATAAATAGGGCTCTCCTTTTTGAAATTCTGCTACTCTAGTAAGACCATACAGCATGACATATAGACATCGCGCCGATTGATCATTATATCTCACCTTCCTACCGCTGCCTTCACTTGCTTCAAAATTGACTGGTCTATATCAAAATCATCGCCAGAGGAACTGTCAACGCCATTGTCGTAAGTTAATTCTCGACTAGAATTATCCCTATGTCGCCCTAGCTGCCGCAGATTCCTTTGAGACAGTCTATTCTTTACGTCCATATTTTAAATACTGCTTTTTAAATTCCCGCCCCATTAGGCAACGGTCGTTATAGGGGTGCGCATTGATAAGAATTTACTGTAGATTTTTTTCCCCCTTCTTCTACGATTCTAGTCTTACTTCGTATTGTTTTGGAGTCTACGTATCATCGTGGTTCTATTCATTCGACATGAGTGATACAAGTACCAATTCATCCTTTTTGCAGCTGCACCCGAAAACTAAGCCCACTAAAAAGCGCTCTTTGGAAGACATAGAGGATTGGGACAACCACCACACTTACATGGTGCTCAAAAAACGTAAGTTGCATTCTCAATTTGACGCGCTCAAGTCCGAGGGAATGACTACGAAGTCGTCTATTTTTGAAGGCGTCACAGTATACGTGAATGGCTGGACAGAGCCCAGTGCAACCGAGCTGAAAGAAATGGTGTACGAACACGGCGGGAAATATGAATACAACGTCTATGGTAGAGCCACCAACGTTACTCACACAATTGCCTCCAATTTACCCAACTCCAAGATACTTAAGATTGGCAAGTCAGTGGTGTGCAGGCCAGAGTGGATTGTGGATAGTGTGGCAGCCAATGAGAAGCTTCCTGAGGAGGATTATCTGCTTTACAAAGACCTGGAGGGACAGACTAAGCTGAAGTTAGCAGCGAGCAGAGTTACAAGTGCCACAAGTGAGGAAAATTTAAAAATTCAATCTCCAGATGCAGTTAGCAGTGAAAGGAAAGTACACGTCTCTCCAGTAGGAGATAGTTCATTATCCAAAGCTCCAAACTGTTCTGACAAAGCTGATTTTGTCAAAGAATTTTTCACACACTCTCGCCTTCACTATCTATCGACGTGGAGTATAGAACTGAAGCAGTTTCTGGCGGGAAAGCTGCGCAGTGTTACCCCAAGGATCCCCAAGCTTGCGTCCTCTGTGAGTCTGAGGTCGTCTAACTCCAGAGCTGTGGTTCACATCGATTTGGACTGCTTCTTTGTCTCGGTGAGCCTCAAAAACAATCCTCACCTGAGAGGCAAGCCAGTGGCAGTGACACATGCAAAGAGGAACAAGAGAACAGAGACAGAGTCTGTGTCAACAGACAGGGATGATACAACTTTGATCAACGACAGTGGAGAACTGACTGAAAGCTATGAGCCTGAGACTAACACCAACCACATGACTCATACAAGTAAACACTATCCAAACTTGCAGGATTCTACATCAGATATCGCATCATGCAGCTACGAGGCAAGAGCATTTGGTATATCCAATGGCATGTCAGTCGGTGTTGCTATGAAGAAATGCCCGGACCTGATCCTGCTTCCGTATGACTTTGAGGCGTACAGGGAGGTGTCCAGACAGTTTTACTCCATACTGGTCCAGTATTCCTCCCTCATAGAGGCGGTCAGCTGTGATGAGGCGTACATAGAGTTCACAGACTACTGCAGAAGTTATGAGCAGGTGGTGGATTTGGTGGGAGAGCTGAGGACAGACGTGGCGTGTGAAACGGGGTGCACCGTATCAGCTGGCATAGCGCACAATATGCTTTTGGCGAGGATGTCCACGAGAGTGGCCAAACCAGACGGGCAGTTTCTGTTGATGGAGGATCAGGTGAGTGGGTTTCTGTCTAGTCAGCGTGTTAGAGATCTCCCGGGTGTTGGGCGGTCCACGGCATCTAAGATCCAGCAGGAAATGGGCAGCATTGAAAATTGTGGAGAGCTGCAGGCGGTTCCACTGACCAAGCTCCAGGCAACGTTTGGTTCCAAGTTTGGGAGAATCTTGTTTGATCATTGTCGAGGAGTGGATGACAGAGAGCTGAAGACGTCCACAGAAAGAAAATCTGTCTCGGTTGACATCAATTTTGGGATTCGCTTCAAGGAGCTCGTGGAAGCAGAGACATTGATAGGTAACCTTGCCGAAGAACTCCAACGTCGGTCTGAAGAGGCAGATGTGTACGGCACTCAGCTCACTCTGAAGATGAAAACCAGGAAGCAGAACGCCCCGAGGGAGACAGCCAAGTACATGGGCCATGGGGCTTGCGACAACGTATCTCGGTCTATGGCTCTACTGCAGCCAGTAAGGGATGTCAGTGAGTGTACCAGATTGGCTGTGAAGCTGCTGAGGCAGCTGAAGCCAGTAGCGGAGGATATTAGAGGAATGGGCCTTCAACTCAGCAAGCTAGTCTGCCACGCCGCAGGTGATGTAGGTGAAGGAAAGACGGCCATGGCTCAGGGACAGCAGCAGCTCAAACTGGTCAAACAAGATCCTCAGAGCTACCTGAATACCGAAGTTAAAAGGTTGGGAGTAAAAGAGAAATTAGATTACCTAGTCTGTAATTAGTGTATTTTATATAAATAGTTCACCAGAAATTGCATTGCCCACTCCATAATTAGTGCATGACATAGTTCACCTAAATTTATTGGATTAAATTTAGTTGTTGTTTTTTTTTAACCAATTTACAAAACCTTTGACTTCAAGGATAAGTTACATATTTGTGTTATTTGTTTCAAGCTACATATAGACATTAGTAATGACTGTTGGAAGGGACAATGTGGCCAAGCACATTGTAGGTCAATGCAAGAGTTCTCCAAGTATTTAGTACAGTTATAACTGCTATAGATGGGATATACATTAGGACTTCAGTTGTTCGAACACATTGGGACTGAGAGGTGTTCGGATAAATTAAAAAGTTCAGATAACTGGACACCATAGAAAATGTATTATAAAACACTAATGATGAGGTGTGGTCAAGCAATTCTTTGTGTCTGCACATGCTACTATTAGATTTGGGTGTTGGGTTAGCTGAAGCGTTCGGATGATTAAGTTCAGATAACTATATCAGATGTGATTATTGTAAACATTTATTTTTCACTCTCTCCTGTTTCATTTCTTGTAGGGACAATTCTAGTGAATGTCCCCATCCCTTTCCGAGCCTGCAACATCATCAAAAGCTGAAGAAAGCTGCTGACCTACCACCAAATAAGGTTATCTCGCCAAAAGGTTCTAAACCCAGGAGGAGGAGGCGTGGCAGTGGGATCTCGTTGGCAAGCACAAAAAAGTCACCTATGAAAAAATCTCCCATTAAATCACCGGTAAGATCTCCTTCGAAATCTCTGAGGCAGTATTTCAAACGTGTACCTCAATCCAAGGACTCTGCATCAGGAGCTGCTGGGGAATCCCATGAGACAAGTACATTATTAGCTACCACAGCAATGGCAACATCAGTCAAAGCCGTGAGAAATCTGGATGATTCCTTCAACATCGATCTGCCTCCAGCCTCTCAACTGGATCGTGGTGTCCTGGAGGCTCTTCCAGTTCAGCTAAGAGAAAGGATTATGAACAGGTATAACAGGAGTTTGAATCAGGATCCTTCAGTTGAGGGTCGAGTTCCAGTTGAAGCTGGTGGTATTAATAATGACGCGAAAGTATCTAACGGGTCGACAGCTGGTCCTCCTATTGCATTAGAAGAAGATTCTGTCAGAATGGAAGATGAAGAAGTGGTTATATCAGATGAAGGGACCCTTGTGGAGAACTGGAAGAAAGACATCCATGAGTGGACAGAGTCGTTCATTGAAGGTCCCAGCGACGATGATGTCCTGACGGTTGCCGCTCACTTTTGCAAAATGGCCTCCACCAACTTAAAAATGGTGGAAGTGTGCTTGAAAATCTTCAGGAGATTTCTTCTCTCTAGGAAGCTGTGGCATTGGAGTACGTGCTACAATGCTCTATTAGAGCAGGTCCAGGAGCAGGTGTGGCTGGTTTATCAGGGCACGCTCAAAGTTGAGCCACTCCCTTGTTCAGAAAACATGTCCAGCATTTTGTAACTTTATTTTTTTGCCATTTTTTTAAAACTCAGTCACAGTATTGTTGAGCAATTTCATTCATATTTAATTACAGCTGGAATAGTAACATTAGAGAATATTCATTTTCTCTGACAGGAATGGCTTCAATTTATAATTTTGAGGTTATGTTTAAATAAAATAGGACTACACATTTGAATGTGATGTACAGTTCAATACCTCTTACAATCCAGGTGGGAGAGTTGAATTTTATTAAAATTTTAATATACAAAAATACTAATGAAGGCAATTCAGTCTTACAAACAACTGCATGCTAATTTGACTGTTTCTTTATAAATTAAATTTCCAAACCATTTCAATAAATTTCGCAAATAATTTATTCAGATCAATGAAATTTCTACACAATGCATAATGTAGTGTGCATTTAAAGGCAAGAGACCCAGACAATTTTAGTGCAAAATTGTCCTTCTTTTTTTTTTTTTTTTTTTTTAAACTTTTGAATACAGATATTAGATGTATTCTCTCTCTCTTAGCTACAATCAATATACAGATATTGATTGTATGCCACAGCAACCAAATGGAGTAAAGCGTCGTCATTGAACAAAATTAACTTGGGCGTGGTTAATAA
>WLWI01002875.1_pt1 | contig 14849 bp, 7 predicted proteins | sample 6701501 | NCBI WGS metagenome assembly WLWI01 (sample SAMN12718690, study PRJNA515312) | sponge metagenome | isolation source: marine sponge | host: Mycale hentscheli | place: New Zealand: South Island, Marlborough, Capsize Point | collected 2014-11-01
ACAATTTATGAAGAATTAAAGCAAAATATTTGAGACCAATTATGATAGTGTAATAATAATTGTAAGTTTAATTATCTTATCAAATTTTTTCATATCGATCTATTTTTATCAAGCCACAGCTAACAGCGTCATTCAGCCAAACCCTACCACTTTTATTTTCCTTCTAATAAGATTCTCAAACTGAGTACGTTTGAGAGGTTTATTTCCTCGACTCAGTGACGGAATTGAAGTCCAAGCATAGGGACAGTCACAAAGATGTACACCAAAATGAAGGAGACAATGAACAAATATCTTGCTGATGTGCATACCATCACAAATAAAAAATAAAGGAAGAACTTACTGACCAGATAGTCACCAGCCCATCCAGAACAGACTAAGTCAGTGTGCTGAACCCATCTCAGATGATGATGAAGCTGTTCTGGAGAAACATCGAGCCTACCTATGAATGTCTCAACAGTGGATGATTTAGCACATGATAAAAAAGGAAGTTAAGGAATTTTTCGCTGCTGATACCAGGCTCTCTGTTTTTCACCGAGACCTGAAAAATCCTTCAAGATATTTCTAAAGAGTTTGGTTCTCCCTATAGTCAATTAGTTTATGGGCAGAATGTCAAGACACCTTTGACCCCTTGTAATGCAGGCTTGGCATATTGGTCTATGATGGTTTGAATGTTTCTGGGTTAGGTTATAGAGCTAAGGAAGAGATTAGAGGTATCAAGAGAGTGTGCTTAGGAGACAGGACTGTGAGAATCGGAACAAAGAGCTGAATGTTAGAATAAAGGAAATGTTGACAGATTGTTATCAGTTTTAATTGGGAGCATAGTTGGGAAGGGTCCTATACCTTTGGTAAGCTCAGAAACTGAACTTGTGTTTCTTGTTATACTCATCCAGGTTGAACATAAGATTGAGAGGTTTTTCATTTTTCTTACTTAAGGCTTGGACATAAAGATAGAGTATTGACCTGGATCAGAAAATAGTAATACTGATGGCTTTTCACATCAGTCATGGACTGAAAGAAGGAAGATAAAGATTCACAAAAGACATGAAATTGAGATAAGAATCCTAGAGGTGGAAGATAGGCAAAGAAAGGAAGACAGAAGATCAAGACAGACAAAAAGATAGAAGGAAGAAGGGTAAGACCAAGGCAGAGACCAATCCTTCTGGTGACCACCCCCTGTGTGATTCGACCCAGCCCTCAAGATGTACGGGGGGGGGGGGGGGGGGGGGGGGGGGGGGGGGGGGGGGGGGGGGGGGGGGGGGATGAGGTTTCAATATAACAGTATTATAATTGTGAATATGCATGAAGTTGCTTAGTGTGTTTTTGTAAGCCATCGCTGCATACATCAGCCTAATTAATATATTCTTGATACGTAAACTGTGAACTTGCTTGGACCATTGGCGCGGTCAACCTTAATCCTAGTGGCAGTAACTAAACAACAAGTATTGTGGCTGGAGAGTGTCTGAGGAGCAAATATCTGCCATAATACCCACATCACATAGAGATTAAAGCAAACTTTGTGTCTACGTATGGCATTGTGTTTTTGTATAGTTAAAACATGGAAAAAAAGATTTATCTTTGTTTACTCATTCTTCTTTCTGCCACATTCAAAATAAAACAGTTGAAAATATAAATGTAGTTACCAGATCTGCTTTCCCCACTTCTTTTAGTGTGCTTTAATTATAATATCAAATTGTAATGGTGCACAAAAAAGAAAAAGTGGTCTGAATGTATGCGGTTAGTTTTATAGAGAATTAGTAAATGGATGAAACACAAATTATTGTAGAACAGTTTTTCAGTTATAATTATACTAATAAATACAAAAACAAAAAACCAACATTAACCAGCCCTCAGAAGCAAAATTTTGAACTAAGTTTCTAACGAACTAGACTCTGATAATATTCAGTTACTTTCTGAGTGATTACATTTGGTAAAGCTCAACTTGAGTGACAACAACATGGACTCTGTGGGGATCTTATATTGGCTCAAATGGAGCAGCTGCAATGATGAAGGCTTTGAAAAATAGTATCTATTTGGAATGTGTACAGTTACAGTTTTAATAGTATAGGTCCAGAGGGAGCATCAGCAGTAGCAGATTGGATTAGTAGTTCATCAAAAAGACATCCAAGACAAAATTCCTGTTTCCAAAGGACATTAAATCTTGCTGGTAATCAAATACACACAAATGGTACTACAATTCTAGCAGGTGCGCTACAATTCTGTAAAAATCTACGTTTTCTGGATATGTCACACAATAAGATTGATTATGAGTCTGCTGATGGTCTTGCACGTGTGTTACAAAAATGTACACAGTTACATAATTCTCCGTCTAGACAATAACAACTTTGATGGAGAAAGTGCTATTGTTCTGGCAGAAGGTTTAAAATATTGCCAATTTCTGAAACATTGTCGCTTTTGGGAAACAGAATTGGAACTATTGATGCAGCAGGTACGGCTGTGAGACTGAAACATATTCAAATCAAAAAATTATACCTGAAAAACAACAATATATACAGCTAACATGAATTAGTCGATGCATTGCCACATTGCAATATCTACACTGACATAGACTTTACGAATACGAAATAAGAAAAGACCACAGGCAAGAGTTAATGGATTGAATGTCAGACTCTGATAAATGTTGCAATGTTTCAAACCTTCACTCAGCAATCTGGCACCACAAACATTGTGTAGTTCAATTCTACTAAGATTTAAGTCTACCAGTTGAAAAGTCTCGTGTTTTCAACCAAAAGTCCCAGGAATTTCAAATCCACAGTATTCTTTTGAAGATGTAATGTTTTAGTTTGTGATTATTTTCAATTATTGCCTGGGTTATGCCACAAATTTTAGTATTACTCCCAATTCTCAATTCTACTATCTTGCATCTAACTTTAGATTTTCATCAACTGCTCTAACTTCATCAACATCAGAATCGATACGAATGTTCTCCTGGTTTAAAGTTTTCAAGTTACAGTACCTATTTAATCCTTGGAGCAGAACTTGAGCTGTATTTGTTGATTCCCTAGAACTGACATTGTTTAAGCTCAGATGTTAAATTGACTTCGGAAGTTTTCATAGTTTTCAGTATGTAACGGAAAAAAGTTACCATCTAGATTCAGGCTTTGTAATGCATGGCATTCCTTTAATCCCATTAGTAAAACTTCAATAGCATATGATATTTCGGTATAGTTCAGATTTAAAGATTGTAAGTTTTGGCAATGCCTCAATCCATAGCCTAATGCAGCTGCCCCTTCATCGCCTATTTTATTGCCACTTAGATTCAGTTCCAACAAGCTACTGCTCCACTGGTGACCTTCATCTGTATGTGACTTGCCGTCTGGTCCATTTCTAATCACATGGTTATTCAATGACTTTTGAAGTAAAAGGTTTATTCCAATGTATTTGTCATTGCAAGATATATCCTCTTCCTTAAATTCATATATTCTCTTGCCTATTCTAAGCCATCTTGCCAATGCAGCAGCACCACCAGGTCCTACTTTATTATTGCTCAAATTCAATATCTCTATCTGGATGTTTCTAAAGTAATATGCCACACGCTCTATGCCATCATTTTGGAGATTATTGTAACTAAGGTCAAGCACCTTCAAGCTTTTACTCAATATATGATCCTCAAAAAAAAATGTGAAACTATCCTCATTCAAATAATTGCCACTTAGATTTAAACTCCTTAGATTAGTAAAGTTCTGAACTTTGCTAATCAAGGCATGTGTCTCCCTCAAACTGCAGCGACTAAGATTTAAAGTTTGCAGGCATCTGCAGTGTTCTAAACCATTAACTAATTCTTCAAAGGCTGACTTAGATATTCTTCTACCGCTGAAGTTTACTGTTAATAAGTTCTTAAAACAGGGCATGATTATTTGTGCCGATGAGGGATGATACAAATTAACATATTTTGAAACTTGAATTGAACTTTCCTCTTTTATTTTTACCGAATTGCTGAGCTTTTGTATCCTTTCACAAGTTTCATGGGAAATGTGGCTATTGCTTAGTTTTAGTATAAAATTGTCGTGCATTCTATCAGCAGCCTCAGCTAGAGCAAGTGCTCCTTCATCCCCAACATCATTTCCTTCCAAATCTAACTCTAGTAATTTAGAAGAAGGTAACAGAGAATTAGATATAGTGATGGCACCATCACTACCAATCAGGTTACATGACAGAGACAAGTGGGTTAGGTTAGTGCACTTCTCTATAAGTTGAGACAATGCTGTTGTTCCCCTACTAGTGATTTTATTACAATCTAATTGAAGTACTTGCAAGTTTTCATGAACTAGATTCTGTAGAGTGTCTAAGCTTGAATCACATAAGTCACAGTTCACAAGGACTAAGTGAGGAATAGCTAGGAATTTTGGCACCTGCGATAGCTCAAATTTTAAATTATTTAAAATACCGATTGTAGTAATCTCACTAAGTGGCTTGATTTTGCACTTGAAATGGTTCAAAAGAAGAAAAAGACATTTTTGGTGAGTTTCATCACTACGTACATTGTAGCTATACCGTATTTCTTCAAGAGATGACATTTTCAATGACATTTCTTTTAGTAACTGATCTTCCGATTTAAGAAGGTGAGTTTCATTACTACATACAATGTAGCTATACCGTAATTTATCAAGAGATGACATGTTCAATGACATTTTCAATGACATTTCTGTTAGTAACTGATCTTCCGACTTGCGTCCAATCATACTTGTTCTAAGAGGCATACAAATTCCTAGGTACCTCAGATGTGACAGTGTGGGTTGATTATTTAATATTTTTATTTCTTCTTCTCCTATCTCGGTATTTTCCAAGCCAATTTCTGTAAGGAACTGGAATTTACTTAAAAATAGTTGGAAAACATCAAGGTGCCCTTTGCTAAAAGTCTTGGGAAAGAAGCTTAGTGATTCAATGTCATCTATTTTGTCCTGTCTAGTTTTTGTTATGAATATTTGAGCTTCAGCTTCATCTAGATTACACTTGTTAAATACTAATCTGGTGACAGCCTTAGAAGATTCATTACAAATATAAGCTAATGCATTCCAGTCAGGTGGAAAAAATGTGTAATCATTAAATTCTAAAATATTGGCCTCCAATATAGAATCACAAACTATTTGTTGTTGTGCCTCAAAGGCACACTGCATTCTATACAAGTCATTGGAATGCTTGGAGGTCATAATTTGATTTAAGCTCTCACTCTTGTTATCAAATATGCTACATCCACAAAAAAACTTCCATACATTGAGCATCTCCTTATTATTGGCATATTTTACTACTATTTTCTGTTGTTCTTCTATCGGACAAGTGCATATGTGATATGCAGTGAGAAACTCTTGAAAGGTCAAGTGTAAGAAAGAATACAAATCTTTTACACCAAACAGTTTTGCTGTTTTATCTACAGTAACTAAGCCCAAGGAATGGACATCAGAACCGTTTTTAGAAAGAGTGGGGCCCAAAGTAATAGTTTGCTTTGACTGTATTGTCATTTCAAAAGCTAGCTTGCAAACTTTAGTAAATGACTCAAGTATGTCTCCATCCAAATCATTTAGTGAATCATATTCTACTGGACTGCCATCACATTCTAACTTGCGCTTGATAGTTAGAAGTGTGAAATATTCATACATTTTAGTCTCAGTTACTGGAATGTCTTCAATAGGCTGTTGGTAGATGAAGCATATCATGGCAGCATGCACAGGCAAATAGCACATGTGTAAAAGGTTTACATGACTTCTCAAGTAGTCTTTTAATTCACCTTCTTTTTGCATGCTGTGCTCATTTTGCAAGAAATAGGAGTCCACATATTTGAATATAGACTCTCTAGAGAAACCAAGCACTTCTATTCTTTTTGATATTTTAACTGAACGTCTCAAATCAACGGACCCTATAGGACGCGAAGCCACAATAACCATAGAATTGTGGAGGTATTTTCGATACAGAAGTTTATGAATGAGATTATTGGGATCATTTCTTGGCTGATATTCATCCAAGCCATCAACAATAAAGCAGCACCCTTTACCATTCTCGTTTTCTATCACGCAAACAAGTTTATCTCTCATATCAGCACTACTATAAAAAAGTTCCAGAATATAAGATAATGTAAGACTTTGAGAGCTTAACATGCGTAATGAAATTAGGAAAACTAAATTGGAGCCCATTAAAATATCAGGTTTAGAGGCCCAGTCTTTACTCATTTTTCGAGTTAGAGTAGTCTTACCACTACCTGGTCGTCCTTCTATCAAAACAAATGCTCCTTCCTCATATTTTTGGAATAATAATTTATACTCTCCTGTTTCCTTCTCTTTCAAAATGTCATCCATGTCTCCTCTAACAGAATCATCATGGATTTTATTGTAAGGTCTGTTCTCCTTTATCAGAGCTAGTTTAATGAAACTAGAGCTTCCAACTGGAGGCCACGAGTCATTGTTTATTTCAGGTATTCTTTTGTAAAATTTCAGAAGATTCTTTTTTTCAAGAGAGATAATAACTTTTAAAGTTACTTGTTCCTTTTGTCCAATGCTGCAGCTGTAATTTCCCTTTATTCCTTGACATGCCTTTTTTATTAGCAGAAACTTCTGGCATACTCCGCTATATTTTAAATCATCACAGAGTGGCTCTCCATTTTTAAGCCAGTGGTACTTTTCTGATTCATTACAAGCACTTGTTGCTTCTAAAATCGTAGACTTACCATCAGAAACTTTGTAGTAGTTTGGTTTTAATGTAAAAGAAGATTTTTTCTGATGTGCTGTTTCAGTCAGAGGAGGAACTAAAGTCATAATTTTTTCTTGAAATTCTTTGACAAACTTTTCCGATACCCGAGCTTCACTTACAATTTCATTTTTAAGAGCTTTCTTTAAGGCTCCTAATGTTGGGTGTTGACGATCATTATACCATTGTAGCAGTATATTGTATAGTCTAAGGTTATTAGTGAAACTATTACGACATTCTTCTATTTTAGACTTAGAAAGATTTAGAGCTATTCCAATTTCCTCCCATTTATGTGACACCTCTTGTAATATCTCTGCTAACAAATTTACATGCATTTCTAAGACTATATTGGTGTCCTCATCAAAGAAATTTACTGCATTAGGTTTACCAGCCTCACTTCCATTGATTTCCTTCAGCAAATTGTAAGTAACTGCTTTCATTTCTCTAAAACTGCTCAATGCTTTAATGAGAGTATTAACCTGGCTTGCCTTAGTATTAGTGGTTGTCAATGCAACATGCAACAAATACCTTGCTTTTAAAGCTGGATCCAAATGATCAGGATCAGGATCCAATGAGAAGAAGTTATTGTGAATGTCTTTTGGAATTAATCGTTGAGAGAACAGAGAGTTAGCAACTTCTTCCAAATTATGAATCTTCTCTACAGCAGATATAAGTGCTTCTTCATATTTTCTCATAACATCCATTTTCTGTAGCTCAGCCATGGTGTTTACAGCAAATTGGGTCAACAATCTCTGAAATAGCTCTCAGAATGATATTTATTATCACATGACCTACCATAAAACTATTTGTATGGCTCTCATGAATATTAGTATGAAATGTAATGCTTTAACATCACATGATATCCTAGCAACTATCATTCAAATCTTGGCCACATGTGAATTTAACATCACATGATATCCTAGCAACCATCGTTCAATACTTGCCACATGTGAATTTCAGTAAGCGGTGTGCAACAAGGCAGTCTGCCGCCGTGTGTTAGACTATGAGTGAGAATTAACACTGAAAACTATTCACTGGCTTTTCATACACTCAAATAATTAAATGAGTATAATATATGGACAAGACAAAGAGGAGGTGACAAAATAATGACCCCAAACGGAATGTCAATACATGACCACAAACAAATGTAATTACATTCCCCCTCTAAGTTAAATTATTGAAGATTAAAGAAATATATTAGATTTTGGGATGCTTCAAAAGTGCAAAACTTGAGCAGCTAATTTATTTGGCGCTGAATAGAGTCAGGCTTCACAAAGTTCAAGGTGCAATTTTTTAAGTGAGGTACTAACACACTGCCCCCAATTACTCTAGAAGACCATTCAAATGATATTCAATTTCTGTCGAAAGAAATAGCCACATACACAAAAGGGACAACTTTTAATCTTTGTATTAATTGTATTGATTCTGTTGGAGTAAACTATTTGACTGAATTACAGTTCAAACACTTATTGTAATTAAGATGGATTAAACTCAAAGACCACAGAATTGATTGAAATGGTGCAGCTGCTTTGATGTTCAATTAGAATTAATGGAACTTCAAAGAAATTGTAAAGGTTCAGATGGTGCAGCGCAGATGCAATAGTACGATGTTGTGGTTGTGCCGAGATGGCAGACTGACACACCTGATATCAACTACATAACCAGAAGTGAACTGAGCTATTGTGGTATTGTGGCTAGAACATCACAATATATTATGATACAACGATCAGTACCACACGAGAAATGCCAAGGATCATGAAGCAATGGCGATACCATACCACATGGGAAACTATGTTGGGCTTGCGCAACACAATGAATCAGAAGCACGTTCGTACAACCACTTGAGAAAAGATATTGGTTATAGTACTAAACATAGCTAAGAATGGTTCTCAAAAAAAGGTGCCAAGGTTAAACTAATCACAGCTGGGTGGACTGGTGAGGCTGGTTGGAAGCAGAGCCACCACACACTCACTCACACTCACAAACACACACACACACACAATGCTTTAATTTTACCTAATTATATGTGTTCAGGACTATTTTTCTCGTTACTCACAGTATGTAACATGGATTCCTTTTTTGGCATTGCACATGAAGCTTCTCATGAATATCATTAACATTCTTCAATACATATGTATCGTAGGTTATGATTATATTTTTTGCAATCAATCACAGTCCCTTCTTTTCGAATTCCGGTGAATGAAAGCGACAGTTTTTTTCAGTTTTTGACAATGTTTAAGACCTTCCCCAAGTAAAGTGACGCCTCATCACCAAAATTATTACTGTTAAGAAATAGAGTGTGCAATTGTTGACATTTTTTTAGTCCATTTGCAAGAGGAAAGATTCAATACTAACAAGGTGGAATTCTGATCCGGTCGTCTCTTCGATGTGCTTGACACCCAATGAGCAATTGCTACTGCACCATCTGGACCTATACTGTTACACTGAAACTGCAAGTGTTCCAACTCAATGCAATTCACTATGGACTTCATCAGCGCAATTGCTCCATCTGAACCAATTTTGTTGCTTTTAAGACTGATCGATTTGAGATTGGTAAAATAGTTCATGCTTTCAGCTAACTGTATTATTCCAACAGAGTCAATATTGTTTGTACTGAGATCAAGATTCATCAAATCTCGGCACACTGTTATTCCCACTGATAAAATCTGGAGGTTATGTCAGGACTGCTATACAATAGAGTAATATCGCGAGAAGCAGTTAGGATTCTAAGAGATATCAAGAACACAAAATTTTCGCCCGTCAAAATGTCGGGTGTAGTGGCCCAGTCTTTGCTAAGTTTACGAGTAAGAGTAGATTTACCACTACCTGGCCGTCGTTCTACTAAAACAAGTGCTCCTTATTCACATTTTTGAAATACTCACCGACATTTTTCTCTCTTAAGATATCATCCATATCGTGAATTTTATTTATAGGGCTGGATTCATTTATTACGAGTGTAATAAAAGTCGAATTACCAACTGGAGGCCACAATTCTTTATTGATTTCAGGTTTGCGAGAACTAAAAGATTCTTTTTTTCTGGTGAAAATAGGACTGTTAATGTTTTCTTTGCAGTAGCTCGAATATTTCCATGAAATATTTGCCTTCTATTCCTTGACAAGCATGCTTAATAAACAACATGTTACTAGAGACTTCAGAGTACCTGCCATTGTTACAGAGTGATTCGTTACCTTTATACCACTAGAGTTTGTCAGACTCATTTGACTGAACTTCCAAAATGGTAACCATCGGAAACTTGACAGTCACTTAACCCACCAGCTCGAATGCAGTCAATTTGAAATCTTTTCTCAGGCAAGCATTTTTTTCTCGAAAGTCATTCAATAAAGTTTTAGATGTCGCAGTCTCGCTTACGAGCCCACTTTGAAGAGCATTCTTCAAAATATCTAGACTTACGAAACGCTTCTTATTGTACCATCGTAATAAAATATGACATTTATCACTCAGTCCCTCAATAATTCTGTCTGTCAGCCTGTTACTGCTGTGGTATTTTAATCGAATACCACACATTTTTATTTTTCAGGATTTTTTTTAATAGTTTTATTATACATTGTTGTTGTTGTTAATTATTATTATTATTATTATTATTATTATTATTATATGTAGGTAGTAATCCAAGTTGGCCTTCGCTTGCGATGGAGTCTAATTTACCAACGGATCTGGTCATCCAGGCTGCCGGAAATGTCATATGTATACCATTTGAGTTTGTTTCCATGAGCTGTTCTCTGGGAGTCTTGGGGTGTTCTGCAGTCACTCTACTGTATACATCTTCTATGAGACTGAACTACTAACTAGCTGTACTAGTTGTCATTTCATTGGTTTCATTTCATTCACACTCATATGATCTAGTAGACTTGGTAACGTGACATGCTACAATTATTTGCAGAAAATCAATGTTTAAAATGGGTGTATGTTAGCAGTAAGCTTGCTTTGTTTTGTTGTGGTTTGATTGAGGACCTGTTGTGTATATTATTATTATTTTTTTCAGTTTTGTTTAAATAAGTAAAAGGCAGCAATAGCGTAACGTGTGATTGCTGACTAAATGTGAGTCCCGGTGAATGATGGGCCTGTTTTGTAATTAGGAACCCTTTACCAAGTTCTAGACTGGGTTACCATATTTGACATACTTTACGGTTGACCAATGCTTGTGACACAACCTCTACAGTGTGGTGACAAGGTACCCTTTACCACGAAATTGGCTGATGTAGGCTTTACCAAGTACTTGTGATATCTTATTGTGACAACACACCCATTACCATCTATTTGGTTGACCAGGTTCAAGTACCTGTTTAGATGAGGAACCCTTTACCATATATCTGATTTATGTTGTTGTGACAAGACACCTCTTTACTGAGCAGATGTGTTCTAGAAGATTCATAGGGAGTGCTTTCTTAAAAATGCCATACTATTAATAAATGTTATTCTCTGTATTAAATTAGAATGATGTGGGGTGGGAGCGTAAACTCTATAATTGGAGCTACAGTAATTTGTTGTAAGCTATAGTTTGATTGATTGAATGAAATAAGCAGCTTGATAGACCGTGTAGGCAGTAATTGGCAGCCTATACTATCATATAATAGTACTTTCTTGATAAGTATACAATTCTATTTCTGATCCCACTGAAGATCCCTATAAAATGACTTCAGTGAACCTTTACTTATTAAAGTTTTCTGATTCCACTTGGTAAAGTCTGTGTTATATACACTTTATAGACTTAGACGTTTTTATAAAGGTTTATAATCATAGACATTAGGCACTTCATAAAGGTCTGTTTCATGGGCACTTTATATTGGTAAAGAGTCACAGGCACTTCAGTCTATCATGATTGGTAAAGGGTCACAGGCACTTCATAAGGTCTCCCTAGCCCTAGCCCTAGCCTGTATCATGGGCACTTTATATTGGTAAAGGGTCACAGGCACTTCATAAAGGTCTGTTTCATGGGGACTTTATATTGGTAAACGGTCACATTCACTTCATATTATGGGCACTTCTTATTGGTAAAGGATCCTTGCTTAAGCTATATTTGAAGATTACTTAATCCTCATAAGCTTGACATATGATTAATAGTTCCTTATATTATAGGAGAGAATGCAAACACTTTGTGTGTGAGTGTATGGTGGGGAGGAGAGTCACACTAAATATTTCTCTCTCCTCCCCACCATACACTCACACACAAAGTGTTTGCATTCTCTGTACACAAATGGGTATCAATACAAAAGACACCTAGTAGAATGTTTCCAATCATATAGTATTGATATGATCCTAATAGGTTAAATGAGAGTGTGAGTGAACTTCATAAAGACTTCAAGAGTCTATCACAAAATATTGGGCTTGAGCTTAAGCTCATAGTTGTTTGCTGAATGGAAGCAGAGAATCAATATTAAGTCATTTCCGTTTTGTTTATTGAATTATGTAATTTTCAATGTTCTTTCACAATAAAATGAATTTTAACTTCTGAATAGAGCTTGAGCTTGGACTTAAGTCCTATTTGAAATTGATGGGCTTGGGCTTGAGTGTAAGCTCTAATAATCTATAAAGGCTTGAGCTTGGACTTAGTTCTTAATTGCAGGGCTTGACCCAACACTGGTCCAAAGTCTTGTTGTTGTTTTTTTGTTTATTGTTGCTGTTTGTAGATCACTGCTGACATGAGGAACAGTTCTAATCATCCTGGCTGTATGAAGAAATTCCTGAGCATCTTCATTCATTCATGAACAGTTAATTCTTCACCTATCACACAGATACAATGTCACATCACGTACTAATATTTATTGCATTTGCTGATTACTGGAATAAAATGTATACACTAAAATTGGGCATATCACAACACTCCATGGGTGTACAGGGGTGTAACTGAACACTTCCTCTAGGTGAAATGGAAACACCCCATGAGGAGTAGTACAGCCAGTGTTACCTGGACACCTCAAAATGGGATTCCCATGCACCCCACTTTTAACAGTGTATATAGAACTTTGCTATTTCTGCTATGTCTGCTTGACAGAGTTGCAACATTATTCCAAGTTGTTCCCATTTATGGGATACATTATGTAACACTTCTGCTAATATGTTAACATGCTCTTCTTCCAAAACAAAGTCTTTCTCTTTACTGACTTCATCTGACTCATTCTCCTTAATCTCTTTCAGCAAATACCTTTCATTTCATGGTATCTTAGTAATGTTTTTAAGAATGTTATGATCAAACTCAAACCATTTTCAGTATTTAGCAACGATACCTTTTCTCAATGTTTGTGAATGCCACATGCAACAAATACCTTGCTTTTAGTTTGGGATTTAGATGACCAGGATCATGATCCAAAGATGTAAAATTTTTGAAGTCTTCGTCCGAAATTATTTCATCAGAAAAGAGGGAACCAGCCACGTTCTCCATTGACTGAACCTTCTCTATTGCCCTTTGTATTCTCTCAGAATCCCATTTTCTGTGACACAGCCATGGTGACATACAAAATGAAGCATCCAAACAGTGGCAGGTGTCGTCACATGACCTCTTATTCTCTCAACTAACTATATTCATTGTCACATATCCTACTACATATGAATTCTTATTGAGTTGTTGCTTTCAAGTATTACATTATTCATAATGGGGGGAGGGGAGGGGAGGGGAGTAGAAGTAAAAGTCAGGAACCTAAAAGAATTTCAAACTTACAAAAAAGCTGAACTAAAGTTACAAAGTGTCTTTTGATGTGACCTGTAAAACAATTAGCTATGAATTATGCTTAACTGAACGATGTCACAATTTTTTTGTTATTGAGCGTTCATCCTCCCTTCAAAGTTCGAGAGGCTCCAGCCTTCACTCCACCACCCCCCTCAGGCAAAGTCTGGACGTTGAAAGCTGTACATTAGGTAAGGTGTTCAGCTGCGCGAGAAAATTGTGAAAGGTCACGCAACAGGAGGCGTGGTGATCTCCGCCCCCAGAGCGAAAGAGGCGGGGCTGAGTCCAGATGTGATTCAATGCTGGGACGGAACATGTCGGTTGGACGGAGAAATTGGAAGCTTCTCTCTTCTTTATTGGGCTTTCTTCTCTACCTGTCTAGGGCGCAAGAGATTCCAGTACTACCAAACTACTTTAGCGGATACGTCGAGACGGTGTCCAGAGTAGGAGACGGTGCTGCCACGCTACGGTTAGCCAGGGTGAGTAAGTGACGCAGTGATGATTATATTTATTACTGACCTGGTGGTGCTTTGTTGTGGCTTTCTCGGAGTGTTGGTCTTTATAAACCACATTCTCACAACCACACAGCACATTGATTCAGAGTATTCATTATACTGAGTAAGCTATAGTAAAAACACAAAGGAGTGCTTGATGATACAATAGAGCTCCTTTTTCCAAATAATCCACACTATAACATTGAATTGCTGAACATTTATTACATGTCATAGCTAGATATATGCGTTGGAAAGATTAACTTACCTATTCAGGAGTAACAAGATTACACTAGAGGATCGTTTAGTTCCTATTCAATTACTTTCCATACAATTTACTGTTCAGTTCGTTACATGTAGCCATGTCACCCTAGCATGATATTTCACTCTCTCCACACTGCTGTAGGAACTTGTAGAGTAATGTACAAATGTTGTACATTTAACACATTCATAATCATAGAAACAAGAAAAAAGAATACTTTTTTTGAAAATTCAATCAAGTAAGTGATTCTGACATGACCAGAAAGAATGGTGATTCTGACATGACCAGAAAGAGTCAATAGGGTAGCAGCCTAATATCCATTTACACGAGTATAAACATACATAGATTACACAGCCAGTGGATTAGTCGTCAACATCTAGCCTCTTATTATGCCCAGCTTCATTCTTGTGTGGTAGTATAAGCACTTTCATTGTGAGTAGGTGTTACTGGTTGTTATGGCATCTCTTACTAGTGTATTGACTACATAGCTGTGGCTGTGGCTTTCAATTTCTAAACATTTAGTAGGCTGTCTTCTTAAAAATGGTCACATTTCAAGTAATGAAATGTTTAATACCAAGATAAGCTTATATTTTCCTCATTTGGGGGCATCTTTTTAATGTATTATTAACAGCTTGTTTTGGCGTAATGTACATGCTTAGAAGTGATCATATCGTTCATTTAGCTCAGTAATGGATGCATCTAGCAGCTGGAATTTGT
>WLWI01002876.1_pt1:0-10000 | contig 14845 bp, 9 predicted proteins | sample 6701501 | NCBI WGS metagenome assembly WLWI01 (sample SAMN12718690, study PRJNA515312) | sponge metagenome | isolation source: marine sponge | host: Mycale hentscheli | place: New Zealand: South Island, Marlborough, Capsize Point | collected 2014-11-01
TCTCTTCAGGATGCCTTGAAAAATACATTTTTTAATACTATTGATGATCTCTTGCTACGACTGTATTATCTGTATCAAAATTCACCCAAAAAGTGTCGTGAACTTGAGGATGTAGTGGTTTCTCTTAAAGAAGCTTATGATCAAAATAATGATTCTGGTAAGGGAATTCAACCTACATGTATTTGTGCATCTGGAACTAGATTTGTGAGTCATAAAGTGGCTGCCTTAGGTAGAGTAATAGACAAATTTGGAGCATATCTTGGTCACTTAACTTCACTGACTGAAGATCCAACAGTTAAGTCTGTTGATAAGCAGAAAATAAAGGGTTATGTTACTAAATGGCAGGACAGCAAAATTTTGTTTGGCTGTGCTTTTTTTATGATGAACTGAAGCCATGTTCTATCTTAAGTGTTTACAAGATGAAGAATTAAATATATTCGATGCCATCGAGGCAATACTTAAAACTAATAAGTCTGTTTCACAGTTGAAATTGTCTAGTTTAGATGATCTTCCTTCTGTAAAGAAAGTAAAGTCTCGTATACAAAAAGTTGAGGGTGAAACTACATATCTAGGAGCTCCACTTGCTAATTATGAGCAAGGCATAACTCATCATTGAGTCTGTACTATCTTGCCTGAAAAGCCGTATAAAAATACAGCATCCTGAACTTCGTACTGATAGCTCCTAGTAATATTAAAAATGATCAGGTGTAGCTGCTCAAGTGAAACTCCATGCAAGTTTCTAAGTGTGGATGTAACTGTGCAAATTTAGCATGCACAATGGATGAATTATATAATCCTGTAACAAAAAAAAAGTAACTAATGACACCCAAACTGCATCATCCTACTGGCTGGTGATCTTTTTTTCTTCTTTTTTTCTTTTTTGTGCGAGCTGTCTTAATTTGCTCAATGCTGACGGATGTCCAGTTTGATTTGTTGTCTTGGCAAACCTTGATACACCAAAAAATTAGCTATTGACATCCAAACAAGGTTATACCTATTGGCTACCAGACTAGTAATTTGCTTTAATGCGTAGGCTAAGGAGCTATCCCAGCTATATGTTACAATTAGAAATACAGCTTCATCCACATTCAAGCATTCATTTTGTATATGAGCTAGGGGTATAGAGCTTACTATGAGCTTATACAATTAATTAACCCTGAATTGAATATTGTAACACCTAGTTACCTTGGAGCCCAAATTTAGACTTTAACAATGCAGTTGCCTTAAATGTTGATGGCCTGTTAGTCCAAATATAGCTATTCACATTTAGCAGCACACTGGATGGAAGTGAAGCAGATGGTTATGGCAGCTATAAAGTGTTGTATATGACATTAAAAATGTTCTCAAACGTTTAGGTCTTCCCAGGCTAGCCATCTTCTTTAAAAAGTCTTTAACCCAAAATGCACTTACAATCATATGCTTAGGTTGGTAGTGCCCCCTATTGCCATGCCGAAATAATGTAAGCAAATAACAACTGGTGAGGTGAGTGTTCCTTGCATGTTTAGCTTCTCTCTGAAGATGGCATTTGTGTCTAGCGTCGCATTGCAAGCGGTACATACCAACCTGCACAGGATACATATGGACTTGCATAAGTGACATATTGATACCACACCAATACATTTTCATTTAGTCTTTGTAATGGCTATCAAGTGTATAGTGACACTGTGGGTTGGCACCTTTGGTGCTTCATTTGTTTCTGCAATTAAGAAATCAAAATTATTGTCCTAAAATTATATTTTTATCCAAGAAATCATCCCACTCAGATTCTGCTGTCATTCATACTTTTCATTCGCTACTAAATGGTGTTTCCCAGGAATTTCATCGTGATATTGCAAAGCAGATAAATTTGACATTTTGGTTCATTAAACTTCAAAACTATCTCATTCACTGACAAGAGGGTGTGGTTAAGTGGGTGTGGTTAAGTGGCCACATCAATCTGATTTGGCTTCCTACGCCTCTTTTTAATTGTACACCAGTCTGATTTTGTTAGTTCCACCCAATGGAACTGTTGAAGGTCAGCAATTATTTCAATTTCCTGATTTGAATTATTTGCTGTACATGGAATAATATGGTATTGACTACAACATACATACCATTTCCTATCCACAACTGTAATCTGTTCCCATTCAATGACTGAAGCTTCCAGGTGGTCCTCTAATAGACTTGTTTCAATCATCTCTAGTGCCTATTTGAAGACTCCTGTACCCTTTGGCTGGACCCTAGAAGCGCAAATCAACGACGAGCCATGATTGTTAGGCAGGTGTTATTTAGAAAAAGAAAATGAGCCGCTATGGTGGGGCATTATGTAGAAACGGCAATAGTTTTAACAGTTGCTATGGTTTCTAGCTCAAAGTCTTGGTTTCTCTGTGCATGCGCGTTTGTACCGGGTGCCAATTTGGCCCCTTCAGATGAAGCGGTGAGTGCCACTAATTTCCCTATACTGAATAGGGGAAAAGTACCTGAACCTGGTGGGATCTACAGGCAGTGCGCGTTTGCTATGTGAGGCCACCCTTAAAAAGAAATAACAGTTAAATGATGCACGCTTTTAATTGTTTTGGGTTAATTAAAAAAATTGAGCAGCTGTATTTTGAAAGTATGACCAAATATGGAAGATTTTTCTGTGGTGTAGCAGAAAACTTTGTGGCACTGTACCATATGAAATAATGGCTTCTCCACCTCTTGAAAGAAGTAAAAGTGTTAGCTTATAATGCCCATCTCTCTGGAAACAAGGGATTTTAATTTCTGATGATGTATTGAAAAGTATATTGTCATTTTATAGAATGACTCTCATGTAAATTGTAATTAACCCTCAGCATGCATGCACAAGAGGGTTATAGTAGTCATCCTATCTGTGTGTCTGTCTGCCATGCTCTGAGTTTGGAGATTGCTGATAGTTAACCACACGTTGATTGATACTCAGAATGAAGATTTGTTGTGCTACCTTCTTCTTTTTTTTTTTCTTTTTTTTTTTTTTCTTTTTTTCATTTCGAACATGATTTTTGAGAAAATGTGAAGCTATTAGCTTCGCGTAGGTATACTTTAGCTAGCTGTGTGCAGTCATTTCAAGTAGTTGAAGCTATCGGTGTATGTCCCCTATGTTAGCTTCTCTTATGAGTTTTCACCACACAGCTGTATTGATCCTGATTGGTTAAAAATATTATTTAATAGCTAGCTAGCGTGTTGTAGTGCTGACAGTTTGCACTTTGTGCTCTATAGCTATCCATGGGTGAACTTCATCATTTTAATAAAGGCAAAGCATACGTTAATACATGCCTGTTACTAACAGGTGTGTTACAGGCGCCACTGACATGAATGTTATCTCAACAGTTGTATAACAGGCATGTTGCAGTAGTACAACATGTATATTTCATGCATGTTTGTGCAACAGGCCTGTAATTGTCTGTAACATGCCTGTTATAGGCGTGACTTTTCACATTCTTGTGCTATTCTTTAACTTAACAAATGATCTACACTTTCACACACACTAGTTGACTGGATGTACCAACACAAGACTTACTTTCGTGACTTGACTATTGGACAATGGATTTTTTTAAGCAAGAACAGTACTGTTGTATCTCTGGTTCTCTATAAGTTACCTGTGTAGTGACTCGCTCGCTCACCAACAATACCATTGTAACAAAAAATAACTTTTTGCATTATTACTGTAGTAGAATAGTCCATCAATGTGTAGTGACTTGATGAAGTCCAGGTATAATAGCTCAACTACATACTATGCATAACTAAGATAAGCCAATACAAAATGAAGTAGTGTGTGCAGCTGTGTAGATAAAGTTGTCTATTCAGTTTATCAACTTCTGTGTTTCTGTGTTGGTTTCTTCATCACTACTATCATCATCTTCCTTGCTTTCACTTTTTCTGGTTTCTTTTGAAACTTCAGGGAGAGACTCTTTATCATTATCACTATCTGATGGTGTTGAATTGGAACGATGAGTAGTATTGTCTGCAGAAGATCCTTCTAAAGTAATAGTTGTCAATTCTTTGCTAGTGTGTTCTTCATTTTTAGTATCAGGAGATTCTTCTTTTAGACTGCTTTCCAATGTTACTATTAGAGTTGTGAAAATTCCAATAGCAACCCAGTAATTTTCAATGTAACGTACATAGTCGAGGTCAGATTTAGAGTCACTTACTATTTTCATGTAGTCAATGAGTATTACCATCATAAGTAGCAGTGGGAAGACTGCGCAAGTTAGGAACACCATTACACCTGACAAAATTATTATCACTAGCTTTTTGACTAATTCAGAACAATGAGAGAACAATAAGAAGACTCTTGATGTTATAGCTACAGTTACTTGTGGGACGAGCTTTGCTACAGTGAGTAGTCCTCCTGCTAATGCCAGAGCATCATTTAGCTTGTAGGAAACATTATAGCATCCCAACAATATTGTATCAGGCTCTTCATTGGCTTCTAAGCAATTTTGTGTGATCTTAACTTCTTTAGTGACTTTGTGGAATATACGACAGTGTGAATTTTCAAAGCAGTGGTCTTTAGTGATATCTACAGTTATGTATGCCTCCAAACTCAAGTTGAATATGAGAAGTACTGAAGATACAACATATGAAGACATTGTCAATAAAGCCAATCTGGATAATTTACGATTATTAATACGAAGCTCTCTGTCTTCAAGTCTTGGATTGTCAAACATGCCTTTGGGAGTGCCAAGGAGAGCTATGCAGCAGAATCTAAGGACTAATTCTATTAAATTCCTGACTTTATTACAAGCTGGTTTATTGCAGATAGGTAGAGATAACAACAGATAGACATTTGCAATTAAACAAAATCCAGCTTCACCGAGTAGATAGACTTTATAACCTGTCTGTTTTCGTAGAATGGCAGTGTGAAGGTCTTCATCCACGATTATCACCATTTTGGCAGCTCTAACTGGTGTGTATTTATGACATGATTCTTATTATATTTGGATAAATTCACTACACCAGCAAGTTTGAAGTCACACACCATGAATATACTTAGTAGTGAGCTAAAACAAGCCTAGCTGTGTTTTATGGAAGAAGTTCTAATTGCATGTTTTTATCCATGTTCAAACATTACTGTTTTTATAGACGAAGGAATACCGAGCTTACTGTGATTTGTAAACCCTGAATTCTATAGTGTATCACTTTTTAAAGCCTAAGTATAAGTCTTCAAAGTCTAAGCATACGTTCGCCCTACAATATTGATGGCACACTAGTAAGTAGTCCAATCATTTATGGTCAAGTAGATGGGGGCAATCTTAAGCTAATTGTATGTCAACTGTTTCCTATTCAGAAATGTACCTTTTAATATACTAAAAGTCCTGCCAATTTTAATGAGGGGAAAATGCTAAAATTATGTGATGGTGTCTATTAAAAATGCCAAAAATATTAACAAAGCATTGTTACTTGGTGCAACAAAATGTGTTTTCTACACAGAAAGAAATAAAAATTACAAATGGTAAGGGTCCAATGCCATAGTAACCACTCTCTTTATAAAAAAAGAAAAACAAGAAAAAAAATACATTTCTAAGGAATTACTGCACACTTTAGTCTTACCCTAAATGGTGACTTGCTTACTACAGTAGTAGCCAAAAAGCTGTGTAAAGGCAGCTAATAGGTTTATTTGGTAGTTGTTTACATTGTGCTATTCAATAGCTAAGCAGTAGTTGTAACACTCTAGACTTTCACACACACTAGTCACTGGGTACCAACGTTATCACCCCAACATACTTGCACACTAGCTACACATTCTCAGGCTAGATTTTCTCAACTACTCCCTTCCTGCCCACCTCCTCTTCCATCGTCATGAAAGTTGTGACCGTCTTAAGATAAAGTAAAGTCAGTCTTGCCCTCCCAACTTATAGCTGCTTGCTATGGACAGCCAAAGGCTACCTCTATGTCAGAGGCAAGGGTTAATGCATGGACTGAACAAATTGCTAAACCTAGAATCACACACGTTCCTAAGCTTGCCTCACTACCACCAACCACTGGAGCATTCTCAGAGAATGTCAAAGAGGACTTCTTTTTTTTTTTTTTGCAAACTTTTAAAATTGGAAGAATGCATTGGAATTGCAGCCTCAGAAATTGGAACCTACTGATTATGGTGCTGAGAGATGTGTATGTATGGAAGTCTCTGCAGCCACCAACTGTATCTGTGGACACTCCACTAGCTCCTAGTAATATTAAAAATGATCAGGTGTAGCCGCTCAAATGAAACTCCATGCAAGTTTCAAAGTGTGGATATAACCGTGCAAATTTAGCATGCACAATATTCTGTTTGTGCCACACTTCATCATACTATAATAAAATAAAACAAACTGTTATGACATCTTAAAGTGTGATAATTTATTTACCAGTTTGTGTAAATCACTTTTGAATTGAAGCAATGGATGAATTATATAATCCTGCAACAAAAAAAAAGTAACTAATGACACCCAAACTGCATCATCCTACTGGCTGGTAATCTTTTTTTTTTTTCTCTTTTTTTTGCGAGCTGTCTTAATTTGCTCAATGCTGACGGATGTCCAGTAGACTTTTTCTTAAAATTGGTTGTCTTGGCAAACCTTGATACACCAAAAAATTAACTATGGACATCCAAACAAGGTTATACCTATGGCTACCAGACTAGTTTAATGCGTAGGCTAAGGAGCTATCCCCAGCTATATGTTACAATTAGAAATACAGCTTCATCCACATTCAAGCATTCATTTTGTATATGATTAATTAGCTAGGGGTATAGAGCTTACTATGAGCTTATACAATTAATTAACCCTGAATTGAATATTGTAACACCTAGTTACCTTGGAGCCCAAGTTTAGACTTTAACAATGCAGTTGCCTTAAATGTTGATGGCCTGTTAGTCGAAATATAGCTATTCACATATTAGCAGCACACTGAATGGAAGTGAAGCAGATGGTTATGGGCGGCTATGAAGTGTTGTATATGACATTTAAAATGTTCTCAAACGTTTAGGTCTTCCCAGGCTAGCCATCTTCTTTAAAAAAAAGTCCTTAAAGTGTTTAACCCAAAACGCACTTACAGTCATATGCTTAGGTTGGTAGTGCCCCCTATTGCCATGCCGAAATCATGTAAGTAAATAACAACTGGTGAGGTGAGTGTTCCTTGCATGTTTAGCTTCTCTCTGAAGATGACATTTGTGTCTAGCATCGCATTGCAAGCAGTACATACCAACCTGCACAGGATACATATGGACTTGCATAAGTGACATATTGATACCATGCGAATAAATTTTCATTTAGTCTTTGTAATGGCTAGCAAGTGTATAGTGACACTGTGGGTTGGCACCTTTGGTGCTTCATTTATTTCTGCAATTAAGAAGTCGTTGTCTGGTATAAATTATATTTTTATCCAAGAAATCATCCCACTCAGATTGTGCTGTCATTCATACTTTTCATTCATTACTAAATGGTGTTTCCCAGGAATTTCATCGTGATATTGCAAAGCAGATAAATTTGACATTTTGGTTCATTAAACTTCAAAACTGTCTCATTCACTGACAAGAGGGTGTGGTTAAGTGGCCATATCAATCTGATTTGGCTTCCTACGCCTCTGTGTTTAATTGTACACCAGTCTGATTTTGTTAGTTCCACCCAATGGAACTGTTGAAGGTCAGCAATTATTTCAATTTCCTGATTTGAATTATTTGCTGTACATGGAATAATATGGTATTGACTACAACATACATACCATTTCCTATCCACAACTGTAATCTGTTCCCATTCAATGACTGAAGCTTCCAGGTGGTCCTCTAATAGACTTGTTTCAATCATCTCTAGTGCCTATTTGAAGACTCCTGTACCCTTTGGCTGGATCCTAGAAGCGCAAACCAACGACGAGCCATGATTGTTAGGCAGGTGTTATTTAGAAAAAGAAAATGAGCCGCTATGGTGGGGCATTATGTAGAAACGGCAATAGTTTTAACAGTTGCTATGGTTTCTAGCCCAAAGTCTCGGTTTCTCTATGCATGCACGTTTGTACCGGGTGCCAATTTGGCCCTTTCAGATGAAGCGGCGAGTGCCACTAATTTCCCTATACTGAATAGGGGAAAATACCTGAACCTGGTGGGATCTACAAGCAGTGTGCGTTGCTATGTGCGGCCACCCTTAAAAAGAAATAACTAAATGATGCACACTTTTAATTTTTTTTGGTTAATTAAAAAAAATTGAGCAGCTGTATTTTGAAAGTATGACCAAATATGGAAGATTTTTCTGTGGTGTAGCAGAAAACTCTGTGGCACTGTACCATATGAAATAATGGCTTCTCCACCTCTTGAAAGAAGTAAAAGTGTTAGCTTATAATGCCCATCTCTTCTGGAAACAAGGGATTTTAATTTCTGATGGTGTATTGAAAGTATATTGTCATTTAATAGAATGACTCTCATGTAAATTGTAATTAACCCTCAGCATGCATGCACAAGAGGGTTATAGTAGTCATCCTATCTGTGTGTCTGTCTGCCATGCTCTGAGTTTGGAGATTGCTGATAGTTAACCACACGTTGATTGATACTCAGAATGAAGATTTGTTGTGCTACCTTCTTCTTTTTTTTTTCTTTTTTTTTTTCCGAGCATGATTTTATAGAAAATGTGAAGCTATTAGCTTCGCGTAGGTATACTTTAGCTAGCTGTGTGCAGTCATTTCAAGTAGTTGAAACTATCGGTGTACTGTATGTCCCCTATGTTAGCTTCTCTTATGAATTTTCACCACACAGCTGTATTGATCTTGATTGGTTAAAAAAAGTATTTAATAGCTAGCTAGCGTGTTGTAGTGCTGACAGTTTGCACTCTGTGCTCTATAGCTTTCCATGGGTGAACTTCATCATTTTAATAAAGGCAAAGCATACGTTAATACATGCCTGTTACTAACAGGTGTGTTACAGGCGCCACTGACATGCCTGTTCTCCCAACAGTCATGCAACAGGCATGTTGCAGTAGTACAACGTGTATATTTCATGCATGTCTGTGCAACAGGCCTGTAATTGTCTGTAACATGCCTGTTATAGGCGTGACTTTTCGCATAGGGTCCATGCAAGTTGTGCTATTCTTTAGCTTAACAAATGATCTACACTTTCACACACACTAGTTGCTTGGATATACCAACACAAGACTTACTTTCATTACTTGACTATAGGACAATGGATTTTTTAAGCAAGAACAGTACTGTTGTATTCCTGGTTCTCTATCTCTGTGTAGTGACTCTCACTCACCAACAATATCATTGTAACAAAAAATAACTTTTTTGCATTATATTACTATAGTAGAATAGTCCGTAAATGTGTAGTGACTTGATGAAGTCCAGGTATAATAGCTCAACTACATACTATGCATAAAGTAGAATAACTAAGATAAGCCAATATAAAATGAAATAGTGTGTGCAGCTGTGTAGTAAAGTAGTCCATTCAGTTTATCAACTTCTGTGTTTCTGTGTTGGTTTCTTCATCACTACTGCCATCATCTTCTTTGCTTTCACTTTTTCTTGTTGCTCTTGCAACTTCAGGGAAAGACTCTTTATCGTTATTACTATCTGATGGTGTTGAATTGGAACGATGGTGGGTATCATCTGCAGAAGATCCTTCTAAAGTAATACTAGTCAATTCTTTGCTGGATTGTTGTTCATTTTGAATATCAGGAGATAGTTCGTTTAGACTGCTTTCCAATGTTACTATTAGAGTTGTGAAAATTCCAATAGCAATCCAGTATTTTTCAATGTAGTATACATAGAACTTACGATCAGTTTTAAAGTCACTTATTACTGTAGGGTTAATAAACATTATTATTGTATGTACTAGTGGGAATGCCACACAAGTTAGCATCATTATACATGACAAAATTATTATCATTAGCTTTTTAAAAAATTCACAGCAATAAGAGAACACTAAGAAGACTCTTGATGTTATAGCTGCAGTTACTTGTGGGACGAACTTTGCTACAGTGAGTAGTCCTCCTGCTGATGCCAGAGCATCATTTAGCTTGTAGGAAATTTTATAGCA
>WLWI01002877.1_pt1 | contig 14843 bp, 5 predicted proteins | sample 6701501 | NCBI WGS metagenome assembly WLWI01 (sample SAMN12718690, study PRJNA515312) | sponge metagenome | isolation source: marine sponge | host: Mycale hentscheli | place: New Zealand: South Island, Marlborough, Capsize Point | collected 2014-11-01
AGTTGGGTGTGGCTAACTGGCCGTCCCAAGAAGTAAATTTTGTACAAGACATTACATTTTGGGGCACACAACTTGGCCGTTGTCCGGAGTAGAGAGTCAACCGTTACTTGGAGTCAAAAAATCCATTGCATACATGCAGAAAATACTCCGTTCCCAACAATCTGACCGTTGTTGAGAGTCTGACCGCTTCTCGGAGTCCCGTTGTAGGGAGGTTCGACTGTAAAAGGGTAGACGTAGGTATTAGCAACTGAAATAGTTCTTTTCTTTTCTTTTTTGCAGAACCAGTTTAAACACAAAGAAAGATGAAAGCATATCATGGCTAGCTATAACCTTCATAGAGATTATTATTAGTTCTTCAAAACTCCTTTTGTGTATACTTTGTGGCTGTAATAGAGTTGAATAGCTTGCTCACCATACTAGGCAATAGTTACAAAAAATGTTATACATGAAGTGCAACCTACAACGTTAAGAATTATGTCACAACAAAGGAAATTTGGTGAATTATCTCATCAAACTGCCTGTACAGTCTACATTATAACTATAACTGGCAACTGATCGATTTACATTATTCAAGCAATGCAAATGTAAAGTTGTCTACATTACAAGTATATAACTTTTGGAAACTAATTTGAAACAAGTCATGGCTTGTCTATTGGCTAGTCCAATTAAATAGCTACATTCAGAGTAAAAAATTGCTCTAGTAAGTTGGGACTCTTTGACATTGGTAAGTATGTATGAATCACTTACAGCTGCTTGGTCATCAAATGATGCATTAAACTCCAGGCAGTTCTGTTCTTGAGTGATCCTAGTCAATGGTAGGTAAGGATGCTCAGACTCACGCAAGTACTCCTGGACCATCAATACCACACCATAACCAGATAAGTATAATTACTGGCCCAAATATGTTGTTATGGCCCGTTAATGCATTTAGTATCAGCAGTAAAATTGCACCGAACACCAAAATAATATTCAGAGGAATATTAACAAACAGAATTTTCATAAGCAAATTAAATCGCCGAATTTCCATAGGTGACCAACTCAGCACCATGCAATGTTCAGCTATTACTCAAAATACGGTCTACTGAAAAATACGTCTGTATACATTTATGACACGATGCCTCTTTATAAACATATTTATACCATGGTTGCTGCGGTAACACCCATGGATTAAAAGTGATATTTTCCCGGTGATTTTTCCTGGGGCTATGATATTTTCCCGGTGTCAAGCGAATTCTTCCTGGGGCTATGATATTTTCCCGTTTCCGGCCCAAAATTAAAATTCAATTAAAATTCAATTGAAGCATGCCAGAAAGTTTACTTTAGCAAGTTTGCTTTAGCATTGTAGCTGCCAGCTGTTATCTCCAGATCTAACTCTACCTGGGCTGCTCAGCAGTAAGCAGTAAAAAGCAGTAAAGCAGCTAGCTGTGGTAAATTCCTGTGGTATGAGAGCGGCAGGAGAGTTATATGTGGTAGGGCTGGTCCCATATAGGTGGGTATGAGAGAGTAGTTAGCAGCAACTATGTTATAAAACAGTTGTGCCATGGCAACATCGGGGTTATGGAATATCACCGCCCTTATCCCTCGGGCTTCGCCCTCAGGATCGGGACGGTTATATTCCATAACCCCTCCTTGGCCATGGCATAACTATTACATAGCTAATTCTTATTCAAGAATAAAGTACATGAATTCATAATCCTGTCCCCCCTTTTTTTTTTGTACCTGAGCCAAAATGAGTGCCCGCCCTTTCTCCAGGATGCTGGCTTCTTTGCCCACCCACACATAAACATGGAATCCATTGTCCATTACAAACACATCAGAGCTATCCAAACAGCCACGACTGATGCGACCTTTGGCCACTTGCTTGAAACTGACTCGATTGCCATGGGAGTACTCGTGGATTCGGAACAGTTTCTTCTCAAACACTTTCACACTCTCATCGTCACCGCCCTACATGGTAGCACGAATGGAAGTCATGGGGAATGGAAGAATAAGGAAGATAGCGTGAAGGATATGGAAGAGGAAAAGGAAGACAGAGAAAGGAGTGTAAGGGAGTAGGAGTAGGTTAGAGGAAAGTAAGAGAAGTAAACAAAAAAAAAGTGATGAATAATCTTAACTGATTCAGATTGAGTTTGTTCAGGTTCTTGCTTGCAATGATGAGTGCATTAATGGGAAATACAGTGCATCTTTTAATACAAAGTACATACCAAGAAGATAAGTTGATCAGCTAAGTAGATAAGAAAATTTATTCACAGTCAGTCTAACATATGGTGCTTGCACACTACCCAGAATAAACTTCTCCAACATACTTGATCACTAAAGCATAACTTACCGCTTCTGCAGACTTGGGTTTCTTGGAGCCGAAGAATGTAGGAGGGATCTTCTTGTAGAAGGTATGTGACTCATCCACAACATCTCCATCTGAATGAGGCAGAATGTGAATATGGAAATTGTAAAATGAGTGATGTTGAAGAGTAAATACAGGATATAATCAGCTCACCAATGGTCTCTAAGGTAGGTCTTCCTCCTCTGTCTGACTGTAATATTGAAAATTAGTATGTATAATTAAACACCTAGTCAAATTGATATATATTAGCCCTTTGGCAAGTTTATGATAATTATACTTTAATTTTTTATATATTTTCTGAATAGAAAGAGATGAATTGTAAAGTAAGTTAAGACAAACTATTTACTAAAATGAAAAAAAAAAGTACGGTAGTCTATAAAGAGAAAATCTAAAAATTCAGACTGAAATGTTTACTAATGCTATGATCTTAAACTTGACTTGAGATTGTAAAAGAGCTGCTACGAAGTTCAAACAGAGTGTATGGCCTATTCACCTTCTGGTTGCTAAATTATGAGCTTTGCACCGTGTGTGATAAAAAATATTTTGAGCCGACCAAGACTCTGTAGTACTAAGGTTTACAAGACCAATTAAATGCTTTCCATGCACACACCTACACTCTCATCTCCTTTCATCCTATCTCATTCATAAGCTAAAACACACTTTAATGCTAGGGTGCAGTATCTAATTTCACATATTGTCACAAAGGCATTATGTAGTAATATATTCGTGTTTTTAATAATATTTTGGTTTTTTGGAATGCTTACCTTTGAGCATCTCCCCACCCGAAATTCTTTATAGTGGAGTTCTGAAGCTCAGAATTTAGCAACTAGAAGGTAGACAAGCCGTGCACTTTGTCTGTAGCAACTCTTGAGATCGTCAGAAATTTAGTTTCAGCTAGTACCACTAGAAACAGTCCAAATTTTAAGCTCTTTTTTTTTTTTTGCAAACTAATATAATATTTTGTTTTTGCATAATTGTAATATTTTGTCCTAACATGGTTTGAAAATAAAAAATATATTTTTACATTTTTCATGTTACCCAACTGATCATCATAAACTTGACCAGGTAAAGAGTTAATACCACACACGCTATTTGGTAAGTAACATACATACCTTAACTGCCAGCATAAATTCTGCTGCCTTTGTTCTCTCATCTTTGTTGGATTCAGTTCCATTCCACTATATAATACACACATGTAGTCCCAATAGTGATCTTATTCCTGCAAAATGTTTAATACTTGTGCTTTGTTACAGCTCCTGACATTAACACAATATTTTCACTGTTGACTGGACAAAGACTGATAGAATGAAGACTAATTTGGTAACATGTTCCCACTAATTCCACTCACCTTATGTGTACTACATTACAAAATAAATACCACACACACTGTTGATGAATTATGCACTAAGCACCAGAGGTACAAAAGTGTACCAGAGATTCAAGAGGAAGAAGTTAACAAGTGAAATCAAAGAATAACTTGCATCCCACTTTTCATTCTATAAATTTTCCTCTCCTACCATGCTCTACTCAGCTTTGCAGTTCTTTACCTCTGATATTGCAGGTAAGTGGCATACATTAGTGTCTGATGTGCCTATACAATTTACACTCCAAATGATACATTGTCAGCTAAAAAAAAGTTATATAAGAAGGCAAAAGTTATCTAGGAAACACTGGTAGCCCAAGCTCAAGTGCACACAATCATTAATCTGTTTCGTGCATTATTTCACTTATTTACTAGTTTTGTTTGTTAGTGTACTTTTATATAAATGTTTTTATTCTGTGTATTTATTTGTGTAATTAATTATTCATTGATTCACTTGTTCATTCATTCATTTGTTATTTCCTTCTGTCATTAATCCATTCATTAGTTAATTCATTACTCAGCCGTTTAAGATTCAGTTCATAAACCTTCATTGTGGGGAAAACGAATGCACATAAAAAGGGAATTCTGATTGTATTCAACCTCCCATTCTACAAGTAAAACATACTACTACTACTCCACCCAAATATGCCAATACTATGACATCAGCACAAAAAAGTTAAAAATTGCAGTTGTATGAATATTCCATTGTGGTCATATGAGTCTAATGAATCCAATTAATGCCTACACGGAAACGACCAATTGGTACATAGTAAACAAAATGGATAACGGAGACCTTCTACTAGCAATAAATTCAAAAGATTACTCAACCATCTCTACAATTTTGAAGGAAAAAGATGCTCCAGAAACTGTGGTGAGAGTATTGGAACTTGGCTGTGGAAATGGAGACACTAGGTTAGTTGAATTAGCATTACAGTATGTAACGGGAAATATAAGACTAATTGAGAAAAAACACCTACTCTACACAGCCTGCCAAAAAGGGTATTCGAACATAGTAGGTTTATTACTCCAGAAAGGGGTTCAGCCAGATCTGCAAAAAAATAATGGGTGGTCAGCCTTGATCAAAGCAAGCCAGAAGGGCTATTCTGAAATTGTGAAAATGCTACTACAGAAAGGAGCTAGTGTAGATCTACAAGAGAAAGATGGATGGTCTGCCTTGATGATTGCCAGTCAAAATGGCCGCACTAAAGTGGTTCAAATACTGCTTGAAAATGAAGCTTGTGTAAATCTGAAAGAGAGAGATGAGTGGTCTGCCCTTATGATAGCTAGTTTGAATGGTCATGCCGAAGTGGTAAAATTGTTAATAGATAATGGAACTCGAGTGGATCAATTAAATAAAGGAAAGTGGTCTGCCTTAATGAAAGCTAGCCAAAATGGTCACCTACAAGTGGTGAAAATATTGCTTGAGAATGGAGCTCAAGCAAACCTACAAAATATAGATGGGTGGTCTACTTTAATGATGGCCAGTCAGAATGGCTACAGCGAAATTATTGAGCTGCTGCTAAAGAATGGGGGTCAAGTAGATCTGCAAAGCAATAGTGGGTGGTCCCCTTTACTGATAGCTAGTCAAAACGGCCATGCTCACGTGGTAACTGTATTGGCAGAGTACGGGGCTGAAATAGATTTGCCAAATAAAGATGGAGTGTCTGCCTTAGTAAAAGCCTGCCAAAATGGCCACTTCATAGTGGTTGAAACACTGCTTGAAAAAGGAGCTGGGGTGAATGTACAAAGTAGAGATGGGAGTTCTGCTTTGATCCTAGCCAGTCTTAATGGCCATACTGAGATTGTTTCATTATTGCTACTACTAAAAGGTATTAGAGTGGATGCACAAAACAACGATGGGTGGTCAGCCTTGATGAAAGCAAGTAAAAAAGGCAACATTGACATAATTACTAAACTGTTAGAGATAGGGGCTAAAATTGACTTGCAAGACAAAGAAGGATGTACAGCATTAATGATAGCAAGTCACTATGGTCATGCTGAAGTTCTCAAAACTTTGCTTGAGAATGGGGCTCAAGTAAATCAGCAAAAGAACAATAAGTGGTCTTCCCTAATGATAGCCTGTCAGAATGGCCATGCAGAGGTAGTTAAATTACTTCTTATGAATGGGGCTCAGGCTAATCTGCAAAATAATAATGGATCATCTGCTCTAATGATAGCTAGTCAAAATTGTTACGTTAAATTGGTTGAAGACTTGTTGGAAAAAAATGAAAACCAAGTGAATTTACAAAACAATAATGGCTGGTCTGCCCTAATGAAAGCTAGTCAAGATGGTCATTATGAGGTAGTCCAATTGTTAATTCAAAATAGAGCTGATGTCAATCTACAAGAAAAAAATGGATGGTCTTCTCTTATGATGGCAAGTAAGAATGGTCATGCAGAAGTGGTTGAAGTACTTCTAAAAAATGGATCCTTGGTTGATCATAAAAACGGAAAAGGGCGGTCTGCATTAATGACTGCTAGTTACAATGGGCATGCCAAAGTCGTTAACACACTGCTAAAAAATGGTGCTCAGGTGAACCTATCAGAGAAATGTGGTTGGTCATCTCTAATGATGGCAAGTCAAAAAGGCCACTATCAAGTTGTCAAAATGTTACTTGATAAAGAAGCTAAAGTAAATATGCTAAATGACAAAAAGAGATCTGCATTAATGATGGCTAGCGAAAACAGCAGGATTGAGACAATTAAACTATTGTTAGAGAAAAATGCGAATATCAACATGCAAGAGAAAGGTGGATGGTCTTCTTTAATGATGGCAAGCCAGAATGGCCATGCTGAAGTGGCAAAATTACTGCTGGAGAATGGAGCTAATGTAGACTTGCCAAATCAAAAGGAACAATCTGCCTTAATGCTAGCTAGCCAGAACAGCCATCTTCAAGTAGTTAAAATTCTACTCAAGAAAAACGCTCAAGTACAACTACAAGAAAATGATGGATGGTCTGCTTTAATAATAGCTAGCCAAAATGGCCATGCTGAAGTAGTGAAAAAGCTGATAGAGAATGGTGCTCCCCTGGATCAACAAAACAAAGATGGGTGGAGTGTCTTAATGAAAGCAAGTCAAAATGGTCATGTAGAAGTGGTAAAAATACTTATTGATAATGGAGCAAAGGTAGATCTAAAACAAAAGGAAGGATTGTCTGCAGTAGAAATAGCTACAAAAGTCGTTCACACTTTACACGAGAATTCGAAAGACCAGCAACTTTCTGTAAGTTAATTAAAAGTAATATGTAATATCAAATGTTAAAACAGAAGTCCACATAGATTTATCATTATATAACTTTAGAATTGGTACCCCATAAGTGATTTCTTGAGCAATATATATTTATTTATATATTTATGTATAATATAGGCTTGGTCATTTTATGTAAAATGGGCATATCAATAGTGCAACCAGTTCAATTTTCAAAATTTCTTGAGAATTTTTCTAGCCATCTTTAGGCAAAGAAAGATTCTTAAATATCTATCATGCTTTAAAGGCTACATTGTAACTCCCACTTTAACTAATTTTATACTCCGTTTGATATAAAAAAAATTCTTAGTTAAGACCAAACAATATAAGTGCCTTGAATAGCATTATACTAAATTAAAGAAATGAATTTGTTTGAAGTGATAAAGTAGTACCAGAAACGGTAATGCTAGTAACTTATATCAAGTCAATTATTTCGATATAACTTGATAGGTTATAGCTTACTCATCATCACTGTGCAATATAGAGCACACCACAACATGTTAAATTTAGTTTATGATATGTAGCTAAAGATGTAGTATAAATCTAGAAACAACAGTTATTTACTACTGAGGTTTCTAATAATTTGAAGGGAATAAGATATTAGTGGCATGCATTCCCAAAAAACATAATCTTAATATCTAATTTTAGTTGGTAAACAGACTAATGGTTATCACTTGTTTTCATTCAATAGACTTCAGTTTTAAAGGACAAGCTAGGAGGAATAATAGAAGAGTTAAACAAGAAGACAGAAGAATCAGAGAGAAGAACACAGCTGTTGGAGAAGGAAAATGGGAACTTACATGATAAAGTAAAAAATCTTAAAAGAAAAGAACATGAACTAAAGGGAAGTGTAGAAGAGTACCAAAGAATAGAATGTGAATTGTTTAAAAAATTAGAACACTCATACAGAAAAACACAGGAAATAGAAAAGAAAGCTAGAAGAGCTGAACAACTATACTACCAGCTGAAGAAAAGAAGGGAAGGGGAGCTGTGCAGAGCAGAAGAACTGAAAGAAAAAGTACATCATTTGGAAAGGAGCCAGAAAATGTTCAATAGAATATTAGAAGAATCAGAAAGAAAGACAAAGGAAGCAGAGAGAAGAGCAGAGGAAGCAGAGAGAAGAACAGAAGAAGCAGAGAGAAGAACAGAGGAAGTAGAGAGAAGAGCTCATGCAATAGAAAACATAACTGAACTGTGGATAGTCAAGAGAGAGGAGGTTGAATTAACAGGTCCAGAGATAGGAAGAGGTGGTTGGGGTACAGTTACTGTAGGCAAATTCAGAGGAATAGAAGTAGCAGTCAAACGAATGCACCGCCAAATAGTTAGCCAACACAACAAGGAAAGATTTCGCAAAGAAATGCAAATGGCTGCTAATTTGCACCATCCTAATTTGGTACAGCTAATTGGAGCCACGTTTCACAGAGACATGATGATTCTAATGGAGTACATACCAACCAGCCTTGAAAAGCAACTGGAAGAATATAAGTATTTCTCACCAAACATTGTCAAATACATCAGTCTTGATGTAATAAGAGCTCTAAACTATCTCCACCTAATGCAGCCAGATCCCTTGATCTTAGCAGTAAAAATGTGCTCTTGCAATCTTCCACCAGTTCCAACCTTTGGAAAGCCAAACTAACTGATTACGGCTCTGTTAACTTTGTAAGAAAGGTAAACACTCCAAATCCTGGGAGTCCAGCATATTCAGCACCTGAGGCAGTGGATCCCAGAGAACAATCTCCTAAGATGGACATATACAGCTTTGGGGTTCTAGTCTTAGAGATGTTAACTGGCAAACTAGTTGAACCGGGCGAAAGGCACACTTTGCTCATTCAAGTTCACTATGAACAGTTTCTTCATCTGATTCAAAGATGCTGCAATGAGACACCAAGAGACAGGCCAAGTGCTTGTGTCATTATTACAGAACTGCCATTTTATTAATTTATTTTATATCATCATGTTAGATTTAAATAATACACTATATTTATTTCATTTCATGCTATTAGTATTTAAACAACTAGCAAAGCATATTCATAACATTAGTATTTATAGTACTATAAATACGAATGTGCTCACTGAATCACTGTTACTAATTAGACTTATGAAATCCAAAAGTTCGTATTCTGTTAAAAAGCTATTATATCCGAATTAATATAACCATCTGTATGTGCAAATATAAGAATACTATAGCCCCATTATATAGTCCTGTGTTCCTGGTGCCCTGTGTAGTGACACTATTGGGTTAGAAGACACCATGAAAAAAATTGTGATAAATAAAAGTAGTGCTATAAAGATGAGTTACCTATTGAAAATAATCATATTATAGTGCTAAACAAAAACATAAGAAATACAACAGAAACTTATGTATATCTCCAGTTAATTTTAGCCTCAACTTCATTACCCAGCTTTACATAAGAAAATATTCCAACGCACATGGAAAGTCCCATTTAGCCCATGTTACCTGGATGAGTTGGAGGCCCAGGTCTAGAATGAAGACATCTCCTTCATTAAGGTACTTGCGCCGAAGTTTAACCTCCTCTACCATCATACGCCCCTAGTAATCAAAGATAAGTCATTAGTTACATATCTTTTAGTTAACTGATTGACATGTCGAGCTACCTTTTTCCCTTTGAAGTGGAGCAACCTTGGCTCATACTTCTCCTCTTCCACGTGATTGAAACCAGTCTCGGCACTTCAACACAATGTATACCAACAATTTTTAACCACACAAAACAAATAGTATGCAGATTCTGTTTAGAAACAAACTAACTAAAAATTAGTGAGTGCACGGAATGATAAAATATGTGCATGCATACACACATAGAGCCATAGAGGTGGCATGTCAGGATACATACATTAGGGCTGTCAATGCATTGTGGCAAAGACTTCCTGCCAAGCTCCTCTTAGCCACTTTCACTACCAACACTAATGTGAAGTGTTCAGAACTATAATATATTCATTTGGTACAAAAGAATATCACGAGTCTGTTGGCTTAGTATTTACACCAGTGCCGCAGGCATGAGTGTAATATGGCTAATCAGACGAGTGACATTCTCTTGTATCAAATAAATAATTTATTTATTGTGTTCGAAGCTTACTGAACAATGCTATAACCTGGGGGGGGGGAGGGGGCGTAATACCCCAACGTAATAATAACCAAGAACGCCGGTTATATGAGAAAATAATTCTCCAAGCAAAAACCCGTTTACTTTAAAGCATTTCCCATAAAGCAACATTGTTTATTGGACACAATTCAGAACACAATAAAAGTATTTATTGTAAAATTTGTCAACCCAATCCAATAGGAAGTTTTGCAACACTCACCCTCCCTTCAACAGGATAATACGCTCACTGAAATAGGAACGGAATAGTTTGGACTCGTGTCCCTGTACCTCACGATGTTGCACTGCCTTGTCATCCAGCTGCGCAAGACAAGACAAAACATTAAGTCTATTACAACCCTTTACCATGTATGAAGAGAATGTGAACTTACAAAATGATCTAGTTCCACAGTCTTGTAGGCTGCTGTTCCGTACTCATCCTGCGTAGAGTACTTGCCAATCCAAAAATGAACATCCCAAGACAAAGCCTATACATATTCAGAGGACAAACGACCCAATATATTCTTACATTATCAACTGTGCCCTATGTCTATACAGTATTCATATCTAAGTTCATGATTTTTGTTTCATACATATACTTTACTTGACAATCTAGGAAAACCAGGCACAACATGGGCCTCATATATATATATTTTTTATACTTATGCATTCATTGGCTCCAAGTTTCAAAACAGTAACTTCATCCATTGCTGACCTAACCATTTCAATCTTTGATACATTTTTGAGAAGTAAATCCATATATACTACCATTAGGTGCACCACGTTGTGCCCGATTTTCCTGTACACAGTCATATATGTATACATGAGTGTGTATATACCACATTCTGTCAGATTCCCTACATCTAAAGCTCTGTATCTGTTCACCCATGATACATGCAGTCAGTATAATGTGCATGTGCTTGGATACTGCTGGCTGTCTGCCCACTCACTCTGAATATACTCAATATACTGATAGCTCACCCACCTTCACCTTCTCCCCCTTACCAGGCTAGACGGGTCTTTCTTGTAGGTGTGCAAAATAATGTAAGAGTCCCCAGTGTAGAACTTGCCGTAGTCCTTCTTGGGCCAGTGAGTCACCTTATAAAGTATTGATGAAGCATTGTTAGAATAGCCAGCCAAAACAAATTTTAAAATGACAGATTGCCATACAGTCAACATAACTGTATATATATATATTAAATATATATATATATATATAAATTATATTATATTTAAATATATCTGAAACACTGAGACAATAGGGTCTACTTGTTTAAAGTAAAAAAGATCTGAGATTAATAGATAGCAAATATAGGGGTCTGGAGTAAACAAAATAAGGATTGGTATCTTTCAAAAAGTCTCTAGATGAATTTTTTCTCAGGATATGACTTGACAGGGACAGGACCACCTTTGTACACTGATGCATGCATGAAATGCTTCAGGTATGTCAGCTATTTCCATTCCATGTGAAATGCTCTAGTCATGCTTCCATGCCCTTCTTTTCCCTTACCTTGAATTGTACAATCCTCCATATTTGCAGCCCTACTGTGGTACCTGCTCCTTTCCAAGCATCCTCGCACTCTGCACTGGCCTTTTTTATCTACATTCAAGTCAGCAATTTCATGTAAATGATACAGATAGCTACACCTTTGGTAACGGTTACCTTCTTTTCCAAGTCTGAACCAAAAAATTCTAAGTTAGTTTCCTTCCAGTTGTACTTTTTTTGCTTTCGTAGCGCCATTACCAAACTAACCGTCTCACAGCACCCAGGCAGGAAGAAGCCCTTCACTCACCTACTACACAACAGAGTACATACAGCAAGGGAGGGAGGGCGTTCCATACGGAGGCTCCGCCTACTCAACGGTTGCTTACAAAAAAACTATCTTATCAGCTGACGTTTGCAGTTTCTTCAGCGGGTCTTTTTTTTTTGTCTTGTATTATATAAGAGAGTGTTCTGCAGTGTCACGTTCTGGTGAACGACCCAAAGAAAATATAGCTTGGGCCTTAGTCTTCTACAACATGATTTCAGAAAGTTCCTTCTGATAACGCGGTGACCTGAAAATGGACTTCGTGCAGCGGATGAAAAGGGCCCTGCAGAGGGGCAGGTCCGCCACTTTACCACCAAGTAAGTAGGACTAACTGTAGAAGTGTGGCTTTAGCAAGCTAGCTAGCTATCTGGCTACTTATCAGCTTTGTTCTATTGTAATGTATACAGTTAGTTTGTTTTTGTTGTAAGTTAGCTTAGGATAGCTATGTACAAGTAGCTAGCTATAGCCTATGCATCTTATAGACTGTGTGTAGGTTTGGAAAGAATTGTGTATATAGCTATTTTGAAAGAACAGCTTTTGAACATAATTTCAAAATGGAGACCTCAAATTCTGATTGTATGTGCAGCTGCAATTTTGACTTCCAGGCAGTGTTACCAGAAGGTTGGGAGTGGCTGAAAATGAATAATGTTAAACTTTGAATTCTGACAACAAACAAAGAAAAAATGAATCTCTTTTTTTTTTTTTTTTTTTTTTTTTTTTTTTGTCTGTATCATGACCTCTATAATAACTGTTGTCCAGGTGATGAAGAAGCTTCGTATGTGTTGCTGCCGTATGTCATGCAAAACCAGGCCAAGTACGTAGCTATTATGTATTGTATATTATTATAATGTTCCTACTGAGTGGTGTGTTTGTATGTGATCTTATCACCGTTCAGTTACTTGTAATGAAATAGAATATAAATGAGACCATTGCTTTCAAAACATTTCCCATATACGATTCATACACCTGTGATATGTAATAGCAATCATATGATATTTTAGTCAAACACATGATTATATTAAGGTCACGTAACGTTAATAACTATAAGTGTACTTGGAAGAAATGGAACCAATATAAAGTAATCATATCTTCTTCCAACAGATGCCAGATATATTTTGGGTTGGATTCAATTTTATCGTTGATAAGATATTCTGAACGACGTGGTTATGGTTTTATATATTTGGATGTTTCTCCTCTTTCTCTAGGCCTGTGAATGAACTTCTCACGAACTCTAACTTTGACATTAACTTCATGTTTGGCCGAGCGAAGAGAACGGTGCTCCATGCAGCTGCCAAGTGAGTGCTTGTGGGAAACTAGAAGCTTTATTGATAAACCCAACCAAATAGCAGACAATGAGATTAGCAATTTATTTTGTTCAGTGTATATCTGCTGAAGGCACAGTCCGTGTTTGTGTATGCGCCCATGTGTGTGTGCGTGTGTGTGTATTCGTGCGTGTGTGTATTTGTGTGTGTGTGTATTTGTGTGTGTGTGTGTGCGTGTATGTATTCGTGCGTGCGTGTGTGTGTATGAGTTACATTATGTGTTAAGAGTTCTGAATGAGTTATAACTGCAATGTGCATGTTTGTGTAATCTTTGGTAAGAATCAGTCCAATATGTCAAGCTCTCTCTTTCTCAGTTAACTTATTTATAGTAAATCATCACGATAGAGCACATTGTGTGTATGCTCTTAATTTACACCCCTGCTCGCAAACCAAGAGAGTTTCAAACTACTCCAGAAACTGTCTGTGGCATTCTGCAAAGAATTGTTGCAGCTATTGTAGGGTACGATCAGATATTTAAAGAATGTAACTGATCTGGTATTATTTCTCAAGTGTTGTTTCCTGCCACATGTGTCAACAAGTACTTTTTAACAGTACATACATACATACATGCATAGCTCTTTATGAAACCTTACAAGTAGTAGTGTGGCTGTGAGTTACTTGAAAGATGTCTTGTGGGATTACAAGCAGATCTATGTTTGGTCATGGAGGGGGGCCAGTTGTGAGTGTATACAAGATAAGAAGATGGAGAATAGATACTGATCACCTAAACTCTGGGGTGCCAAGAATTGGTGCTGTGAGACCACCACGTGTGTGTGTGTGCACGCGTGTGTATGCTCTTTGCTTCAAGTATTTATACATATTGAATTAGTAAAGGTCTATTCAGTCCAGGCAGAAATCATTATTTAAGGTGTATGTGTGTGTGTGTGTGTGTTTGATAGGAAGGGATGTCTATAATATACTGCACATTACACGCAAATATATACACATACAACATACACACACACGTACACACACACACGTACACACACACACGTACACATACACACACGCACACTGTATATTTTTAGTGCTGGAGCTGCAGATTGTCTGGGTTTGTTGTTGAAGAAAGGTGCTGTGGTGGATGTGCAGGACAAGATAGGAGTTACTCCACTGCATCTCTCTGCCAGGAGTGGGTGAGTGGGGTGATAAGTGGAATGTCCTGTTGTCGGGGAGGTGAGGATGTCTTGCAGGAACATGTGTAGACCATGACCTTTGTGTTATCATCTGGTATGTGTGTGTGCGTGTAGCCATAAGAAATGTGTGCAAAAGCTGGTGGAGGCGGGTGCCGACATCAGTATCCATGACAACGAGGGACTCACAGCTGTAAGCAATTAGAGGATAGTATGTATGTATTGTAGGCCAAGTTAATTGTGATGCATCAGTATATGACGTACAGTAGGCATAGCAACTAGCACAGACGATGGGAGGAGGGCGGAGCTAGTAGGATTCTCTCTAAGCAGATCTTAATAAGTATTGTCGTAACTGAGTTACAGGAGGAGAAGTTTTGTTGTTGTGGTTGTTGTTGTGGTTATTGTTGTTGTTGTGGTTTTTACCAGTACTTCCTGCATAATGATTCCCACTTCTGAATATTTGGCATATTTGCACATGTATGTACTGTCTACTGACTTGAGAAACCTGGTGTTGTGTTTACACTCACT
>WLWI01002878.1_pt1 | contig 14842 bp, 12 predicted proteins | sample 6701501 | NCBI WGS metagenome assembly WLWI01 (sample SAMN12718690, study PRJNA515312) | sponge metagenome | isolation source: marine sponge | host: Mycale hentscheli | place: New Zealand: South Island, Marlborough, Capsize Point | collected 2014-11-01
ATGTCATAACTACAACATTTCTCTAAGCACTGGGACGTGACAGTGAAGTCATAAATTAAATCTTTTAAAATAGATGGCAATGTTAAACCAACAGATACACAGTCTTGAACAAAATTAAAACACGATTTAATAGTCGTCTCTTGAGTCCAATAATTTGCAACCAGTGGAAGCGGACTATATAACTGGAAAACAACTCTGCATTCTACAAGATATATGACTATGCAGCAATTTCACCCCTTTCACAATTGCTTATGCTAGCAGATAACTCGGCATTATTTGCAAAAATAGTCAAATAAATACCATAAAATTTCTCATTAAACATACAAACAGATGTTTCCCAGAGAAAAGATGGGATTAGACTGATTTAATTGTCATTTGGACAAGTACAGGACATCTACCCAGGAAGTGATAGTATAGTAGGCATTTTAAATATCCCATTGGGAATCAATGTACTCTGTAGGACCATCTCCTAACAACCACACCTAACAAACAATAAAGACATACTCTTCTACGTTCGTTTGTATGTGTGTATCTATGTTTCCACTTTTTGTGCACTTATTTTAATTTTTTTTGTCTGAGCATGACTGGGCGTGTCACACACGCTTAATGCATATTTTCTAATTGTGTTCCACCCGTGGGTGGCGAATGTATAAAACTGAGCCACCCATGGTTTCATTTCAGATCCAATTAAACCTGGTGTACATTAAGCAAACCTGTGCGACTTACTCCGTCTATGGGTCTAGCTATAGCTTGAGAGTAGTGTACAGTACATTGCATGTAACTAGCGATCCTGGTACTAACTCGAGTGTGGATAGCTTGACCCATCCATCTCCATATACCCTCATCAATGTTAACAAGTTTGAAATTCATGGACTTATAAATAAATGAAGTGAAGTAAGCAAAACTTGGTGAGTGGTATGTTTAGTTTACCCCTTGACTTTTTCTATTCATAGTCATTCATTCACTCATGATTTAATCACTCAACACACCTTTTTTTTGTTACATCATTTGCTTTTATTTACTTACCACCACATTGATTTTGTTTAAAAAGTATATTTTTACATTGATAATTAAAGTCATTGTAATAAACCACTAAGGCGAATAATTTATTTTTATTAATTCACATTTATGAGTAAAACATTGTAAATTCAACCAACTATCCTTTCATTTCAACTTTATTAATTTTGCAATTTCATTTTTTTCACATGCACATTAAAAAAGTACTTTTACTTAGTTTATTAATTATGTAAAAGCAAGTATTGTGATAAAAAGTATAGCTATTATAGTGCGTGCTTTTCACAAGGTAAATATTCATTATAGAGTTGTAAAATAGGTACAGTAAGAATTTAATGGGAAGCAACATCAACAAAAAATTGTATAGAAAACAACATCAACCAAAAATTGTATAGAAAACAACAATCCAGTGAGTAATTTAAATAAAGTTTGTTTAGAAAATTATTATATGCAATAATCAACAACTTTAAGAAGTGATGAATAATTAGAATCTTTAAATTTCTGCAGTAACTGAAGTTTTTTGGATTCATTCTAAATAAAGACATCGATTACAATTATCTTGCTTATGAACGAATAACAATCACTGAATAAATACACTATTACATATTTTTAACAAAATGCAAATTCCATAATTAATAGAATAATTTAGTACCGGATTTTAAAGGTAGTGAAAATAGACTAGGTGATAAATTTTGCTAAAGAAGTACTCAAATTAAAAAATATTAACTAATTAGAATAGCAATAAGTGATTTAAAACAGTTATAAAAGGACTGTTAGCTTACTTGAGTATTATAAAATGATTTTGTGCTAACACACAATATTTGCAGCAATTCCTCAGCGGAAATGTGTTCAGCATAACAAACCAAAGGAAACCTATGAGTAAATATCTCTTATTAAACCAATTTACATGTAGAGTATTAAGAATGTTGTTGCAACTCACATGGATCTTATTTGAATGTCTAATGACGATGATAAAAATAGACAAGTAATGCTCCATATAGCTCTATATTCAGGCTCTCTACATGGTTTAAAATGTGAAAATGTCAAAATACATTACTATAAAAGTACACAGACATACTGCTGGACAAAGCTTTCTAATGATAATAGAGTCCATTCATTCAATAGTGCTTCATGTCCATCATTAATAAGAAGTATAAATGTCTAGTTAATAAAATTCAAAATTCAAAATAAATACAAAGCTATTCAGCGAGCACAAAATATTAAAATTAATTTTTTTGTAAAAATGATAGAAAAAGAGGTGTGTCTCAAGCTAACTATTGATAGAGTCTAAATGTACACAAAGAGAAGTGAAAATGTAGATTAATTTTCAAAGTTAATCATATAAACATTTTAAATATAAATTTGATTACCATAATCAAATATTTGACTACTTATGCTTGTACACCTTAAATTGCAGAAAGTAATTTTTGTAAAGAACAAAATTTGATATAAACTGACTTATAGAAATGTTGTAGTCATAGTTGTATGTGAACCACACATCACTTAACTTTAAAAAAAACACACACATTATTCTAAATTAAATAGTGTGACTTTTTGATAGCATCTTCTCATTAATCGTTTGGAGCTGATGATGACTGCATGGATTTCAGCATGTCATGACTAGATCACTTTCTTACCAAAATGATGAGAGTGCTACCGTGGAAATGCGCCAATATTTAGTAAGCTGCTTAAGTTCGGACCAAAAATATCTATCAGCAGGTTATCAATTAGCAGAGACCATCTTACACTGCCTGAAAAGTGTCCATGGACAACCATAAGTGTATAATGTGTTGATAACTAGATTGTTAACTTCTACAGCCTTGTAAATCTTTTAACTCTAATTATCAAGATATTTACAGATTTTGTTATGGTTGTAAATGGACTCTTTTCACGACATCGCTGCACCTCAACTGTCATAGCCTAACAACGAATAGATCCCACTATACAAATGTGGTGTGCTTCTTGTGACAAATTATGTTTTAACCCATCACAAAGTGCAACTCTAGGGCTCTTTTTAGTCTTATAAATGAATAGGTCTGTTGTAAAAGCATAGAAAATTATATTTAGGAAAAATCCCCTTTACACAATAAGCTTAGGGCGTTATATTGGGATGGACTTGGTACACAAATTATTACAACAGGCAGCTGAATATGACATTTCATCTACAGCCTGAATGTATATGTGGGGGGTTTCAAGTGGTCTGCTTCGGGAACGAGAACCACGAGGCCTTCCTAACAAGTATAATTGCTGCCACCAAGTTCCGTGTCCTGCAGCTATGTGGAGCTACTCTTTACGCGTCCCAAACCGTGCTGCCAAGTAATAGGGTTTTAATCCAATCACACAACAGAAACAGTCAGTAGAACAAAAAAGACAGAACGAGTACAGAACTTCACCAGGCGCGGGCTATTTATACTGAGGCCCGTGGCGCCACGTGCGTAACGTCATTTCTCGCGCTATAATGATGAAATAAAAACTAGATACCCACACACACATGAAAGAGTTCAGAGTTCAAAGAGTTCAGAGTTCAACGAGTTCCTGCTTGGCTTTCTCTCTCTCGGCCCCCACATTATACTATTAGCATTTGTTCACTTTTGAGGAACATTCTAGTATAGCCATCTTCATGACTGTAACCTCTGACTGGCAGATGTAATAAATAGTAATAATACTCCCATAACTACTGACAAACTGCTTTAAAATCCAAGAAGTGCTCATCCAACCTGGAAACCACGTATTTACACACTGAAGTAATTTCAATGGGTAATGTCTCTCGCTGACCATTTAAACAACGATTCAGATACATTAATCTAGCATGTATGGTTACAGTGATGAGCAGGCTAAATTCATGGCAGAGATTTTTTATCCTAGCATTCTAGGAAATCCTTCAAGTATTCAGCCAAATATATGCATAAAATTCCCTAGTTAGACACTCTCCCAATGGTAGACTGATGTAAGTTTAGAGAAATGTAAGCAATGATCACTTTTAAGTAGGGCATGTAGCTACAAGTTAGTAGGTGTCATACGAGTGTTTGAAAGATTTTGGTGATGCCATCACTTCTTAACCACTTAAAAGCATGACAGGTGGATTTTCAAACCAACAGTATTTGTTAGTCCGACCAAAAGAAAGTCATACAAAAAAGTTGTTAATTTACTATATTATAAGAAAGGATAACAGTAATTTAGGTAATTATATACTTTCGTGTCACAATGACTATCGACGGTGTGTCGTATACATAAATAGTTCATGAGCTGAGCTGATAATGCATCATTATCTGAATCGGTAAAGCCGTAAGTTCTCAACACTATTAAGTTGACAATAAAATAAGTGGGATTTAAACCATTAATCCTCAACTTGGTAGTCTCATATAATTACCATTTATAATGTCCAGTCAAATGGCATAGACATGCCTGGAGTGCCTTATAACATTAAAAAAAAAATTCCTAGGTCTTGCCTCGTTTATCCCCCACACTATAAAACTAAGCACCAGGTGTCTGTATTCGCGAATAATCCATTAGCTAAGTGGAGTTTTATTCTCGTACTATAATCAACCACTAAATTATAGGCAGAAGAAAAATAGAGTAACTTGAGAATTCAAGGGTCAAGAAAAATAGTAGCAAGTGAAAAGATCGACTGATGTAACATTTTAAATAAAGAAATAAAGTAAAGTTTATAAACAAAATAGCTATATTGTGCTATAGCATTTCTAATTTCCTAAACTTAGAACATCAAATGGCACAATAGTGCACGTTAAATCATTGTCACATTAAGTGGAACGCGATAAAGAAATTAATGTGATTAATAAGGCAGAGATGAAGAAGAGCAGGAGAGGTAGGAAAGCAAGAGAATGGAATCTATGAGCTGAAAAGAGGAACTAGTAAAAAAAAAAGAGGAAAGACCTTTGGCTACTGCATTTTTAATTTGCCAAAGTGAGTACATCACCATTGGGTACTTGCTAGCAATAATGAAGCACTAAGAATATGAACCTCAGCATTGCTATACACTAGCTAGTTATTACAAAGACAAAAAGAATAATATAATTGGAGCAGTATCATTATGAATATGCCAATATTGTAGCTCATGCTAGTCATTAAGGCTTGAGCAAATCCATATAGATCTTGTGCAACGAAACAGTAGACATTAATGTGTTCTGAGATACAAGCAATACCCACATCACCAGTAGTTTCAATGGGAAACTCAAAGCACACTGGTAAATTGCTGAGAATATGTGTAGCAGGCAGCAAAGAGCGTCTTTGCTCACGTGAGTATGACGAGACTATAGGGGGCACTACCAACAATAGCTGAAGTTGCTCGGACAAAATGTAACCAGCTTTTTCTGAAATAAATCATGGAATTTCAAGCAAGGAGATGATGTCCTGATAAAATGGCTTCAACCATTGGCAAATTTTATGACTGCCTTCATGCCAGAAGAGGATATCCTGATCAAATAGCCACACTCTATTAGAACACAAGCTAGTTCTTTAACAGATACATACCAATCTGGTTCTCCTTTTTATGGGTCCCTGAAGAGAAGTTTGACTCATTTGCCTAATTATTGCATTGGGAAATTGCATACATTGTGAATTGTCACCATTTATGGTATGTTCACCCTTCTTCATTAATAGCTATTCCAAGATTGTTGCAATAATTTAGTCAGCTTGCTACATGAAAACTCTCAACGCTACTATACCCCTAGCAAGCTATTACAAAATCATCTCAGACCAAAAGAATATCTATTTGGCTATTGCAAACATGCACTACTAATAGCTAAGCAATGACAATGGTAGATGTAATGTGGCATTCATAAGAGAAACAAAACAGTCCAGAGACACCGGTATATATTTTCAACGTGAAAATTGACTTCCAGCACTTCGCCTCCCGGCAGCAAGAAATTATTGGCTCCTGTCATTATTATGTAACCACAATGGTCATTACCAACAAAAGCTAGTAGTTACACAGAAATGACAGCTTCGTGTTTTTTTTTTCAAAATCAGCCTGAAATTCAATAAATGAGCATAATATAAGGTCTTAAATTGTTGTTCTGAGTAAGTTCATATCTAAATCTTCAACAGTTAATTTTCTTTCTCCAAAATCAGAGCGTGACAGACAGATTTACAGAAAGGACGACTACTATAACCCTCTCGCACATGCACAGAGGGTTAATAAAGAATCATTGATAAAACTTACAACCCCTGGCACACCCTTTTTCGCTGACAATGCCCTTAATAAGCAATTGTGTACCATGCACATTATATATTTACAATAAAACTCAATCACTTGAATACCTAAATTCAGTCTGCAAAGAAAACATAACAAACAAGATGATATTAAGGTGCAATTATGATTGGCACCTATTATATTCACATTCAGTACCTCGTATAAAATAGTTGCAGATATCTTCGGTTTGTTTTGATGTGGACTTATAAAATCCGTAACTACTGTTTGAAGTACTTCCATAGGTGACAAAAAATCTGTGATGATGCGAGGCAAAATGTCTACCAAAAGGTCAGCATTTAATTCAGATCCATGACGTAATCTAATAAAGCATATAAAAATATTAATAATGACATATACTAAATTCAATTTAAAAGGCTCAGTTGCATCTTCCAAATTAAGGAAAGGAATATTGAAGTCCCAAAACCATTGGGCGAAAGTGAGCCTTGAGGAGGAACCCACCACAACTCACAAAGTGGTGGCATCGCTAACTCACTCTGAACACATTAAAGTCCACCCACACACTTAATTCAAGTAACAATGAGGTCTCAGTAAAAGTTTGAATATTCAATTTTAAAAAACTAGTTAAAATTTTGTGCCACACCAACCGCTTTCATTTATTTCAATTACTGAAAGACTTTGTAGTGTTCACGTATTTTGAGATAAATACCGAGAATAGCTTATGAATGTCAACTGTAAGAATACTTACTTTATATTCTCAATTAGACCTACTTGAATTACACTGAACATTGAAAAACGATGCCGAGACTTGGTTAGGTAAAACAGTTTCTGACAAATAATCCAAAATGTATTATAGTAAGATTTGGCCTAGACTTGTGAGTGATATACGAAATATTAAGTGTTCTGATACTAGTGTACTCTGGTACATAAGGACACAAGGCACGATAGTTGCTTAGAGCTTTTGGTGACCAAAACAAGGACGTTGGTACTGCTGTGACGAAAAATCTAGCTACTCCATTTTAATAGTATTGTTAGTGCCACTCAGAGATTATAAAGAACTTTCTATTATATTGGGTATAGATGATGGCAGGAATGCCTTGCAACTACCAGATGCTGTGACTGGTAGTGTTATGGCATCACTACAAAGTATTTCTATTGTAGATGGCTCTCTGTTAAAAGAAGTTGTCAGTAAACTCTTTATGTAAACAGGACAGTCATCCCTACAAGCAGCCTTTCTTTTATGAGGCCAGATCTGGATGCTAGAGCAAAACTCAATGGGGTAGACTCAGTTAACTTTGCCAAGTCTGAATTGTCAGAATGTTACTGTAAGGTAAATGCGACGGTGAAGTTTTCCCAATACTATGATGATTGTGTTCATCACAGTGCATAGAACTGACTGGAAGACTAGAATGCTCACCAGTTCCAAGTGCATCACTGTGCAAGAGGGATGATGGCTGTGCACAGAACATATAATATGTACACAAGAGAGATCAACACTTACAAGAGAAGAGATTCCTTCACAAGTAAACGCCCTACTTATGATAAGTGTGACAAGTATGGTCATAAGACTTCTGATTGTTGGAGCAGTAAGAGAGAGTTGTCAGAGTGGTGTGCTTTGCATGCCAACTGCCAGGTCACTATAGCAATGACCGTCTAAATCGGAAGAACCAGTCGAAAAAAAAAGACAGGAATAAATAGGACAAGTTGAACTGACATTTCATTAATACCTTCAAAATGTTTCAGAAATGAGTTACACTAGGGATGTGGTTTATGCGTTCGACTTTGACAGGAAAAGGGAAACTTAACTTAAACTTGCAATGAGTGAAAGTTGGTGTATGTGAATGGTTGGAAAGGTTGCAGGGAGTTATCATTTGGATCGTAAAGCTCTGCTTAGGTTAGACTTTGTTAATCTAAAATGAAAATCCTTTTGTCTGAGCTATATAAGCAGTCCAAAGTGCCTGAAAATTCAATTGAAGCCGTGTAAACCAGAATTATGAGAATAGAGATTGAAGAGACAGCCAGAAGGAGAATAATCATTTTGAGCGAAGAGAAGGGGTGAATGTTGTAAAAGATAGCATTTCTATAGCTGTATTATGTGAGCAGCAGTTGGTGATTATGCAATGTTTGCGAGTGGACACTTACGGAGAAGTGGATTTGATGAGGGATATTATGGTGGACAATGATTAGAGTGAATCTAGGAAAAGAAATGAACTGTGTAACAGAGGGAAGTTAATAGGAAGCTAGATGCAAATGATTTAGTGTAGATGAGAATCCCAGGTGCGAGTACCAAGTTTGAAGTTTCATGGGCTGGTCCATATTAAGTTGTGAAAGTACATAGCATAGAGATACAACACTGTGAGACAGGAGAGATGAAAACTATACACATCAACTCTGCCAAGTTGTATGTAAATAGGCTGTATGCAGTGAATAGTGTTACTATTATGGGTAATGACGTAAGTCTTGATGATAGTAAAGTTGTGCGTAGTGGTAGTACAAATAATGTAGTGTCAGAAAAGATTACTGTTCTGTTGAACGACTTCATGGATTTATTGGATGGTAGTATTGATAAGTATGTTGCGAAACCCGTTGAAATTGTGATTGAGGATGGTGCAAAGCCCTTTGCATGCAAACCCTATTGTATGTCAGATGCTATGTATGACAAGGTGAAGTCTGCATAAGATCAACTAATTTCAAACGGTTGGTTAGTGGATTCAGATTCCAAGTGGGCAGCCCCGATTGTACCAGTACCAAAACCGAATGGTTCAGTTTGTGTCTGCATTGACTATAGGGGAATAAATAAAGCGACCGCCTAACTACACTTTCCAATTTCACGCCAAGAGGACTTGTTATTGAAAGTTGGCAAAGCACCTGTTCTGTTTAAGCTGATTTTTTAGCTAAGGCTATTATCAGATGGTGCCGAATCTAGAGAAGGTTCTGAAAAATTAAGGACCATGCTTCACATATCAAGAGAGTTTAGATTGAAATTCAATACGCTGGTCTCAAACTGAGACGGGATAAGTGTATTTGGGCGAAACTGTATGTAGAGTTTTTAGGCCACAAAATTGGAGGTGGTGCTGTTGCCGTATTGAGAACAGAGTAATGGCTATGTCAGAATTCAAGACACCAGGGCCCAAAAAGGACCTGAAAGCTTTCTTTGGGTCCATCAGATACTGCCAGAGGTTCATTGAACACTTCGCTAATTCTGCAGCCTTGCTCACACACACATCCACAGCTGAAAATGTGGTATGGGATGATGACATGGCGTGTGCTTTTTGTGCTTTGTGTACGTACCTCTTTATGTATGCAAATTCTCTGTTTTGAATGTGCCATTGTGCAATGAGTTGTATATGTTACATACCGACTCAAGTGCTCGGGGTGTAGGTCCCATTCTGAATGTTCGTAGAGAGGGATCTGATGTGCCAATGACATTTTATCGCAAACAGCTTCAAGCGGCAGAGCCTCGATAATCAGCAGCAAAGTTGGAAGATTTGGCTGACATTCATGCCATTCATCACATTTTGCCATTTACTTTGGTGACCGATCACACAGCCCTGACGTCCCTAATAACCTCAACTTCCTTAAAACACAAGAGCACGGTGGGACAGAATTGAAGCGTTTGGAGTTTGACTTTGATGTCATCTGCAGGCCCGACAGAGACATTTCAATGTAGACGGTTTGTGTAAACAAACTTGGCTTCACCTCACGCTGTGGACATTCCAGTTGCAGACCCGGGGCCTGCCAGAGTGTGGAAAATGTACTGTAACACATTTGCATAGAAGAACATAATTTCATTAATGTAAATAGAAGTGTGTTTGTGTATATGTGATTAATGTTTGTGGTTGTGTATTGTGTAACTGTGAAAAGTATTTGTGGATATCTTGTTATAATCTGTCAATCATATTTTAGAGTCACCAGAAGAAGCATGGTTTGGCCAGCCTCAGTTTACTCGAAGTTTTGTGCTCGTCGATGTTATCTGTGTGTATGAGATTTTGTGTGCGAGCTGATATTCATGAAATTCAACCAGAGAATAGACTAGTTCTCCTACGCAGGCCCGTTTGATAGCTACAGTTAGCCTCTCAATCCTAGCTTTGACTTTATCTAACTCCCTGGTGGCAGCAGAATAGCTACTCAAACAATTTCCGATAGCCCCACCACAAAGAAGAAAGTCAGCCAACTCAAGTATGGTTGTGGGAGGAGTGTCTGGCCAGTCACCCAGACAGGACCTATGTCAAAATTTTGACAGAAGGCTTTCATGACAGATTCCGGATTGGGTTTCGGCATGGGTCAGTGTCGTGCCGCAGCGCCACGTCTAACATGCAGTCAGCTGACGTGAGGCCTGAGGTGATACGTGACTTCCTGGCGTCGGAGTTGGCAGCCGGAAGAGTACTGGGCTCACTGGGGCCTGATGTAGTAGAACAAGTGCAGGTGAACAGATTCGGGCTTGTTCCAAAGGGCCACCAGTCAGGCAAGTGGCGCCTGATTGTGGACCTGTAATTCCCGAGAGGTCTCATGGTGAACGAAGGCATTGAGCCTGAGGTCTGTTCACTTTGCTATACCTCAGTTGATGAGGCTTGCAGGAGGGTGGTTGGCCAAGGGCCGTGGCACTGTTCTAGCCAAATCTGATGTAGAAGGCGCATTCAAAACAGTTCCGGTACACCCAGGGGATATATGGTTGCTGGGTAAGAGCTGGGAGGGACATGTCTATGTGGATAAGGTCCTCCCCTTCGGGCTGAGGTCAGCCCCTAAGTTATACAATGCAGTGGCTGATGCATTGCTGTGGATCCTGGAGAACTCAGATGAAGTGGAAGAATCCACTACTTGGACGACTTTCTTTTGTTTGGCAACCCAAACTGCATGTTGTGCAGTCAGACCAGGGAGGTTTTTTCTGTGGCGCATGATCGAGCTCTCCAAGTGTTCAAGGATCTGCACCACTGAGTGTGCTTAAATGGTGCCTTTTGATCTGACCTCAAGTGGTGGGGCTGCTTCTTGCCCATCTGGAATTGTGCATGCCCGATGAGGAGTGTGTGTCGAAGGACACCCCAGATTGTGCTGACGTCTAATGCCTCTGGCTCATGGGGGCTGTGGGGCGTTCACATCAAGCGGCAGTTGGTTCCAGTTGCGGCTTCCGGATAGCTGGGATGGTGTCCATATCACTGTCAAGGAGTTGCCTATTGTGCTAAGTGTCGCTGTCTGGGGCAACAAGTGGGAAGGTCTCTCTGTTTCCTGCCTCTGCGATAATGCCGCAGTGGTGTCCATTGTGAACACTGGATGATGCAAGATGGACAGAGCCATGCATCTGATGAGGTATCTATCCTTCTTCCTAGCCAGGTGGGAGGTGTCGCTGGTGTGTAAGCACATTCCTGGTGTTCGCAATAGCGCAGCAGACGCAATGTCACACGGAAACTTTCCTTCCTTTCAGAGACTGAAAGGAAGGAAACAGCACGGGATTGCAGACATAGGATGGGAGCCGTGGGATTAATGGCCACTTAGCCACAGGCTAGGTGGGGTTAATCATAGGTGGGAACTCCTATGCAGTGGTAAAGGGATGCTGAGCTGTGTGGGCCCAGCATCACGTGATAGGTAGAGCGGGAACAAGTTGCTCAGACAGTACATGTGGGAAAGATTAAACAAAGGGGCTTCCCCTGTCCCTTTAATTTCCACAATTAGCACATGTTAATTAGGAGTGGGGTCCCTAGCGGCTACCCGTGCCAAACTACTACTCAGCAAATGGTGCTGCGGCATGGAGGGGCTACAAAGAGGGGGAGGTGCTTCCGGTCGACATCAAAAATCAGTGGCCCTGGGTTCGAATCCCCGGTGACAACTAAGATTTTTTCACATTTTTCCTTTGCTTTTTTCCAGACCCCTTTAGGTGAGAAAGTGTCAATCTATGTAACTCAAGTATAGTGTAAAAACCTGAGACTAAAAAAAATAGTGTTGCAGTTCAGGACACAGAGTGAATGGGAATAGAACGGAAGTCCTCAAACAAGAATCTAACTATTAAAATAGAACAACCCTAAAGCCATCCTGATTAACATATCAAAAGACCACAGCAATTTGGATTGAGAGTTAACTTAGAACCAGATGTGCTGGAGATGTAATTTCTAATAAAGAACGCTTCCAGAAGAAGGGGATGATGTTTGAGGCGCTATTCGCCGCTAAAACATAAAACAGTCAGCCAGCTTTTAGCTGAGACGTCCCAAAATTGTTACTGTAAGTTGCGTAGCATTCTGTACAATTGGCTTACACATGACTTGCAATCTCAATTTTCAATAAGTGTAGCCTTTGGTCATTCGTAATGAATGCATTCGCCCCTCTATGAGCGACCAAAGGCTACACTTATGTAAGAGATAAGAGGTGGTTGCTTCTCAAAGGTTCTAAATGCACTATATTAATTGTGGTTGCAATCTGGAGTGCATGATTTCATCCCTCCAGAGAAGTCGTCGCTTCTCAGAGGAGTCTTTAATAGAAGTTTTACTGTATTTATGAATTATTTTTATTTATTTACACATTTAATTTTTTGAAGAACTGTTCCATCTCCCGATCAATTATCACTGAAATTAATCAACACATTCATCTAATCACCACAAACCTTCATCCAATCATCAAACATTCATTTTGAAAATTATCCCTTATTATGTATAAATATATCCAGAGCATTGAGTAACTTCTTATTTTAGCTTAAGGTCCATGGATTTAGCAGCTATGTATAAGAATTAAACAGTGATACACTCAATTAAAATACACAGCACTGAACGTCTATCACTCCTTCTCTATTATAATACTATTTTTTCCACATCATAGTGCCACAATAATATTGTACACTATGAACAAAATATATGTGCACTTATTTTTTCTTGATGCTCCTGCTTTAACTTAACACTCGCACTACTTTCTTTCTGATCAATATATTGCCCTTATATTATATTTATAAAATCTTGTTACGACTTAAGTCTACTTTCATAAGATCATTGATACACAAATTTATCTCGTACTTCACAGTTCCTTGATTTTTTGCCAAAGTTGAATAAATTAAAACACATTCCAAAATTACTTTATTTTACACCCTTAACACCCACCAATAGCAAAGAACCATTTAATCCTTTTAATACTTACTTTTCAATTAAGTTGTTAACTTGTTCACGAGCTTGAACAGCAGTTTCAAACGGAAGTGATGAGTCTTCGATTCCAGAGTTAGTATGGACTTCTGTTCCTTTAAAACAAAATGTATATGTATGCATCTATGATCATAAAATATATAAACATACACAGTAGTATAAGTATGCCTAACATTGCCATCGAGCAATGACAACGTCCACCTATTACCACCTAACTGAACGTTACACTCGCACTACATATAGTAGGCATATGTATGCTTGTGCATTTGCTATAATCATTGATGTCACAGTTTGCTGTGCTATAGTAGGATTTGTTACCAGTAGGGAGAGCTGGCTGAATTGTGTCTCGGTAGTACGTACGTGGAGTATCTTAGGGTGACGAATAGGAGAATCACTGAGGACCTATACTTGCTTAGGCAGATCTTGAAAAATAGTGTGTCCAATGTGTGGCAAAGCATTAGCTTACTCTGTTGTCAAATAAACATTTTTATTGTTACCTGCTTATTTTGTGGTTTCAGATTACTTGCTAGCCAGGCTAACTTATCATGGTGTGTATATCTTTTACTAGCCCTGGTGATGATTGCATGTAAGAAACAATTGGATAACTGAAGATATGGAGTACCTTGGATGCTGTTAACAACAAGGAATCCTATGTTTCCAAAGCTGCAAAACTCTATTCAGTTCCTCAAGACTTTAGAGGGTAGGGTCAAAGGATATGTGTTTGTCTTGACATCGACTGAGGAAGATACTCTTTGCAAGTACCTCATTAACACGACTGACAGAGGCTTTTCATTAACTAAGAATACAGTAATGGTTTATTCTTTGGCAGTAGCAAAAATCTGAAATAGCTGATCGATTTTAATAAGAAGTCTGGGCCAGGTAATTGATGGTGGTTAAACTTTTGCAGGTGATACCCTGAGCTTACTTCATACGTTGGACAAATTGGATAAAAGCAGAACTGGAATTTGCGGACCTGAAGTAGTTAAAAATGTCTTGCCTTGCTTTAAACAATTCTGGACAATAACTTAAAAGTCTCCACATTGCATACAATGGCATTGAGTGATTGATAGGTTAAAGAAATTAAAAAAATTCTAATGTTCAGGTAAGTATTAATACACAACACTTCTCTGTGGTGCTTTAGCTGCTGGAATAGCTTTACTCCTGATGATAATCTTTCCAAAAACTTTTCGGGTGATGAATACATGTTTTTAAAGGCCTAATGATATAGTTTACAATAAAAGTGAGTTTTGATGGGTGGAGACTGAGCTTATTATGTTGACTGATTTTAATTTCCAGAGACACATATTGTTGGTTGAAATTCTGGACAATAACTTAAAAGTCTCTACATTGCATACAACGGCATTGAGTGATTGATAGGTTAAAGAAATTAAAAAAATTCTAATGTTCAGGTAAGTATTAATACACAACACTTCTCTGTGGTGCTTTAGCTGCTGGAATAGCTTTACTCCTGATGATAATCTTTCCAAAAACTTTTCGGGTGATGAATACATGTTTTTAAAGGCCTGATGATATAGTTTACAAT
>WLWI01002880.1_pt1 | contig 14840 bp, 17 predicted proteins | sample 6701501 | NCBI WGS metagenome assembly WLWI01 (sample SAMN12718690, study PRJNA515312) | sponge metagenome | isolation source: marine sponge | host: Mycale hentscheli | place: New Zealand: South Island, Marlborough, Capsize Point | collected 2014-11-01
GTTAAGCTGAATTTGTCATAAACTATAAACAACCTGACAATCATTACACAATCATGTAACACAGGATTATTACAGTAATTTCAGTTAATTTGTTGAGATATCAATGTTTCTTGTTTCACTTTCTGAGAGCTTGGATAGCCATCCATGCTACACTGGCTGGGATACCTACTGCCAAGACTGTAGCAGCCACTGGCACTGCTATAGCTCCACCTACAGCTACTGCTCCTGCTGGTATGGCGACTAGAGCTCCTGTTTCAACGGCAGCTGCAGCTCCACATACTGCTCCCAGCCCTCCTCCATAAACAGCACCAATGGCACCCCCTTCAGCAGCACCTTTCAAGGTTGAAACTATGTTGTGCTTGAAACACAATAGTACGTCACACTCGATTTCATCAGCTTTCTTGAGAATCTCCATAAAGGCGTAATCGGTCCAGTAATTTCTTGGGTCAAAAAGTAGACCTGGAATGACATTGATTGTTTTTTTTTTTGCTGCTGGAACAGCCACAAGTTTGTCAGATTTTGTTTGTAATTCGAAGTCTTGCCTACTATAGTCAAATAGAAGCTTCACACCCGAAACTTCTGCACCACAGTTCTGGATAACTTTGTAGAATCGCTCTACATGGCTTCGTAAAAACGCTATATACTCGACTGCTTGCTCATCGCTTGGAAATTCCTTTTCTCTAATCAAGTCACAGCAAGTGAGCACAAGAATGCATCGATTCCAAACCCACTTTCCAAATATGCTCTGAATATTTCGTATGATGACTGCATCAGTTTCTGTAAGTGTGTTGTTTGGATCTACAGAAAAACAGTAAAGTAAAGTAAAATCATTTTTTATTTTGAGCTGTCTCATCTCTGCTAAAACTTCTTCCTTCGTGACATCCAATGCCCCTAACCCTGGGGTATCAATGACAGTAACAGCAACATCATTTTGTTTGTATTCATGACTAGATACATGTTTGGTGACTGATTCTGCAGATAACCTGGCTTCTAAATTTAAATCGAAAATGTTGTTCAGTGCTGTGGATTTTCCTTGTCTTGGCCGACCGGCTACCATAACAGACACTTTCCTTTGTTTAAACTCTTCAACTTTTATAACCCTGACATTGCCAGTAGTACCTGTTTCGCTACTAAACCATTGCCCCATGATTCACAGCAACTCAATTGTTGACACAATGCTATCAAACCTGCCTTTTGACAATAATTGTGATTTACACACACAATATTTCACTTTATTACCATCATCCCCACTATTTCCTACCACCTTAAAAAAGAAAAAGAAAAAAAAGCTGCTATGTTGTTTACTGTACAGCACGGATCAGATGAACAGGTGCCGCCTACCAAATCAGTGGAGGGGGATATTTGTTGAGGCCTTGGTCATTTTGATATGATGGGATTGTTTGTTATCTCGGTCCAGAAAACTTCCCTAAAAGACACAAGATGGCTTGGTAGTAAGAGGTGATATTTGAACAAAGCCCTTTGTTATTTCTTTACCCTTAAAATGTAATACTTAATGCTGCATTTATAATTTCCTTTTAACTATAATAAATGCTAATAATTATTGTCATACTCAAAGAACAAACAAGTATAGTTGCACATTAACATAAAGCATGTATATGTTGTTGTTGGTTTAGCTGCTTTTTTTCTTTTTTCATTTTTTAATATGGTTAAAAAATCTCGGTACAGCTATATATTAATACTTTCAACAAAGCATAAGCATTACTCCAATCAAATTCTTTGAAAACATGATTTAGTTTATGTAAGGGAAATATTAATTGTGTTTATTATCATTCATATGCTGAATATTTATAGCAAAGGACTACTAAGAGGGTTACCTTTACAAAGGTAAAAACAATTGTTACAGCTAGCTAAAGTGAAACTCCCAGCTGTGGAAGAGAAACACCACAATTCCCATTGGTTATACTGCATTGCTGATAACAGGTGCATTTATGTGGCTTTGATTGTAATTTATATCCCTGAGAAATGAGTTTATAGTGCAACTTCAATGATAATGGGTGAAAAGTACAGGGATCATTCTGCAGTGGATACTAACATGCTGGATCGTAAAGACCTACCTGCTATAGTAGTAGTAGGTAAAATTGGGAGTGGCAAATCTACAGCTCTGAACAACCTTTTTAAACTAAATCTTGAAGCTAGATCATCGCCATCTTCAGTAACTAAGACTTTAAATGAAAGGATCGTAGTATATAATGAAGTTAATACTCGAGTAGTGGACACTCCTGGGTTTGGTGGCATAACTTTAACAACTGACATGATCATGAAAGAGATCACTAAAGCTGTAAAAGGCACAGACTTCACTCTGCTTTACTGCCTACCAGTAAAACCCAGTGATATTCTTACCGAAACTGACAGAGCAATAATCAAGGCACTTCATCAGTACTTTGGGAGAAACGTCTGGGATAAATGCGTTCTTCTGCTGACCTTTAGTGACGTGGCTCCCGAAGCAGAGTTTGCCAGTAACTACCAGTCAGATGGCTACAGGGATTACTTACGTGGCCACATTCAAGCATTTCACCATATACTGAAGGAATGTGGTAGCAGAATCTCAGAAATAAGGGGAACTTTTGACTATAGCATTCTAGAGCAGCATTCACTCCAGAATAACACGGGAACGATTTTAGCTGTTCCAGTGATGAAAGACAAAGGTTCTTCTGGAATTATTTCAGACTGGACCAGTCAAGCCCATGCAGTAATTTCGGAAACTTCTTTAACGAAAAGGATTAGTAGAAAGACTTATCCTAATAGCTTGCAAGACTTCCTGTTCCAAATGTGGCACAATCCTTCCCGGAGTGTAACAGTGGCAATGCAACTAGCAAAGAAAAATCTCGGAATAGTCATTTTTGGCACTATAATGGGAGCCAGTGCCGGTGGCCTGATTGGGTGGATGTATGAAGAAACTTTTGGGATGTTCATTGGTTCCTTCATTGGTACATTCATGGGAATTTTGCTATCACTATTAATTTCTATGGCTATAAAAGAACAATAAACCACCACTTCCATTAACATTTTTTTCCTTTCTATCTATGCAATAATTGATTGTTGTTCTCTATTACAAATGAAAATCAAAAATACTCATAATCTAAAAAATTAAAATCAATTTTAGTTATTTTAGCAAAAGCAATACAAATTCAAAACTGTTCAGATTTCAATGTTTCTTGTTTCTCTTTCTGAGAGCTTGGATAGCCATCCATGCTACACTGGCTGGGATACCTACTGCCAAGACTGTAGCAGCCACAGGCACTGCTGCAGCTCCACCTACAGCTACTACTCCTACTGGTATGGCGACTAGAGCTCCTGATTCAGCAGCAACTGCAGCTCCAGCTACTGCTCCCAGCCCTCCTCCACAAACAGCTCCTACAACACTTCCTCCTGCAGCACCTTTCATGGTTGACACTATGTTGTGCTTAAAACACAATAGTATGTCACGCTCGATTTCATCAGCTTTCTTGAGTATCTCCATAAAGACATAATCAGTCCAGCCAAGGCTTTTGTCAAAAAAAATCCCTGGGATGATATTGACTTCATTGCAGTAGATTTCTTTGGCTGCTGGAACAGCTATTAGCTTGTCAGATTTCGTTTGCTCTTCAAATTCTTCTCTATTATATTCAAACAGCAGCTTCACGCCTGGTATATTCGTACCACAGCTCTTAATGATTTCATAAAATGCTTCAGCATGGCCTCGTAAGTAAGTTATGTATTCAACAATTTGATGATCTGCCTTAAATTCATCTTTTCGAACCGTGTCGCTAGAAGTCAGAACGAGGACACAGCAATTCCAAACCCACTTACCAAACACCCCTTGAATATTCTGGATAATTGTGCGATCGACCTCAGTAAGGCTGTTGCTCAGAGCCACAGATATACAATAAAGGAGTGTAAAATCTTTAGTGATTTTCAGCTTTTTCATGTCAGCAATCACATCTTCTTTGTTGATATCCAGTGCTCCTAATCCAGGAGTGTCGATGACATTCACAATGACATCATTCTGCACGATTCGTGTTATAGATAAGCTTTTCGTGACAGACCTTGAAGATGCTCTAGCTTCTAAGTTCAAACCAAATATGTTATTAAGTGCTGTAGATTTGCCCTGTCTTGGTCTGCCAGCTACCATTACCGACACCTCTTTCCGCTTAAATTCTTCAACATCAATAGTCTGGACTCCTTTTATTTTAGTGTAACTGCTAGTAGAACTTGCAGACTGCCCCATCATGGGGGTAGGTTTGTCGCTGCCACCAGGAGAAAGAGGTGATGGTCAATAATTATGTTATTAGGAAGATAGAGATTACTCGCCCAAGAGAGTCCCCAGAGTGGTCAACCCAGAGTCGGTCTTAGAGTTGACAATCGAGCTTATAGATTCAATTAATCTCATTAAATCTTACTGACACACAAAACTCAATCTCAAACCCCACTGGTGCTGGCCTGAGGTATATATAACCAGCCACCATGTAGGGGTGACATATGAATAAAGGTGGTGAATAGGTTTGCACGATATTGCTGTGAATGGGTGTCAGGTAACTGGTTCTCATGTTCTGGACAACTTCCTGAATAGGCGTTCCCACACCCCCCTCGGCTCGCCAACTCTCACAGGAATGTCCTTGATGCCATCCTGCTGCTCTCCTGCAACTTCATCAGACCAAGCTTGGCGACTCACACCATCAGCATTTTGGTTACTCGATCCCGGTCTGTAAATAATGTTCATATCAAATTGCATTAGTTTAAGCACCATCCCGTGTAATCTTCTATTCAGTGTCTTGGATGTCAGCACTGAAGTCAGCGCCTGATGGTCTGTAATGACATCAAAGTGTCTGCCGTACAAATAAGGCAGGAAGTGATTCACTGTCCAGACTACTGCAAGGGCCTCTTACTCCGTAGCAGAGTATCTAAGCTCCGCCCCTCTGATCTGTTGACTCAGTCCATCTTGTGGCCATGCAGATAGTAGTGAGTATATATACAACCTTACCCTTCCCAGGCGGTAAAGGCCCAACAATATAGATAGCAATGACTTCGAAAGGCTCTGTAGTAATGGGCCTTTCCATCATAGGGACTTTCTGTTGTCCTCTCTTACTTGACTTCTGACAAACATCCACACTAATGTTGGGCCACACAAATCGTTTCCCTATAATATCAAGGGCTTTAGGATACCTAATATGACCACACCCATCGTGAGCAAGCTTCATCACAATACCACGTCTGGACTTAGGAATAACAATTCTTTTTAATTCCCCAGCAACATCATCAACCATCACATGAATTAATAAACCATCCTCCCATCTATAACTTCACCGAGTTTAGCCTTATCATCTCCCCTGCTAAGATTATCCAAAGATAACTTATCACAAACCTCATCACAATCAGCTACCAGCTTTACCCCACTACAATTTGGGCCACACCTGTACTGCCTCATCCAAAGAATCCATACCACTAACTAAGGGCACAACTTCACAGCTACCTTCACTAACTGTGGGTAAAGGTCTAATATTTTGCACCTTTTCATTTTCAAGTAGTGCACTCTCTATAATCCAATTTTTTCTCCTCCTCAACCATTGACCTGGTCTGTACAGCACATACAGCTTTCTGTTTCTGCAAGGCATCCAACAAAACAGTTCTTTTATCCTGATTTAGCAAAGGAAAGGGACAGTAAAGCTTTGCCCCCTAATTCTACCATACTGGCCAGAGCCCTTTTCAGTCAAAGTTACATCTAAAATAATCTTAACCACAGCTATTTCTCTCACCTTCACATTCCCATCGTAACTATGGACCGCCACTGTCTCGGCCAACCTTGCTACCTTTGGCACCAGTTCCTCGGGCAATACTGTGATGTCAGCTCCAGTCAATCACCGCTGGGATCGTCGCATTATAAACCTCAATGTTAATCACATTCTGCCCAGAAGTCATTGAGTCTGGAGTAGACACCCTGAGAGAATTCTTGGCAGAAATCTTTTCCTTTGCAGAAATTTCTTCCTTCTGCTGGTTCCCTTTAGACTGACAATTCAGACTGGTATGGCCTTGTTGCTTGCAGTTAAGCAAGTTGTAGTTTTGTAGTCCCTTTGATCTCTCCACGACGAGTTATAAAAGCAATCCGATATCCTGTGTCCAATCCTTCCGCACGTTGAGCACGACGGACGAAAACCAGAAGTACCCTTCTTTCTCTGTGTGTCCAAATCACTCTTGCAAGCAAAGTATTTCGCAACGTTTCTTGTAGTATCAACAACAGCCCCGTACGTCTCATAGCATCCAAGTACAGCATCACGAAGATCCTCCACTGTTACAACAGAGTTTGAACTAATTGCTGCCAAACACTTCTCATTTACAATATTAGACAGAAAACCTTTAGTAAAATGAAGCAAAGTTTTTTCAACGTCATGTCGCCAGTGTAATTCTGTTGACCATACTCTGTGCATTGTTGAAAAAATCTAATCCACTCATAGAGCAGCAACCGCCTCAGAATCAGGTCTGAGCAAAGACTTCATAGCTGCAGATACAGTACATCCTGCTGCATTCAAAAGTTGAGATTTAGCTTCCTCGAAAGGTACATTATTGGTAAGTTTCAAATTTTGGAATGTCACAGCCAAGGGTCCTTCTAGAATTTCTTGAAGTTTGCAAGTTCGTTTTGTCTTGGGGCATTCATACTCCTCCCAAAATATCCGAAAAATTTTGTAACTGGGCTGGCAATAATTGTTTATCTTTTATTTTTGGAAAATTTCGGATTGCTAGATTTAGGACAAATTTGGCGTCCTTCTCCTGTACTCGCTGTTTTTCCTGGGCCAAGTCTTCCATCTCTCCATTTGCCTTCTTTCTTCTCTTATTGTAGCCTCAGCAGTTGTTTGCCTGATAAGTTGACTATTTTGAGCATCATCATCTCCATCATTGATGGTTCTTTATTTGACCATTGGGGTGGTTCAACAGGTTCAGCCCGTGTAGCTTGCTCTCGAGGTTTTACACTTACGTCCCGTACCCGGTGTTCAGTTAGGTTTTCCCCACATTTGATCAGTTCAGTTTGATCTCGAGGTACTGCTCTTTCCTCCCGTGCCAGACATTCGTTTCTTTCATCTCGATCAGCTATACTCAGTGCCAGTAGAGTAGATTCGCTCGATACAGATGCACTCTCCACATCATCAGGATAAGATATAGTCGTGTCATCCGGCATAGATGTCGATCGTTTCCCGAGACCCAACATCAAATCGTCGTCCGATGAAGTACGTGCTCGAGTTAGCATTCCATGATCGCCTCTGTATTGTAACTGGTCCCCTTTTTTTTCTTTTTAGCCCTCTCCATTAGCCCCGGGTTAGTTGCTTGGTCCAGCTCTAGAGAAAGCCTGTACAAAAATAAGACTAATAGAATTAAAATTTACACTGTTAAACATGACACAAATGATATAAGTAACAACCACACAAATGTTTAAATCGTTGACAGACAGTTCTTCCAGTCCTAGTTGCTGTCCTCTCTCGTTCCGCACAAACCAGGTTTTGTCAGTCAGCTTCGATTGGCATGATGTCCTTCACCACCGCTGCTACCAGGTTGTGGGGTAGGTTCGTCGCTGCCACCAGGAGAAAGAGGTGATGGTCAATAATTATGTTATTAGGAAGATAGAGATTACTCGCCCGAGAGAGTCCCCAGAGTGGTCGACCCAGAGTCGGTCCTTAGAGTTGACAATCGAGCTTATAGATTCAACTAATCTCACTAAATCTTACTGACTCACAAAACTCAATCTCAAACCCCCACTGGTGCTGGCCTGAGGTATATATAACCAGCCACCATGTGGGGGTGACATATGAATAAAGGTGGTGAATAGGTTTGCACGCTATTACTGTGAATGGGTGTCAGGTAACTGGTTCTCATGTTCTGGAAAACTTCTTGAATGGGCGTTCCCACAGTAACATGCTTAAGTGAGTATAAAAATATTTGTAAGTCATGCATATACACTTTCAACTTATATACAAAATTAAACCAGGTGCTGAAAACAACTTTCCCTCAATCTCCCCTCCTCCGCTCCTCCCTCCCCACCCCACCTCCCCATTCCTTCCTCCCTTCCTCCATCTAGAAGTACCACAATTTATGCACCATGTGTTAGTTTACATTGCACATTCTCAAGGGAATGAAACATCTGTGTTACTATGTCAGGTGGTCACACTATTAAAGGGAACGGAGAATTGCTTGGCCATATACTGCAGACCACATTAAAATAATAGGGAAGGGACTTTCTATCTTAATAATCAATTTATTTCCTACCATAAATTAAGGTAAAATATAACAAAATAATTAGTATATTAAATGAGCTGTGATTTGCTACAAACAAGTATTTCACAAGTTTAAATTGTATTGTAAAATAATATTATTATACACACACACAACTTCATACACGCACACACACACACACACTCATGTGTAAATATATTTATGTATATTTCAATCAAAAAAGAAAAAAAGTTTTTCATCATGTGTTGCATGTATAGGTTTTAATTAAGTGTGTTCAGCTGAGGCAGTAGTGACTGGATTAGTGAGATAAATATTTAGTAGATTATGGACTTCAGTGAAAATACTTTAGAGACAAGTTTGGCTATTCTCTTCCTTGGAAAACAAGTCGTCACCATGGGGTGTGAACTAGGCCTCATTTTTTGTTCAATAGTTGTTTCTTTTTAAAAATGCTTTCTAACTAAAGTAGCTAATCAAGTACCACTTGTGTGGAAAAGAGGTCTTTTATTATACTATATATTATGCTTTGTAACTACATTTTGTCTCGCAAGCAAACGAAGCTAGCAGGGTACTCTCAGTGGTAACACAACTATAAATTTGCTATAATGTAATAGGGGACCTCATGTTTGTTAACTATTAAAGAGAATAAATTAAATTAGAATTATCTAAACGACTATAATACATTATGTATCATTGTATATTCCAATCATAGAAACAAATTTTGAAATATTATTGTAATCAATATTATTCAAAAAATTGCAGAAAAGGAAATGAGATTTGATAACTATAGAACTGCAGTCGTAGGTATTGGTAACTTATACTCGACTTTTATTAGTGACAGTGTTGAGTGAATAGTTTCTGTACATTCCAGACTTGTCCAAATGCTACATCAACACAATTAACAAGAATACATAGCATTAGAATAACAAACTAGTGGTGTGCTTGAGCACATACATTGAATGGAACTCACCTAACTTAACATAATATAATAATAAACATTTACCAACATTAAGAAGCGATTGAGTTAAGTATTTCACAATAGTTATCGTCCTCCATGCCATTTTTTTTATTTTGTGGTCTATCTTGTGGCTGTGCTTAGGAGAAATGACAGCAAAATGCTTGAAGTAATTAGCCAGAAAAAGAGTAAACTACCAGGTGTTTTTTTAAAATATTACAGGAAATGGTACCTCTGTCTTAATCATCAAGTATTAGCAGTTAACTAAATTCTAGCTTTAAAAAGAGTCCCTTAAATTTATCCCTTTACTATAAGAGACAGTGTACATTTAATGTGGACAATGACATACCTCAGAAAATCTCTGTGATTTCCCCTTAAAATTATTAACTGAAGTTTCTTCAGTAGGTTGAAGTTCTCTGTAAATAAATATTGAACTAAATGAATACACAGAATAAGTTAAGCATTTAACCGATTAGTTCCGCGTTCCGTATACGCGACCACCACCAACTAAAAACCGGTAGTTCCTATAGGCGCATAAACGCGGCCAGAGGGAGTCTTTGTGGTTAAAGTACAACCAAGTAAGATTGATAATAGATAATAATTTGTAGTTAGCTGCTGTAGCTTTCAAGTAACTCCTTCTAGAAGGGTCCACCCAAAAAAGAATTCCAAAAAGAATTCCGTCCAAAAAAGAATTCCGTCCAAAAAAGAATTCCGTTTTACGGCGCCCGGGGCAGTAATTAATTCCGGAAGTAATCGGTTATTAAAGCAATTTAGATTGGCTAGCTAGTTCATCAAGCACTCTTTGATTGGAACACAACCTGGCTTAATGCTGATAATAATACTTCTCAGGTGACAATCCTTACCCATATGAACTGGACGATGTCACATACATGGGATGCTGTTGCTTATTAAGAGGATCTTTGGTTTCTAGAAATACATGAAGTTTTATAATATTCATAAAATATTCAATATTACATCCTCAGCTCTTTTTTTTTTTTAATCTTTATCTCTTGCAATAGGTCCTCAGGCATAATCACATATTACGTGATTAGGTTTGTCATTGGATTACTTTAGTACTAACTTGATTCATTAGTTATTGAACATTAGTTAGTTACCTATTCACTAAAATACAGATAGCTATTTAAGTAAATTCTCAAATTTGGCTATATTATACTCCTCAAACTCACTTGGTGTGCTGACTAAGGATGGGGCTCGAGATGATAGTTGCCTGTCAACTGTGAAGATGGGGTTGCCAGGACTTGGTGCATTTACTTCTACAAGGATAGTTAATTGTAGCTAGGGGTTTCATAGACTGACATGAACTCAGTATAGCTATAGCTGTTACTTACCTATCTTGTAAAAATCAGAATTTTTAATGCTTGTTTCGGAAGTACAATGATTCTACATGATAAAAGATATAAACATTAGCTAAAAAGAAAGCTGCTGCAAACTTACTCGACTCATTTTTCAAGCAGTTCTCACAATCCGCTATTTACATGTATTTCCCTGGCAACCAACGATGCTGAAAAGTGGGTGCGGTTTTTGACGATGTGGTTTTGACGATGCGTTCCAGCTATTAGTTGTCCGTAACAAGTGTTTACTACTGCCGTAACTGTCTGTGCAGTAGTTTGTGCTGGGGTGGTTCCGAATGGCTACTCCGGGTGGAGTTGATGGAGCGGAACGCAATGGTGATGAGACGTCCAAGTCTAGATCGATTCCACCGTCCAGCTTGAGGTCAGAACTTCTAAATGAAGTGGTTTGTGTCCAAGATAGATAGCTTCTTCCTGTTGTGGCCACTTTCTATAAGTCTCAAATTTTTTTTTTGTGAAGCAGATCATTAAAAATTGCAGCAAATAATTGGATTTCCTGCTGGAACTCCATTTATACTTTAAATGGTGCTCCAGCAGGGAAGAGCTCTGGAATAGAGCAATCCAAGCAAATGAAGCCATAACAACAACAAAATTAACAAAGACAACACAATGACGTGATGATGGAGGAGTAGGAACTGATCCAGTGAAGCTTTATTTATGAAATTGTATAGCTTATTATGAACTCACTTCTTCGTCTACAGCTTTGTTTACAAGTTATTGTATCTAGCTATATCAATATTGGTTTCTTCCATTTGTGTGGATGTTAATTTAGAAGTAGACCTAATACAACAAGTATTAGGGAGCAATGCCTCAACAGTCCTCCTTCCAATTTCAGACGTTTTCGAAGATCCTTCATTATGGACTACCTTGGTAAAAAAGTACGTATTTATTTAATGCTCAATATTAGTGTGACAGATCTGTCCATCCATTTTGGCATGCTGTCAAGATTTACCACAATAAAGGGTAGCCAAAAATGCATCTTTTTTGTGTACTAGTAAAACAACCCTGGCATAATTTTCTTTCCCTAAGTGCAAAGTGCATGTTGTATGTGGGTGTGTATGTGTGTGGTAATAAATTAATTAATACATTATTATAATAAATATATTTTTTGTGTGTGTTGTGTGATTTCTTCAAATGTGTATGTGTAAAAACTATTCTCTTTCCATGAATTCACTCAACTTGACTAATGGCTGATTTTTTTATTTTTTATTTTATTTTTTTAAATTGTTTAGTGACTGTGTCAGTATGAGTAATAGCACGGGTAACCGTGCTATTCAGGATTAATAGCATGAGTAATGTGATTGAAATAGTATGAGGCAAAGCCGAGTGCTATTTCAATTGCTTTACGAGTGCTATTGATCCCTAATAGCACGGGTTACCCGTGCTATCACTCGCTAATAGTAGGCCAGCTTTTAAAAAAGTCATTTGCAATTGTAGCTATATTATATGGTTCACTCACTATCTCCTTATTTCAGGATTAGCTTCCGCTGGAACTTCGTTTTCAACATGCGGCTCCTCCTGATCCGTTGAAAAACATTCCGTCTAATACGGGTAGAGCTTCTGTGGTAAAGAATGACATCGTCTCCAACTAAAGCTACTCGAGCTGTACGTTTCCAAGGTTAACACTGCACGCGTGCGCACTTACCCGTACTATTTCACTTAGCTACAAAGGCATTTCACTTAGTTTCCACTTAGTTACTGAGGTATTTCAATTAGTTACGCGCTATTTCACTTTCCCCGAGTGATTTCAATTGAACAGCGATTTTTCCCATACATTTTTGAATGGGCAACTTACATGAAATACAGATAACTGGTAATACCATAGCCGGGTCATTTTTCAATACAAATAAAGTGTGGTTTTGTTTTGAATTACCACAGCAGTGGTAACTGAAATAATGATCTGATTGGTCACGATGATCAATCCACGATCGCAACACACTTACTATAGCCAGGCAAAGTCACGGCACCGATTTTTAGTGACCAATGGCAAGAACAATATGTGGCAGAATCAAAGTGAAACAATATGTGGCAGAATCAAAGTGAAACAATATGTTTGATGAAAGCATAAACAAAAACTGAAGGAATAAATCATTATCTTAAGCTATAGTATTGACATAAGGTACCACGCAAAACTGGAGTATTCGGATAAATAGCGCATGCCACGAGAAATTTCACTTGACTTGGCCTCATGAAATTTTTCTTGCAAAACTCGTGCTATTCATCTCAAAATCCACATTTTTTCCGTGCTACTAATACTCAATTCAACATCAGAAATAAGGTGTGTGTGTGTGTGTGTGTGTGTGTGTGTGTGTGTCATCAGTTGGGTGGCAATTTCTCAATGGAGCCAGAAGACATGGTGAGGGAGGTGGAGTCTGTGGATGGGCAGGCTTATTCTTGTACCTTGACCCCTGAAACACAGCGCATACTGCAGGGATGTTTTAAGGATCTCGTAAGTAACATAGTTTGTGTTGATCAAGCGCATAAACCTGATCAGCATGATTGTGTGTGCGTGACCAGTTATTATAAGGATTGATTAAGGGGTTAGATTTGATTGGCTTACTCCATGTTTAAGTGAATTAAGTTTTTACGGACTAGGTGACACCTTCACCTATGTGTGTAGATTTATTTCAACTACCCCACTACATCTTTTTTTAATACTTCATATATGGTGTATATAGGATCCATGTGATATAGTGGACTACCACGCCCACATTGTCGGCCATGGTGACAGTGGTTCTGGTTGTGCCATACATCCAGCAGTGAGTGATTAAGTACTGATACATAATGTATTATACATGTACTATGGTGTACTAAGTAGACTAGGAGAGGGTGTTGTGTGTGTTTGGGGCTAAGTATTTGTAATTCTCTCTTAGTCACTGCTGAACTTTTTTTTTTTAGGAACAAGAATAAATTAGTGTATGTAAATATTCACCGATGTTCAGGGTCACATTCCTTGGCTGTTTGGTGTGATAATTAAGACTACATCAATATTAGTATGTAGTTGGTAGTACTTGAATGCACTTGTAATGCTTAACCATATGAATCCATAATGATCACCCAAACACTTGGCTGGGTTTGTCAGTCTTGATGTAATTAGAGTGGTAAATGCCACATGCAAAAGGCTGGTGTTGTCTCATCATACACTAGCTGTATAAACTGAAGTGAGCCATCAGAACACAGTTTAGTAAAGTCCTAGGCATGTGATCTAGCTGACAGTCTCACTCACATTTATTAGAAAAATAATGTGGAATTTTTACATTCGTTGGTATGCTGGGGTCATCCCAAGATAAATGAATTATTCCATCTTATAGAATGTAACCAAGTTCTTTACAGGGTTTATGGTTGTAGATGAAACAATGGTGGAGACCTTTCCAACGTCTCAAGGCAGCCGTGTTCATGTTCTCAGCGCAAGTGCCTGATATGGATGGGTAAGGGACGACGGTTGGTGTGAGAAATATTGTGGTGGAGGGTAGTGGTGGTGGGGGAGCTTACTCTGTACTTAACTGTATAATTGGCGAGCGAGCGAAGCAAGCGAGACACTCTCAGGGGTAACACAATTGAAAATCAGGGATGTTTGTTTGTTTATATATGTTTGGACGTACGTATGTCATTTTGTACTTTGACCCTCTCGTATTTTTGTGTTAGCTCGGTGTTCGACCCTGTCCCAAACTTCACTAAACAGAATCTTATGGTACCATCCTAGAAATTGAATTGTTTACCGCTTTGAATTCTTTTGCGGGTGCCAGTTAAAACTAAAAAACTTACCAGAGTTCCATTTCTATTCGATTTAGTGGCTGTGGTAAGTTAATATGCCATAGTTATAAGCCCTGTACATAACAGTATTTATTTGACAATTCATTGTCCACTAGACTAACCACGAAGGTAAGTCTTGTGTAGGTATGTTCAGTTGTGTGAAGTATATGCGTTACAACTACTACTAAGACTATCACAAAGAAAAAGTTTTAAAACGTGACTTGATATTGTTGCTTTTTTTTTTCCAATTCAAACAGTTGCGGGGAGTGGTTACTATGGCAATGAATGCCTCTACCGTATTATACGTAATTTAAAAACTTGACTTTTTTAATAGCTTGAGTGTTAAAAGCTTAAATTAATCGTTTAACAATAGTGTAGTTTTAGGCTCGCTCGCCATTTGTGCTCAAGCACACCACTAGTATAGTATTGTGTGTTTGTAGTACCATGTGTTCTTTCTTTTATCACACCATAAACACAATAAGAACTTGTTTCAAACGTGTACACATGCAATATTGATGGCTAAACTAACTTGTTAACTATTCAATATA
>WLWI01002882.1_pt1 | contig 14837 bp, 9 predicted proteins | sample 6701501 | NCBI WGS metagenome assembly WLWI01 (sample SAMN12718690, study PRJNA515312) | sponge metagenome | isolation source: marine sponge | host: Mycale hentscheli | place: New Zealand: South Island, Marlborough, Capsize Point | collected 2014-11-01
TGTAAGGGCTCACAGTGGGGTGTCCAGATAGGCCTCCTGGTAAACACTTCACGAGATATTATTTAAACCCCGTTTTAACAGTGTATGAGAACAAAAATGTTAAGTATACAACACCATTATTTCATTTAATCTCACTTACTTTCTATCCCACGTAGTGTAACAGCATATATGAATAACCATAGGGCCATCACAAGTTACTGCACTTTCCCTAAAATATGAAATGATATACTGCTCACGCTAAGCCAACGCGGTAAGTGGGTGTGGCCACGCTAGCGTGCCGCGCGAGCATTGTCCTAATACCACCCGTCGCAGTCTAATACATATATTATTATATTATTCATTTGATACAGGAGAATATCACGAGTCTGTTGGCTTAGTATTTACGCGAGTGCCGCAGGCACGAGCTTAAATACCGCCAATCAGACGAGTGATTTTCTCCGGTATCCAATGGATAATAAATTTATTAGGTACTGCTCATGCGCGAATACCTTATAACCTAGGGGGACGTAATAACCCAACGTAATAACTATGAACACAGGTGATATGGAAAAATATTGCCCTAAGCCACATTAATGCATTTTCTATGTGGCAACAGTTATCAGGCTCTGTCAGTACCTAATAAAATTGATTTGCCCCGCTTAATCCCGTTACGCCATCGATTAGCTTATTTGTTTTGTGCATTTTCGACATACTGCTTGCTGGAAAAGAATAGGATTTGTTTTAAAAGTGTTGCAATTTCTCAAGCTCATTATCCTCAACTGACAATTACAATTATTAGAAAAGAAGCCTTAAAGATGTGAATTTCATCAGTTAATCCCTCATTTCAAAGGCTCTAAGTCAGCTGGAGTTTACCATGGTATCAAAAAAATTTTTTTACTGGGAAGGCACATGGTGATCTGTAAATTATTAAATAGCTATGATGCTAAAAACAATGAATTACTCAATGAATAAAGTGTTATTATATCTGTAGTCCATTTACTACAATTATCACAAGTATGTATAATATTTTTGTTCTCCTCCCTCCATGTTCCTTTGTGCCACATTATACCCATCTGAAGTCTGCTCTGTTTCTAAAATTGATTTTAAATTAACTAAATAGGGTATTTGTACGTGTGAGGTTCACTTTATGGTGGGATGCAAGGACATTAAGTAGTATTCTTGACCACAATTCTGTGGCATTTTGACAGCAAGGTGTATATTCATTATGTGATAATATAATATAACTACAGATTAGTGGATCATTTAGAATGTATACTATTGTACTAAGTTACCTTGATAACATATTCAAATGCATTTTTACTTTTAGCTACATGTACATCATTTTTTTACTTGGCTAGATCATATTTGTGTCAAGTAATCATATGACAGTAAGCTATGATTGCATAGCCGCTCTTAGTTTTTTAATGCCAGAATAAAAAAAAACATACAATAATGCAGTAAATAATGTGTACGTGTAAGTGAATGTTTTCACAACAATCCTAAATTTTTACATATCTATTTTGTAGTTTAATAATATAACTACAGATTAGTGGATCATTTAGAATGTATACTATTGTACTAAGTTACCTTGATAACATATTCAAATGCATTTTTACTTTTAGCTACATGTACATCATTTTTTTACTTGGCTAGATCATATTTGTGTCAAGTAATCATATGACAGTAAGCTATGATTGCATAGCCGCTCTTAGTTTTTTAATGCCAGAATAAAAAAAAACAAAACAATAATGCAGTAAATAATGTGTACGTGTAAGTGAATGTTTTCACAACAATCCTAAATTTTTACATATCTATTTTGTAGTTTTGTTGGTTTTCAAAATATGTCTATGCAATATTTATGTTGTATAGATCTCATGGCTAAATAACTAAATGTACTTCTGTCACAACAACTTCTCTAGCCATGACATTTAGAGGAACCCTTAGCCTAGTGACTGGGCCAATGCTGCATGGTTGGAAATATGTCCTGGCCAAGAAGAAATTGGTATAGAACTGGGTAATACAATGTCAGTTCAGCTTTCTAGCTACATTGATGTCACCAGACCCGGTTTTTATTGTTTTTTTTCTTTTTTAATTATTCCAGATGTTGCATCCAGACCTACTAATTTGCAAGATAGCAAGGAGAGTGGTTTTCTTGTTATGAGGAGAGCTTAGCAGCACATAGCTACAGTACTACTCTAAATAAATCACAACTAAGTACAGTATATACTGTCATACTGTAGTTGTGATTTATTTAGAGTAGTACTAATGTAAATTTCAAGAAGCCAAAACTCTCCTAATGTATTATAATGGATACATAATTATAATATAGCTGACCCCTGAAGAGGACTTTGGCAAGTAGCCAAAACATCGGGTTAAGTTATAATTAAAATAATGTTGATTTTAAACATTCAATTATAATCAAAAACTCATGAACAAAACATGTTCAATGATATGATACATTTAGTCTGATGTGAAAGAATAATTTATTTCAGCAGATTTCTGAGGACATACCAAAAGACATTAAAATCTTATCAAAATTATAGACATATCAAGAGATCACAAATACACCAGATCACAGATATCTGAAACGTCACACATACTGTACTGAACTAAAGATTATGCATATATCACTAACAAGATACTATGAATACATAACCAAACCAAATACTTCATTAAACAAACCAAAAAAATTACCAGACTTAAAAACCATACTTACTTACCACACAAAAAATCACTTGTTTAGTCAAAGTAAAAAACAAAACAAAAAAACAAAACAAACACCTTATCTCACAAAGAGATACAATACACTTTACCTAACTAGTTACCACAAATAATTTATATCACACACACACCAAACCAATAAATCAGAGATACTTTACCAAATCACTATAATATAAGAGATACTTAACCAAACCAAAAGATCCAGAGATACTTTACCAAACAAAAGATCAGAGATACTTTACTAAGCCAAGAGATCACAGCTGATACTTTATCAAACAAAAAATTATAAATAAGTGAGCTGGAACAACACAACATAGAGATATCTCAGCCAGATTATCCAGAAAATCAGCTATTATATACAGCCTGTGAAATTTTCTTTTTCAGGCTCTTGTGTGTGTGTGTGTGTGTGTGTGTGTGTGTGTGTGTGTGTTTTAGCTGTCTTTCAAAAGCTACTCTACAGGTCAAAGTTGCTGCTGAAGGTAGTGGGGATGGGTGGGCAGGTTACCATAGATATTCATTAAAGCTCTTATAAATACTTGCCTAACCAAAGAGAACCAAGATATTCACACTCTCAATAGATCATGCATACTTGTAAGAACCAGAGCAATTGACTCTACTGTTTGTTAAAACCACCTCACCCATACTATCACCATTTCACACTTTGATTGTAATCCTACCCTTCCACGTACGTTCTAGAACTTTCTCTTCATGCATGTGCTCTATGTGTTGTTTGTGTCTTATTGGTCAGTTTTATTGTCATTCTCTGGTGATCTCAGAGGCCTGGCCTATATAAGGTTGGTCCTCTGAGTTCTCTGGGTCTCTTTTTCCTTATTTATTTTTGTACTTCCTCCTGTTGCTATCTAATATATCAAACTGGAACAGGGGTAATCTAGCATAGAGAGTACTATAACTGAGAGGGAAGATAACTGGTGGCAGCCAGTGTTGTTTTGGTTTAGAGATTCCAGATTTTCTTAGTTTTAGTTATTCATACTAAAAAAACATCTTGAATGCTTAGTTTTAGTTTTTTCCCAAATTCTCCCTGAAGATTTAGTTAGTTTTTAGTTTTTCTTCAATATCATGCAGAAGATTTAGTTAGTTATACTATCATTAGACTTAGTTTTAGTAAATTTACGTTGTCTCTCAAATTATTGAATAACGAGACTCCTTAAAGAAAGTAGTACTGGTAGTTTCCCCAAATAACTTCAAAAATAGCATATTTCTATGAAATCTTAGGTAATATAAATAAAGTATAATATATTTTATATAGTTTAGAGAATAATTACTTGATAGCAATTAATACCTTCATTTAATGATATAATTCAAGGTGAATTGTTTACAATAAAAATTGCTAGTTTTAGTTTTTGTCATCCACTCTACTGGTAGTTTTAGTTATTATCGAATTTACTGTCTTCTAAATATTTAGTTTTAGTTCTTTCATGTCCTCTACAGCTTAGTTTTAGTTATTCTTACCAAAAGTAAAAAAACCCAAAACTAAGGGGTTTTGGTTTTAGTTTTAGTTAACTAAAACAACACTACACCTATTATATGATCAGTAATAGATTACATAAATTCATACCAACTGCAGCATAGAAACACAGGTCTCATGAGCCAGAACCCCCACCCCTCCCCCTCCCCATTGTGAGACTATAGAAACCCTAAGTCAGTATTAGATGTGAGGTAAGTTACTGCGTATTAGTTACTAGAATTATTCAAGTATTAGCCACTCAGCCACTAGCCAGTGGCCTCGGTCCCTCACTAAGTGCAACCATTCGACCCGTACCTCCTGGTAATCCTGGCACCCCAACCAACACCTGAGCAAGTCATCCGACTGTACTGTCTGGATTGGAACCATCCTCTGCCAGCTCTCAAACAGCAGATATAACTGGTGAACTTGACACTCCATCACCTATACCAACTCTCCCCAATTTTATGCCAATGGCTGATCCATCTTTTGCATGGGGGGTTTATGACTCTGCCAACATTATTTCCACCATCTCCACTGCATATGACGAGGTAGTATGCTGGAGAAGAAACAACTTCCCAGTACCAACAGGTAAGGCCGGGACTGCCTTCGTCTCTGAGCTGTCACGCTTATGCAGAGGGGACGGCCCTGGAGTTTGTGGCTCTCAAAGCAATCGCAGTTGCATCCATCCTTCTCCTACAGAAGCCACACCGCAAATCAAAACCGAGGGAACATACCTCGTGCTTAGAACGCCGCCTACAACTATGGAGTGAGGGCGAGTTTGACGACCTCTTGAATGAGGGCAAGGTGCTTCAAGGCCGCCTCCCAAAGATCCACGATACCAAGGATGCAGAGGACCACCTAGCCCGTTCGTTCTCGAACCTGATGTTTGAGGGCAAGACCAAAGCGGCTCTGCAATTGCTAACCAACAGAAGCAAGGGGGGAGTACTACACCTTGACAGCACTATTCCCTCCAGCAGTGGGGAATCCACCACTGTTCTGGAGGAGCTGAAGAGCAAGCATCCAACCAGTTACCCTGTAACAGCCGAGGCCATCCAGCTAATTGTGGGAAATGAAGCACCATCTAATGTGCATCCAGTGGTATTTGACAGCATTGATGCTGCTGTGATACGCACCGCTGCCCTCTGCAAGACAGGAGCGGCCGGCCCCTCCGGAATCGATGCCAAGGGCTGGAGGAGACTCTGTACAGCCTTTAAGACTGCATTTGCCGATCTCTGCCACTCCCTAGCCCTGCTAGCCAAGCGCATAAGCACCACCTATGCGGATCCCAATGGTCTCTCTCCATTCCTGGCCTGCAGGTTGATAGCATTGAACAAAAATCCAAGGGTCCGCCCAATTGGAGTGTGCGAGACTGCGCGGAGAATAATGGCCAAGGCGATTCTTTTCATACCCCAAGGAGATATTCAGGACGCCGATGGTTCCCTCCAGCTCTGTGCCGGCCAGATAGCGGGAGCTGAAGCCGCTGTCCATACCACAAGGGAGGCATTTGCAAGTGACAACACTGAAGCGGTTCTGTTGGTAGATGCCAGCAATGCTTTCAACTCCCTTAATCGCCAGGTCGCCCTCCAAAACATCAGGAGACTTTACCCCTCAATAGCTACGACCCTCATAAATACCTATAGGGATTCTACGGACCTCTTTGTGGATGGATCTTCCCTCCTCTCCCAAGAAGGCACCACGCAAGGCGACCCATTGACAATGCCAATGTATGCCTTGGCCACAATTCCACTCATCCGCAAGCTCCCAGGCACTCAGCAAGTATGGTATGCCGACGATGCCTCTGCCACTGGCGGGTCAGGCGACCTACGGGCGTGGTGGGACGACCTGTGCTCCAAGGGACCTGCTTATGGCTACCATTTGAATGCCTCAAAAACCTGGTTATTCACCAAACCTGAACACCTAGCTGACGCCAAGGCCGATTTCAATGGAACCCACGTCAACATCACAGCAGAGGGCAGACCTTATCTTGGTGTCCACTCGGCACACAGGACTATTGTGACAAGTTTGTTGCTGACAAGGTGATTGAGTGGAAAGCAGAACTGGAAATGTTGTCCTTGATCGCTGAAACCCAACCTCATGCAGCATATGCAGCAGCCACACACGGCCTAGCAGGAAAGTGGGTCTGTCTCGCTAGGACTACACCCAACATAGCATCCTTGCTTCTCCCACTGGAACATGTCATACAGAAAAAGTTCCTCCCAGCACTATCGGGTAGGTCCCCTCCTAACACTGTGGAACGTGATCTCCTTGCTCTCCCAGCCAGGCTAGGTGGGATTAGTCTTGGAGATTCCTCGAAGAGGGCACACGGTGAGTTTGCTGCCTCAGTCCTGGTCACTAGCCCACTAAAAAACCTGATCTCTGGTCCAAATGGGACTTATACCATTGCTGCATATGAGGAGCAAGTTGCTGCGAAGTCTGACATCCACAACAGGAGGCGTGTGCAACAACAGGAAGCTGCCGACCTAGTGAAGCCACAGCTCCCCACTTCCCTGCAACGGACAATGACCCTGGCTCAGGAGAAGGGTGCCTCGAGCTGGTTGACTGCACTCCCAGTCACCGAGCATGGTTTCACTCTGCACAAGTCCGCCTTCAGAGATGCCCTCTGCCTGCATTATGGCTGGCTCCCATCTCGCACCCCCGCCTGCGATTGTGGCTCGCTATTCTATGTGGAACATGCCCTATCCTGCCCAAAGCGTGGTTTCCCCTCATTACGGCACAACGAGATAAGGGATATTACCGCCAACCTGCTAACTGAGGTCTGCAATAGTGTATGCATTGAGCCACACCTGCAACCAGCAACAGGAGAGCACCTCAACGGAGCATCCTCCAACATTCAGGATGGTGCTCGCCTTGACATTGCCGCCAATGGACTATGGGGTAGCCGATCCGAAAGAACCTACTTTGACGTCCGGGTTTTCAACCCTCACGCCCCCTCTAATCGCCAATCCAATGCAGCCAGCTATAAAAAACATGAAAAGGAAAAGAAAAGGGCTTATGAGCAGAGAATACGTGAAATTGAACACTCTTCGTTTACCCCCCTTGTCATGGCTTCCACTGGTGGCCTCGGACCAGCTGCCTCATTGACGTACAAACGTCTGGCAACCCTCTTGGCAGTCAAGTTGAACCAAACATACAGCACAACCCTGAGCTGGCTAAGATACTGCCTGTCTTTCTGCCTCCTGCGTTCCTCCATCCAGGCCATACGTGGTGCTCGCTCATCATGTGGCAGGGCTATTAAAATTGACATCTCCCACCAGATCTCGTTATCAGAGAGTCTCAAGTCGATGCAACAGTCACTGCCAACTAAACAATCTAATTCACTACCTCTACAAACTCAGCTTTCATGCTTCCATTGTACATGTACCATGTAATTCAAAAGTTTATAATTATAAAAAAAAATAATTTTTTTTGAATGGGCGTGGTCATATCGCAGCACTTGCCGTAGTCTGCCTTTTCTTTCATTTTCTCAAAAACTAAGCCAAAATAAAAAAGTAGCAAATTAAAGGGACTTAAATCGTTCTAGAGTACAACAATAGATCAATAATTACTTATGTACTGACATGTAATAAAGTTAGAATCTATAGAATGAATTCAAATTTCTGTTCATAATATCAGTTGTTGCCATGATGATAACTTTGACCCAATTCTTCATATTAATTTTGAACAAATTTGACATAAGCAATTATTGGAGAATTGGCAAGTTTATTAATCGTTAGAAAAGTAATGTGATAAAAATCTTGCAAAAAAAAAAAAGTTAGATGGTTTATATTTTTTATAATCCTGAAATGTTAGCTACATATGAGTCAATCAATGGAATGCACTATTATATAATAATTGTTGTGGTTAACTGCTTACAACTAATGGGGGATTGTAAGAGCCCATGAAAGACTACGTTAGCTTCACTATAATATGTAGCTGTTTTGCTTGAGAACATTAAATAATATGCTATAAGATGAGTAATATTATAATTAAATCATAGCTAATTCATATTTCATTTGTAGTAGAATTAAGACATTCTTTGTCAATTACATAAAACATACATTAAAGTCATGTTAAATGCATATTTCAACCAAGAGAAGAAAGTACACTAAATGTTTGTAATAATGTAATACAATGTGATTTTGAATTGTTTCCTTGTGTGGTGTACTCTGAGGAAACACTATCAAAGAAAGTTTGTATGATACTCAGAATTATGTTACTTTATTACATCATACTATGGAGGAGTGTTGTCTGATGATTCAGAGGGCACTTGTTGTAAAGGTTGAATTGTCTCATAGTAGACATCATGTTTTACAGTAGTGGCATCTTTAGTTTTACTAACTACATCATAAGATGGATTAGTGTTACAAAGTACATCTTGTGTAGTTTCATAACAAGGATTAGAAGTGCAATGCAGATTGTCTCCCTGTAGAGATTGAATAACAATTATTGTAAACATTGGTCACAGCATCAATACAGCTACTGTACATACTTTATATAAGATAACAAAAACATAAATCTGAATATTTTAGTTGTAACAGAATCACAACATGTTTCGGCTCAGAAACCTTGTACCATTATGAGATAAATTCAACGACCATTTATACAACAAACATAAACACTCTGCAAAAACATTCTTATATCTGTTTTAAAGGAATTTTATCTTCTTCAAGATTTTAAATAATACTTGCCAGAATTGGGGACAAAGGTGAAAAGTTGAAGCACATTTAATCCATTCAATCATAAGAGAAATAGGTTGGTTTCACACTTAATTCCACGCGATCATGTGTGTCAATGGAGTAAGTATTGTCCTCTTATAATCTTTGAAGTCTTATGTGGTCTTATCAAAGTATCTAACGGTATCCTACATGATTGTACACTCAAAGTCATTGCAACCTTTGCATAAGTCCTTTTCATTACTTTCAGTGGTTCTTGCAGTCTTTTATAATAATTACCCTCAAACAATACTTTTTGCCATTTTTGTATATTCTCACTAAGTTTCCAATACTTATTATTTCGTACAGTCTTGCTGCTTTCAATGCATTACAGCTCTATGCAGTCCCTCCAATCTCAGTAAAACTTTTCTTTGATCACCTAAAGATTTTAATTATCTTACAGTTCTTTAGTATTTTTAATCTCTTTTTGTGTTAATTCATGCTTGGCCGCATTATAATAGAAATTTAATGACAACTGCTACAAACTTGAAGGATTTTCAATGGATAAAAGGAGACTGCAAGACAATTTAAAGACTATTAGAACTATTCAAAATCATTATATAAGAACCAATTTCTTTGACTTAATAGGTACGAGTTGTTTAATTTTAGTTATGCTTTTCTTTTGGATGCTCAATATAAGCGTCTAATCACTATTATCTTTAGATAGTATAAAAAAATAGCTTAATTATGCAATACACTGTAACTTATTCAAATTTGGTAGAGATTATTTCTTGCATTACTGTTTAGCAATCAGCTATTTTTGAGTCCATCAAATTGAACCAAAAATTGTTGACTTTTCAAAGTAACTGAGAATTGTGAGAAATAGCTCTCAGATCCATTAACTGCACAATGGTGCATAAATGTAATACTAAACATTCATTAGGAAATTATAAATTGTTATGTAGCTGCAATTAAAAACAGCAACAAACAACAACAGAAAACAAAACCAAACCAGAATAGTTCAATTATTTCTCTATTCCAAGATTAAGCCTGAAAGTCTTTAACTGCTAGTCAGGTGCATCATTACACTATCGTATGGGCATATTAGGTAGCATTCTTCATATACTTCACAATATATCCCATTCACAGGGAGATGAGGCTCTTCAATTGTTGGGGATCTAAAAGTAAATTCAGGTTCTGTGTTATAAATAGCAACAAGCCCACAATTTGTGTCAATTGGTGTGACCTGTAGGTAAAGTTATGGGTCATGTTATCCCTGATGCCACAACTACAGCAAGATTCATTTAAAAACAATTGTTATCCCATTGTAGGCTCCTGTTAATGTATCATAATAATGATGTAAAATTTGGTGAAGGGGTCAGCCCCATTCCTAAAGTAGTTTGGGTGGGATCTAGCCTCTCCTGTCCCCATCCTCAGCCTCAGCCTCATATGTGTACTGCTCACTTGCTATACTAACTTATATGTGTGTTTATTATTTAACTAATCAGTTATAATGTTGGGAGTAAAGTGAGCTTTGCAATTTCAATTAAATAGTTGCTTCATGTTTTTAGTAAATGTATCAACAGATAAAGTACGGCAGTAAATAAATAATTACTTATGTTTATTAACGAATAAAAATTATAAACTATAGAATAAATTCAAATTTAACGTCCTATTTGTTGTCATGATGATAGCTTGGACCCAATTCTTCATATCAATTTTGAACAAAATATTATTGGAGACAGGCTAAAGAATAACTTGAGTTATATCAGCATGGCTATTTTAATACATTTCTTTTCAGCTCACATCTGGATTAATTGAAAATTTGGCAAGTTTACTAATCGTTAGAAGAGTGATGTGTAAAAACATCTTACAAAAAGTCAGATGGTTTATGTTTTTGTATAGCTACATATGAATAAGTCAATGGAATGCACTATTATTTAAAAATTATTGTGGTTGAGTGCTCACAACTAATGGGGGATCGGTAGCTTCATTTGTTGTTGACAAAATTATATAATACGCCATTAAGATGAATAGTGTAAAAATGGAAATCCATAAGCTAATTCATGGTAATGATTTGTAGTAGAATTAAGACATTCTTTTGTGAATTTGATAAAGCATACATTACAATCAAGTTAAATGTATAGTTCGATCAGGAGAAGGAAGTAGAGTAAAAGTTTCTAATAACTTAATACAACGTGATTTTCTATTGTCTCCTTGAGTTGAGTAGTCTGATAAGGCACTATCAAAGCAAGTTTGTACAATACTTAGTATATTATGTTACTTTATTACATCATAATATGAGGGCATATTGTCAGCTGATTCAGATGGCACTTGTTGTTGTAAAGGTTGAATTGTCTCATAGTAGACTTCATGTTTTACATTAGTGTCATCTTTAGTTGTACTAACTCCATCATAAGATGGATTAGTGCTACAAAGTAGATCTTGGGAAGCTGTTTCATAGCAAGGATTAGTAATGCAATGGAGATTGTCTTTCTATAGAGAATGAATAACCATAACAATATATTGTAATCATTGGTTACAACATCAATACAGCTACTGTACATACTTTGTATAAGGTAACAAAAACATAAATCTGAATATTTTAGTTGTAACAGAATCACAACATGTTTCGGCTCATAAACCTTCTAAATTCAACGACCATTTATACAACAAACATAAACACACTGCAAAAACATTCTCATATCTGTATCAGAGAGATGTTTTAAAGGAATTTTATCTTCTTCAATATTTAAAATAATACTTGCCAGAATAGGGGACAAAGGTGAAAACTTGAAGCACATTTTAATCTGTTCAATTCATGAGAGAAATAGGTTGGTTTCACACCTAATTCCACGCGATCACGTGTGTTATTGGAGTAAATGTTGTCCTCTTGTGCAATCTATTGTCTTTTTGTATGTAAAATTTTGGAATGTTGATGGCTTAGTCTATGGAAACTTTTTTGAATTAGGTCACAACATCAAAACATAGCATCCAATCATTTGGATATACTATGCACTTCCTGGCTAATGGCTATCCATCAGAAACATCAATCTGCAGTGTCAACACAGAAAGTGAATATATATATAAGTTAACTTTCAATCTTCAACTACTCTGAGTAAACTAATTGTGCATGTAAAACAAACAACACCAGAAAGAAGGGAGGGTATGCAGTAACATATCTTGTTGTATGACCATTCTGTCTAGTTAGTGAAACTAATAAGAATATAGAAAAAAGTGAAATAGCTCAAGTATCCAATTAAAAAAAATATTGATGACAACAATTTCTATACATCTTAAAAATGCCCATAAATAATTGGAGTGAACCCAAAGGTTTTAAAGGTAAAAAAATATTGTAAAATATTCCCAGGAAGCTAATGGTAGCCTGTAATAATACACAGCTATAATATAAATCTAATCTAGATAAGGCCTCGAGTTCAACTCAAGCTGGATTCCATTCCCATGAATCACTATCACCAGCTAATTGAATTTTTTGTTAATGTTTATAGCTAAATTGTATTTATTTCACAACTGACGAAGACGCACAAGTCGTATTGTATTGTTATAGTTATAAATTTTAATGCTAATAAGCTAGTTATTAAATGTATACTATAATGGTACACTTGTGTGTCAGTAACGAAGACCAACAACTAACAATAGTGTGTGTATTCATGAATAATTCTAGAGTTAGTAAAGTATCATAATTATCTGAAAGGGAAAAGCAACAGAAAGGAAAAAAATAGGGAAAGAAAGGGAGTACCATGTGGGACTCGAACTCTCGACTGTCTTCATACGGCACACTTTCAAGAGATCGACAAAGGAAGAGAAGGGAATCCATGAATTGAGAGGAATGAAAAAACTCGGGATAGCTCAGGAAGAAAGGGATCAGCAGAGGAAGACTAGTAAATTAGTTAATGTAACAATGAAATATTACAACTGTTAGACCTGAATATAAAGGAAGCTAGGTCATATTAATTCTTTTCTTTCAGTAAGTTATATAAATATAGGTACAAATTCAAATTAATTTTCGTCTCTCCATAAAACGGTGCTGAATTGTACAACTATAGAAACAAGGACCTTACTGCAGATAGACAATTAGATTAGTCCTTCTTGCTACTGTACTTAGTCTACCCAACCTTATTATGAGCAAGTAAGGCTGATTGACTCACCTGTGTTTTGTGATCAAAGATTTTCTGCGTTCCTTCACGAGTTCTAAAAGTGAATAGTCCAAACATTATGTCTACGTTAAGTACTAGTCAATTTGATTTTGTATTAATAACTTTGTATCAGTACATGATATGCTGTTATTCACAACTTAAGTCTAAACTTAGCTTCAACTGTTACTTTCAGTTATAAGTTTACTTAATCATAATCAAATGCTGTTACTTTTGAACTATATATGCAGTAAACATGACTGGTACATCTCATAGTTGTGCAGTAAAAGTTGCAACAACATCATTAACAAATTGAAAGCAATGTTAGGACTACTTCCTGCACTAATCTTTTAAACTCACTCAGTATTTTCATGAATAGTTTCAGGTTCTCTGATCAAATAATCTATGAAAAGGTATAATTATGTATTACCAAAATTCTAATAAAGGAAATGTCTCACATTTCTTGCAGCCAATCATAACAAGTAGTAGTGTTACAATAAAAGTTATAAATATTACTGCCAGACTTGTAGGAAGTATTATAGTACGAAGTAATAATGATTGGTCAGAGCCATTTGAGTTAGTACTATCTGAAACATAAGGCAGAAACAAATGGAAAGAAATGCAAGATAATAGAATAATCTAGGATAAATTATTTACCAAATAAGTGCCTCTCAATGTTAGTACTATGATGATCAAAGTGTAAATTTTAACACTGTTTCTTGGATGGATATTGTTAATATAAGTTTTGTTGGTACGTAGTGTTAAATCTTTAGTAGATACCCAAATATCAAATGAGCATGAACCAACATCAAAAGCTGACATAATAAATATTAATTTACCATTTGAAGAGTGAGTAAATCCTCCACTGGTGACATCTTGGACTTCACTGGTCACTGTATGGACAGATTAATGACTTATTCCAGAATGAATTCACAATACAGTAGACTCTCAGTTATCCGAACCCCATTTATCTGAACTCTCGCTAATTCGAAAACCATTTTTGGAATTATAATGATATTCATTGGAATTTTGCTGTGGATTAACATCCCATTCAAGCTGGCTTATTTCGAATATCCGAACATTTAAAATATCCGAACAACCCTCGATCCTGAGGTTCTAAGTAGTAACACCTAATATTATGCTAAACCTTTCAAATGTTATTTCACTCTGTTTCTAACATGTATCTTAAACTACCAGTAATATGAAACAGTGTTTAAAAAAAAAAGTTTTTTTATGTACAATAGTGGGAAACTTCAAACTTTCAATGTATAGCTATGTAGCACGAAGCTATGTGGATCACATGTATGATCACTCTTCTTTCTAGTTCTGTATTAATTCTAAAAACAATTAAAACACTTGAAAGTTTCAGACACCCCTAATTCACGGACCAGTTTTAGTTTTAGTTGTATTTACTTTGTCTTATTATAATGATTATAATTTCTGTAGATATAGTTCCCCCAATGAATTTTCGATTAGTATAAGATAACTCTGAGACACAGGACCTGACACAGCCAACACACTTTTGGTAGCCTAATATGTACAAGCACTGAATAGACATTTTCAGTGAGCTCACTGAAAGATTATATGTTCAGTATAAATAACAACTAGTGCTTCCTCAATACAATTAATTGTTTGGAACACTCACCAACTCTCTGCGGTGTTGTTAGTTGTTCTCCATTAGACTCGACGTACAATAAATAGACCCGGTCTTCAGCTAACTGCTCTCTAGTCTCCTGCATTGCATTTTGTCTCCATACTCTATCTGTACCAGTTGTATTTTCCAGTATTACATCAAATACAGCCTCACTGTACTCAGGGCAGACTTCAGGAACCTACTCAGAAAGTGCCACAACAAATAAATGCAGT
>WLWI01002883.1_pt1 | contig 14835 bp, 10 predicted proteins | sample 6701501 | NCBI WGS metagenome assembly WLWI01 (sample SAMN12718690, study PRJNA515312) | sponge metagenome | isolation source: marine sponge | host: Mycale hentscheli | place: New Zealand: South Island, Marlborough, Capsize Point | collected 2014-11-01
TATACTCAATGACTTACTCCAACGACTCGCTGATTTCTCTCAGGGACAGGTCACTGCCAAATGCGGCTCCTTGCTTCATCAGAGCCTGTTCATCATCCAGAGAAACTGCCAGAGTGTTGCTGGAACCGTGACCATCGCCATGGTACACCACTTGGTTGTCAAAAGCTACCAAGGCAATCTGTCGTGGAAAAAATTCAACATTAAAAAATAAACAATAAAGTCACTATATTATTTTATTTCAATGTACTAATCTATTGTCTTTCACCCACCTTGTTGCCAGGTTCTGTCACAGACATGTGTGCCATCTGCCGGCTCACTGCCTCCTTGATGGCATCCAGCCGAGAGATATAACGCGGACCACTGCTTGTGTTGCGTCCAGTAGCAGAACTCCATTGAGCTATAAACACACATCACAAATAAGTGAATGCTTATTATGGTTATTATTATTATTATTATTATTATCATCATCATCATAATCATCCATCATCATCACCATCATCATCATCATTATCTTTTAACTAACCTTGGAGCTCAGGTACTTCTGTGGTGGTACTCATTGATCCACTCACATCCACTGCAAAAATAACAAGGTTGTTACGACGTCCGGAGGATTTAGAAGCTTCTGCCTTCCCCTTAGCCACTTCATTATCGGCTTCCTCTTTCTCTTTCTCATCTTCCTCTTGTTTCTCTTCTGCCGGCTCCAGGAGGTAGTCACAAATAGCCATTTCAGGAAGCTCATCCTGAGGGATGTCAACATCATGGTTCTCTTCCCCACAATATTCACTGCATAATCAAGCATTCAATGTGCTTAAAAACAGTTTATAATAATAATAATAATAATAATAATAATAATAGCAAATAATGGTAATAATAGTAAAAATAATAATAATAATAATAATAAGAAATAGTGGCAACAACTATAGACAGCTTTAACACTGTTTTGTACACTTAAATTATGATCATTAAAAACATTTTCATTGGTTGTTTTCTTTCTTACCAGGTCCACGAAGTTGTCTCTCCAGTTTTTGTCAACTTTGACACCGAAGAGACGGCTGCTGAGCATGTGCGGCAAAACCAGGGGTCTCCAGTGTGGGGGGTGGGGTCTGCAGCCAGAGTGCTCATGTGCACGACCATGGCATTGCTATTGTTTTTCTTCACTTTGACCATCTTCTCCTCTTTTGGTTTGGCAGGAGCTGCAGTAGCAGTAGCTGCAGGAGTGGCACTGGGAGTAGAGGAAGGTGAAGCTGAGGATTTCTTGAACCAATTACGAAACAACCCACCTTTACTACCAGATCGCCCTACAAATAAATGCACAAATGAACTTAACAAATCAAAATAACCAACCAATAAAAGTACATGTAAATGAACTGACTGTAGGATAACTGTGAATAAAAATAAAAGCAAAAACAAAACAAAAGTTATATACTGAATAAGTATTTACTAACTACCTCGAGACGAGCTGCTTCCAGTGCCTTTAGCTTTTCCTTTACTGTCTATTTTGGGTATGCCTTTCACCACCAGCTGTTTCCGGTAGGAATCCTCAATGGTCGGGTCGTAGCAGTCTACAAAATGACCGGCCACAAACTGAACGCAAATGGCTGACTTGCCCACTCCTCCAGCGCCTTGAATGACCAATTTGTACTCCTTCCCCCTATTCCTGGGTGTTTGGCGAACAAGCTCTTGAATGGCTTCAGAAACATTCAAGTTCATTTTGGCCGAAGTCTCGAAAAAGGGCCAGCCAACTTGTTTGGCGAAGGCCGCACCTTCTTGAGTGGAGACTTGCCTCTCAGATTCCAAATCACACTTATTCCCACAAAACACCTGAGAAGAGTTCATAGGAATGCAGTATGTAAATCATGGCCATTTATGAAGGTTTTGATGACATTTATGGCTTGACGAGTATGCAAACAATGGAGTCTTGCCCCATGTACAGACAGTACGGTTAAACTTTTAAGTTGATGTATATAGTATTGTTGTTAATATGCTTGCTCTAGAATTACACATGGATAAGACAGACATACCGTTGGGATTTCTTCATCTCGAATTCTTCTCGTCCAGTCGTATAAAGACTGGACTTGGTCAAACGAATTTCTGTCAGTGATTGAGTACACCATTAAGAAACACTCGCCCGACCTGACATACTTCAAAGAAATAGTTAATACTTATGAAATATATACTTTCCTTTACATACCTGGTCTCTCATAGCAGAATATTCTTCCTGACCTGCAGTGTCTAAAATATCCAGCAGACATGTCTATACAACAATAACAATAAGAACTGTGTTAAAATGATACTAGAAAAGCTGGATAGTACAGACGTTATCACTTTAAAAGAACTTACTTCTCCGTCGTCGTCGTAGTCTGCAGCGGCGGAGGAGTAGCCAGTGACCGTATGGTTGTAGCGAGATTCAGGAACATACTCGAAGTCATCCTTCTCACTGGATTTCCCAGGAGCATAGACATAATCACCTCCAAAGAGCATTGCCTTTACAATTTCCACAAGGATACACAACAAAATTTAATCCCAAAGCAACCAGAGTTGTTCCCATAGCAGACTTCTCGTGCTTTTATACGGCGAACGGCTAGTTCTATTTTTAGAACACCTTCCAGCCGGTTGTTTACGTTTACGTAACCAGCTTCCGTTTATAGAGTAAAGTCGTATTTTGACCTCTGGAATAGAGTTATTTAAGGAAGTTAAGTTTTAATCAATGTTGCTAAAAATAGAGTGCATTGAGAGAACGTGTTATGAAGAAATCACACTGAACAAAAAGAAAGTAATGAAGAGGACATAATTGAATATATTATATAAAAAAAAAAGTATTAATGCATAAATGATTCATAGCATTTACACAAGTCAAAAATCAATGAAAATCATCTTTCTGAATGGAAATACTTGCCCTGTCGTTGGGCTAAAAGTTTAAAGTCAGCTGCTTTGGGAGCATTCCACGACATGATGACTCCATTTTGCTCTGAGGCGGAGTTTGACATGTACGAGATCTCTCCGAAGCCCCCTGTTATCACCATTGGACCGATGGATTGCTCCATGAAAGGAATCTCCATGATAACTTTCGGCGAGCTGCGATGGGCGCGGAAGTAGGTGATGATTTCTGGTGATTCAGTTGCCGTAAGAATAACGATGACGCCAGACGTCAGTCCCAGCCACAACGTGTCCTGAACGCACTCCAAAGAGGCAAGCCTCAGGTAGGTGGGGTCGTAGTTCAGCTCACAGCAAATCCACTTGAGGTTGTCCGAGAGGTCTTTCTCCTGCTTCTTCTTGCCGGTATGGACATCCCAGCTGGTGATGACGAGGCTACCCCTTACCACACTCCACACGACGGCATCATCCTTGGAGAGCACCAGGTGGTATATCTGGTCAGATGATGGGCAAGCCGGCCACCGTGCCTCTACAGTCACCTCGTCATCATCAGCGTTGAGAATGACCAGCTCATTGCCACAGCTCAACCAGATTATATCGCTGACCGTAATCATAGCGATTATCGCCTTCGAGCCGATCTCCACGTCTATCACACGCGACTCCCTCTGAGCTAGCTTCGGATAACAGTTCAGGTGGCCGTTGGCTTGGGCCACGAATATATAGGTGTCGTTATCGGCAATGACAGTGGCAGAGTCGCTCAGTTTGAACCTGTCTGTAAACCTGTAAGTAGCTGTGTCGTACACGTGCACGCACGCCTCCGTCATCCCGATCCACACTTTGCTGTCGACCGTGAAAACCGCTGAAGCACGCTCCTTGAACTCCAGCGTGCCCTGTATTGTTAAGTTGTCGGAGTTCAGTATGAAAACTTGAGTCCCTTCCATCGATTCCCCCTCACCGAAATGACTGTATTCCCCGTACACCCAGACCTGTCTCATGGATGGAACGAAGCAGCAGTTCCTGACGGACGTGCAATCACGAAGCACCTGTGTAGCAATGTGGCACTGAAAAGATGGGAGGGACAGCCTGTGGACCAAGTCTGATGCCAGAGGACGCTGGGCAGGGTCTTCCTGCCAGCATACTTCCATAAGATTCACAAGAGCGGCATAACCTGTCGTACTGACTCCACTGAGTTTCGGGCGCTGGGACATTGGGATGCGATCCGTGTTGTATATTCCTCCAAACGGCTGCCATCGGGTGACAATCTCATACAGAAGTATTCCAAAAGAGTAAATGTCAATTTTCTCAGTGTATTCTTCTTTGAAGGAGTATCGCAGCATCTCTGGAGCGGGGTAAGAAGCGAATGATGTTTTACCAAGAAGACCGCTGGGAGATTTCAGCCTGGCTCTCTCGAAGTTGGCAAGCTTGACATTGACAGCATCATTGAAGTCTAGTGACCATACCAGAATAGAACTGGCCTTCAGAGTCCTGTAGACCACGTCGTGCTTGTGCAGATAGTCCAGCGCTGATGATATCTGACATGCAATGTGAAAACGCACAGACCTGCTGATCTTTTGATCCGTATCCATCAGCTTTTGGTACAGGTTACCCAGAGGAGCTTTCTCTAGCAGGACACATGGAGGCTGCAGGGAATAGCCGAAGATGCTGACGATGTTCGGGTGGTTCAGACACAGGAGCATCTCCATTTCTTGCCATATGTGAAAGAGTGGGAAAGTGATTGACTTCCCGTCGACTTGCTGGTAAACCTTGATGGCTACTTCGTTGTTCCCAAAGTTGCCGTCAAAGAGAGACGTGTGCTTGCCCCGGTGAAGAGGCTGAGTCTCGTCATAGACGAGATCTACTCCGGGGACCAACAAACTAGACGAGAAGTCCACCATGAGGTAGTCCGGAATGAGGTCAGAGAGCGGAATGGCCTTCGGATGGTAGCGGCAATTGTGCTCCGTCTTCTCCAGCAGTGCGTGGACGCATGCCTCGATTAGGAAGCTTGTTGGATTCCTCTCTTTGGACTCCAAACATATGGGACAAATAGAAACCTGAGTCAGTTCGTGTTTGTGAAGGACCAATTCAGGCGAAAACAGGTCAGGGTATCTTTCCTGTAACACTAGCTGAACAAGCCGACAAAGGCGAGCGAAAACCGCTCGGCCGCGCTTTGTCAACGTAGAGCAAATCTCCAGTCCGCTCTCCCCAACTGATGAAATGTCACAGGAGCATTGGTATATGGAAAACTTCACGCCTTTGCGATTGTACATGATACCTCGATCCCATACAATGATACCGTTCTCCAGAGTGGCAGGATCGGACAGAGTGCTCGTCCTGATGTTCCTTCTAGACGGCACGCTGCTCATTCGATTCAACCGGCTCCGAGGGCCACTTTTACTGGATGTCCCCGAGCTGACAGAGACTGGGGTGGATTCAGTCAGCTCATCCCGCTTATTCGGCAGGTGAACTCTGTATTTTTGTGAAGATTGATTATTGCTTCGGCCGTGCTTGGCCGTTCCACCCCCATTTACAGACCCTTTACCATCTGTGATATCAGACAAGGGAATGTTATTTGAAGGACTCGAATTCCTAGCTGGAGGAACTTCTTCGGATTTCTTTTCAGGAAGACTGTCAGCTGCTGCCTTATGATTATTCTCATTAGGTCCTGCAGAGGTGGATTCTTTAGCAGTAGACTCTGAACTTTTAGTTTCAGCATCCTCAAGTATTGTCGCTGAGCCCTGTTGTGCATTTTTGTCCGCAATTTCTTCAACGGGAGAATTGTCCATTACCAGGGGGGAGTGATTTGGTGGCGGGTTGTACATTGGTGTCAAGCAGTCATCAGATTCCTCAATGTGCTCCTTATTGTTCAGTTGAATGACAGTGAGAGAGGAAGGAGGAGACACCGGCTTGTTCAGAGATGACTGAGCTTCATCTAACCCCAGCACATTAGGCGGAATAGCTGAGTCAGCAGCATCTGAAGTGGGTATGGCCATCGTAGTGCTAGCTCTTGTCAACCCCGGGGGTATACCAGTCCCTCTCTTTAAACTCCCCTTATTCTTCTTAGACCCTTTGTCGTTTGTTTCGTCATCAGTGTTTGCCCCGCCTGCCTCATTCATCTCTTCTTTTTCTCTCACAAAACGTCCTTCTCCGGTACACACATCCGTGATGCGGTCCAGGTTCGTTAAGACCCGGCATATGACCCTTATCCACAGGTCAGACGGAAGTCCTCGAGACTTAGGAGCAAACTGTCTCCGCAAGTTGCCACAGTTCAGCCGAGACAGAGGGAGCTTGGAATGAGGAAGAAGGCAAGTGACAATGTAGAGGTTATTCCTCGTTGGAAGGACGATGGCGTATCTCACCATGAGCCGAATGAGAGCTGCGCTGAGGTCAGCACTCCAGCCCACACCCGCGACTGAGCAGAGATCGTTATGGCTCACCTCGATCTTAGACGGGTGCTGGAGGGCGTGGCGAACGACACGGAGCAGTGTGTTGTAGAGCCACATAGGCCTGATGAAGTAGTACTGGTCCAGCCGTTGGTTGGGGTCCTCGTAGTGCAGCAAAAATCCAGCTTCCTGGAGGAAGTCAATGATAACAGGAAGCTCCATGCGGTGAAGAAGATCAGAGGAAAGTGCTTTATCAAACATCTCCCAAGTAGAAGATTCCTCCAGCACTCCCGGCTTGCGACGTTGGACGTACATGGACTGCTCCTTCTCCAGCACAGGGATCATGTTGAAGTAGCTTGTCGGATACTGGCGGTTCACTTTGACCTGACCGTTGACCATCATATTGGACGCGATGTCGTATATTTGCTGCTTGACCTCCGATTGATCCTTTGCCGTCTGCTTGGAGGTAAGCATCATGAAGCCATGATAGTTCAGGGACGAGTAGGTAGACGAGGCAAAAAAAGAACTCAATCGCTTGGCAAAACTATCAAAATTGGTCTCCAGCGTTGACTCGTAGCCTTCGGGGATAATGTTGATAATGAAGATGTTGGCACCAGGGGAGTATTGGACGAGTTCATCGAGATATACCTTGATCTCCTCCCGTATATCTGCCACAGTGGTGTCCCAAACCAGCACGTACAGAGCTCCTGAAGTGAAGAAGCACGGATAGATGGAGTTGTACTCGTAGGTGCTCCCAAGAAGCCATGTGTTGAAGAGAAGCTTGGTGCGAGTGAAAAATGGCCGATAAGACCACTGAAACCGTTCAAATTCAGGCAGCTGGTCTGCATGGGAAAAGTGGGGTTTTAGTCGAGATAGTAAGGCGGATTTCACCCTATCTGTGTTGCATAAGAGCATGAGCTTGATATACGGGGAGACCTTGCTAGTTCTTGCGTGTGCTTTGAACACGCCCTTGATGTAGCCCCTCAAAACCCCTCCCCCTCCCGGGAGGTCGTTGATGTGGACGTTGCTGGCATTGAGGTTGACCAAGTGATCCAAGTGTTGCATCTCGGAAGGCAGACTGGTGATGGGGGTGGAGCTTATGTCCAGGGAGGTCAGGGTACTGATGCGGCACACACATTTAGGAACGCAGGCGAAATTATTTTTGCTCAAGTTCAAAATCTCAATGCAAGAGTTCTGAATGCCCTGGGGGAGAGTGGTGAGAAGGTTCTCGGCCAGGTCGAGAGAGAGCAGTGACTGAGACCAATCCTCCGTCTCCGGTAGTTCCTTGATGCGATTCTGTGCCAAACAGAGGTAGTCCAGATTAGGGAGGGCGAATATCTCCCCGGGAACAGTATCCAGAAGGTTCTGAGAGAGGTTGAGCCGGCGGAGTTGAGTGGCAGTGAAGAGCTCTCTAGGAAGCTTTCTCAAGTGGTTGTTGACCAGCTTGAGGTTGACCACCCAAGGGGCAATGGAGTACACCCAGGAAGGATGCAAGAGGGTCAGCTTGAGCTTACTCCAATCCACCACCTTCCTGCTCATGTCAAGGTCTGTTCTGAGCAGCAGCTCTTTTGTGGCTTCGTAGTTTTTCTCGATAATCGAGACAGCAATGGGATAGCTCATTTTGATCACACCAGGACCCTGAGAGAGGATGTTGTGCACTTTCACCATGTACCAGGGGGCATTTTCAGATTCGGGGGGCTCCGAAAGGAGGGACTTGATGATAGCACAGTCTCCGGTGATGGTTGCCTTGCATAGCAGGAGAATGGCAATGGCCTTTACCCGCTCAAGCTGTATGGCAAGATACAGAGCGCAATCCAGCCTGCGTGCCCCTGCAACAACAAGGCTAGGTATGCAGTAATCGTGGCCATTCTGAATGGCTACCAATAAGCACTCCTCTATGTCCTTCGTCTCTGGCTTGTATGTTTTGTTGTGTAGCTTCTTTTCTAACAAATGGATTTCTCCTTGGGCTGTGTGCTGGATAATTTCTGTGTTGCAACATAAAACAAAAGAAAGCAAGTGAACAACACATGCCAGTTTTGAATTATACTGCCCACCCTTTTTTACTCTTGCTCACCATTCAGATGGGGGAACCACATGACTAAGCAATAACAACAATGAATGGTTTCCTTTACCTTTGCTCTTCAGAAGCCTCATCACAGCTTCCCTCTTCTTGCTGTTTCTAGTCTCTGCTTTACCCTGTGCATCCTGCCCAAGGTCATCCTTCAAGGAAGGATCAGCTCCATTCTCCAGCAGCGCCTTCACGCAGTCTACGAGGGATTTAGAGCAAGCCAAGTGAAGCGGAGTGATGCCTCCCTTGGCTCTTTCGTTGGGGCATACCCCGTGCAGAAGTAGCAACTGGACTAAATTTGGCTGGTCTGCTTCTACAGTCTCGTGCAGTAGCGTATACCCTCTCTGCGAGCGTATCTTGAAGTATCTCAGAATGTTTCTTTCATAGTTTAGTGCCTCCCTCAACTCGTTCATAAGACCTTCTCTGCATATTTTGTAGAGTTCTGCAAAAAGATTGTTGTCCACGCCTGGTTGGTCTGCAGCAGGCAAGTTGTGTGCAGCCATCAAGTAGCCAGCCAAACGTACACCGACTTACAGTATTATTATGTACCTGCCAAAATACTAGACTTTCCCCCCTTGTTGAAGAGCAAGTGAGGGGAAAATTTTATTTTGATGAGAGGTCCTAATTTTTGTCGCGTGACTTCAAAGAAAATATACGGAGGGCAACACAAAAGTGCGCGGCGAACCCAAATGGCCACGCTTGTGAAATAATATGGCGGAGAAGCACATGTTAGATAGTAGCACTGGTGCAGATTACGAGGGCCCGAACAACGACCAAAAGAGAATAAAACTGGAGGACCAACAGATAGTTCAAGTTCCCAACCCTTCGGGGAAGGTATGGTAACTTGCGTTTGAAGGGTAACGAACATGTGCTTAGGCTCGCCTAATTTTTTTTTTTTTTTGTATCTGATATTCATTCTTCCACCTTCAGGTGCAAGGGTCAAGTGATCCTCACAATACCCCTCCTTCAAGGGTAGTGCATGCTAGAGCTGTTCCTGATGGGTGCTCCCATCAACAAATGGTTGCTACTCTAACAAAGTATGGCAAAATTGCGTAAGTTCAAAATTAATGTATAAATTCCACAATTTCCCTCAATGTTCACATTTGGTTTGTTTCTTATTTCATAGTTACATAACAATGATGCCACGAATGCGACAAGCTTTGGTTGAATTTGAGAATCTAGACGATGCTGTCAGTTGCGTCACTATGTGTCAGGTAAGGTACCGTTATTAGCATGTTTTACATATTTTTATTATAATTATGTATCTTACAGTCAAATCAAATTTACATTATGGACAGACCTGTATTCTTCAACTACTCCACCAGTCAAGAAATCACCAGGTAAGGTCAAGAAAGAATCTATTGTCTAATATAAATGGTAATAAAAGATATAATATGTGTGTATTTAATGCATGTATGCACAATATATTAGTATAAACTTCTAATGTTCAAATGGGTCATGTTATTCTCACCCAGATCACCCTATGGGATAGCTCCAAATAATGCACCTCAAGTTGGCATGCAAATGGACACAAATCACGAAGGCACTAATCACATTCTCCTCTTCACTGTTTTTAATCCAATGTACCCAATCACAGTGGTGAGTGTGTGCTCTGAGGAGGGAAGAGATGTGTGTGTGTGTTTATGTAGTTATTGGGAAATTCCATATTGTGTATTTCTAGAAACCAATTATAGATTGCTGCCTAGCCAATGTAAGCACAAAGTGTGCATAGGATACACAAGGATATGGCAATTCCTTGAATCACCAATGGCACTAGAAAAGCGTTTGTACAGTGTACTTGATGGATTATTAGTAACATAGAAACTTTTTGTCATACAGTGATTATATTGTCTAGGAATTCGAGTTGTGTGTATGTGTGTGCATGTGTATGTAGGAAGTAATTCGCACTATTTGTTCACCGTACGGATTTGTACAGCGTATTGTCGTCTTCAGGAAGAATGGACTCCAGGTCTTGGTAGAGTATCCTACAATTGCCTGTTCCTTAAGAGTCCTCACATGGGCTCACTATAAGGCATTAGCTTGTGCTCTTTAGAAGTTTATTTGTTTAATTTTTTAATTCGGCCATTCTTGGCCAAGTAAACAAAGAAAAGAATTTAGCAGTAATCTTTTATTCTTGTATAGTTATTTAGGTTTGTTACAAGAAATGCAGCTGCTATTATTCCACACATTTTATTGCAAACAATTCCAGATAGAATTGTGTGTGAGTGTGTGATTGAGAGAGAGTGAATCCTATGATGTAAGGTGTTAGTTGGTAACTTGTTGGTATCCATGAAGCTTGTGGTTGTTACAACTCGTCCTTGTAAAAGTTGCACAGATACTACTGTTCGATCTGTTCCCATTTTAATCATCAGTTTAATAGCAGTTTGTAGACTAATTCAACTGGGATGGCTAAACTCAGAAATGGTTGTCTTAAAACTTGTCATGTTGTTAAAAGGTAGCTAGTTTTGTTTTTCCCTTTAATATTCCGTCTTATTATTTGGTGTGGTAGCAACTGGTATGAAATGTGTGTGTATGCGTGTTCAGGAGTGCTTAACTGCCGGCTTCAATTGCATTAGTAGCAGTAGCAGTGCTGATTGATGCATGTTTATTTAGCATACTAATTGCATTTTTAAGTTTGATTTCAGTGTTTAGTGTCGCGTACGTGTCTGTTGAAGAAGTCTTCCTTAAGCCAACATGCTAGATATGATACTGTGGCTTCTGCTCAGAGAGCTAAGTCGCAGCTAGATGGAGCAGATATTTATGCCGGCTGCTGTACTCTCAAGATTGAGTATGCCAAGGTAACAAGAGCAGATGTAATGTAGCGAGGTTCTTCTTTCCGCCATGTTCCTCTTGAAAGGAGGGAGGGGGGGATTTTGTTTGTACTTCAGAATAGAATCTGTCAAAAGTTGGTTGTTGAAAGAATCTCGAATATTTACCCTTTTTACTGTTTGAAAACTTCTACTTGTTTAAATAAAGTGATAGACATTATGGCAAAAGAAGAAGGGGGAATCGACAATCTTCAATGCACATGCAAGTCCACCACCATCCATCTATATACAAGTAGCAGGGGGGGGGGGGAATATATAGTTTCATATTTTTTCACTCTGGAGAAGGGACATGCATACAAGGATATTTTAGATCATTTTTTTATACTAACCTACACAAATAATGTGATTATTATACCGAGTTAGCTACGGTTAGGTTACAGTTGAACCATTAAGATAATGTCACTGTCATGCATTGGGATGTTCAAATTGTACCCACAAAGGTTGTTCATTAGGGCAGCGTCTATCAATAGTTATAGGCGGTTTATACTGTGTGTTTCGTTATGTACGTGTGTGTGTGTGTGTGTAGACCACCAAACTGAATGTATATAAAAATGATGATATGACGTGGGATTATACCACTCAAGGTACGCCTCCTCTTGGTCTATCCACAAATGGTGAATATGAAGGGAGTGGGTGTGGTGTGGGATATATAAATAGATGTTAGTATTGTTGTTGTTACTATGATTATTAATGCATTGATAGCGTCATAAGTTTGAACTACAAACTTTGTGCCTGTTTTTTTTTTTTTTTTTTTTTCTTCTGAAGGTTCAAGCTTTATTCTCAAGTGTGTGTTGGCGTCTAATGATTTTACTCTACGAAAAAAGCTTGTTCCATTATAACAAAAATACTACCAGAGCAAGCTTTCATTTGCTCAAACATTTTGAAATTTCAGAATTGATTTTCTAGCGCCCATCTGGCCATCTTCAGCGTCTCTTTATTACTGGTAGTGATGTCATCGTGTTTGTTTGGCCTCGGTCTCTGTGTTTTACTTCCACTTATTTTCAGTTCTAGTGTTTCTGATACACGCTGTATTGCGCATTATGAAAGTATAACACATGTGAGACAGAAATTGAAGCGGTGTCTCCGTGGAAACGATGCGAGTCGTATACGTGTGAGGTTCCAGGGCGACATGTGCTGAGGGTATAAGGTTTGGTGTCTGAGTTTTTTTTTTCCAGGTGGGAGTCAGGCGTCATGAATGGAGCATTTTGATCCAGGTTCTGATGTCTACCGGCATAGTGACAATATTTATTTCGTGTGTTGCTGCTGTTCTTGTATAAAAAAAAAACAAGCTTTTTTTTTTTATTAGAATTCTTCATAAATGAAAGGAAGTAATGCTGGGTAGAATTCAGCAGTTGTGTATGTGTATTACACTATGATGTGAGGTTGGTATGGGATTTAAACAACCAAGAACCTTGTTTACTCTATATATGAAACTATCAGGATTGCTGCTGGTCCACTAGCAATATGAAATGCTAGAGACCTTGCTTTATTTTATGAAAACTCAATTAGGAGAGGCTTGAACGCTTTTTATGAAGAATTTTTTGTTAGTTATTTCGTGCTGCTACTGTGTTATTCAGTCCTTTGTTACAATAATAGCAGTTGTCTACGTTAATGCAGCTGATAAATTTATATTTAGAGACTTTCCTGCCGTTTTCACTTCCAGGAGTCAGTAAGGTCAAGCATGTAGTAACCTTTTAAGAGGACTTCAGCATAAAGTCAACATCAGGTTACATTTCATGTATATTATCTTGGCTGCGTAAACGGAGAAGACTGATATTATTACTATTTAATGTTATTTATGTGCTTGGTAATAGTAACTTAGCATGCACCCACCCACAACTATGTGTTAATTTTTTTGTCTGCAATCTGATTGAAAGCCGTGTGTGTGTGCACATCACGTACACCATGCGTGCATACGCCCCTGCCCCTCATTGCATTCATTACAAACAAATTGAGTAGGCTTATTCCTTCCGGCCCGCTGCTCTCAATGCCTGGTTTCGGCTGGCTAGCTGGCAAAAGAAGGCAGGTGTGTTGTGTAGCCGAGGCAACCTGAAGCCACGCCCTCCTGAGGAGTGTGTATGTGTGTGAGCTGAATATTAGTTTGCACACACCACGGGTATTATTGAGGTGCAAATATCTTTTTTCTTTGTTTTCTTTTGAGTATTGTTGCATGCATGCTGATGTCTTACTTTTTAAAATATATATTAATATTTTACCAATTACCGTTGTGAATATATTTTCGTTTTCAGGTCGCATGCTTCAGCAAAATTATCGAGGAAATGTTGGGGGAGGTGGTGGAGCCCCGCCCATGCAGCAACCCGTACGAGGATACCCACCCAATTTCTGTGAGCTAGAAAGAAAAGAATTTTCCACTTCCAGTTGTACTTGGTAGTTATTGGTTTCATTGTTTGTTGTCATAGCAACTGGAACTCCGCCCACTGGTCCTTATCCCAGCGTGGTTGGCACGCCAGCTATGTCTGGCAGTGGGTCTGTGATCATGATTTATGGCCTCACACCTGGCAAGCACAACTGTGATCATGTCTTCAACTTGCTTTGTTCTTATGGCAACGTTTTGAAGGTTAGCAGTGAGGGAGGAAGAAGCAGCACATGGTGTTGTTACTGATGGCCAGATATTGAAGTGTGCAGTAATTGGAATTTAAATGAGGTAGTTTGTAGGCGTGGTTTAGGTCATCAGATATTAAGAGAGCTTGAGTTGGCAGACCACCTGTGAGTATGAAATGCTACATAGAGTTTAGGTGTAGTCTTTACATCACTAGTTTCATCTACTTGAACACGGTAGCAGCAATTTCATTATCTGAACGGGCAGCACCTAAATGTTAGTGATGGTGGCTTGGCCGGGTGGTGTTAGTCCTAAGATTTTCTTGTTTTCCACCCAGTGCGGTAAGTGGATCTGAGGGTTGTCTTTGGCGTATTATGGAATAGCATCAGTGGGTGTAACTGAATTGTAATGAGCATGTGTACGTGCATTAGGAATGTGCATGTATTATTCTTGTTGCCAGGTGAAGGTCCTACAGAACAAGCCGGGCACTGCTATGGCACATATGGACTCACCCAATGGCGCCAAGAACGCCATACACCACCTGCACGGCCGCAAGCTGCTCGGGGAGAATCTGGAACTGAAGTAAGCTAATCAATCCTGCCAGTTGTTTAGGGTCTTCAAAGCGTTGTAAGCACACACAGGCTCTGTTTGCTATTGGGAAAGTAGTTTTTTCAAGGTCGTGTGTTGAAGTTAGATTTGAATGAATTGTGTTCAGGTGGTTGTCAAGGGAAGCACTTGGTTCCTAAGCTGTGTCTTGTTTAATGTTGCTGAAATGACAAATAGCCAAGCAAGGGGAAACCTTTCTAAATAGAGTCCCCCCCTTTTTTTTTAAGTCAGGGTGGTGCCCCTAACCCATTTGTATCCCCATAGTGATGGTTTGATTGACAAACAGTATTAGGATGGAAGTGATTGTATATATTAGTATATTAAGGTTCCGGTATAGTGTTTCACCCACGCATTTTCCTGTGACTAATTAAAGTATTCAGTGGCCAATTCGCACTTTAGTGCTAACAACTTGTGGCTGTGCACCTCTAGGAATAAAAGCAAGCACAGCAGTGGGAATTATTGTGTTGAGACATTTTAAAACTTTGTGTACACAGTAGTTGATACGAATGCAAAAAACAA
>WLWI01002884.1_pt1 | contig 14835 bp, 7 predicted proteins | sample 6701501 | NCBI WGS metagenome assembly WLWI01 (sample SAMN12718690, study PRJNA515312) | sponge metagenome | isolation source: marine sponge | host: Mycale hentscheli | place: New Zealand: South Island, Marlborough, Capsize Point | collected 2014-11-01
GTGTACTTGGACCTCTGCTTTTTCTTATTTATGTTAACGACATACCGTCTCTCTGCTCTTTTTCGTCTGTGTTTTTATTTGCTGATGATGCCAAACTTATTGCCTCTCTAAACTCTGCAAGTGAGAAATTTGCTCTTCAAAAGGATCTTGACAATTTATTGTCATGGTGTCAATCTTGGAAAGACTAACAGCACTATTTTTCTTCGTCGTCATTGAATGTGTAAGCCAAGTTAGCACATTTCAATTTCAACAGTTATTGACTATGCCAAGGGCTGTAGCTCATACATGGTTAAGTCTCCCCTTAAAGCTAGGCTAACTTGCTCACCATTTTTGTGCTGAAGCACACCACTAGTTTATATATATTATAGATTGACATATGTCATTTTTGTACTTTGACCCTCGCATAATAATGGTGGACTACTTCAAATTGGACACTGATTGATATGAAATTTTCACAGCACAGAAAAGTAGTTTTTAAATTGAGTGTGACCCTTTTCCAGTTGCCTCGCTGTGTTCTACTAGTGTTCCATGTAGCGACTGTGTGTCCAGATCTTCAATGTCCACTGATTATTGTCTGACTGTATGTTACTATGGTCTTGTGTCATGTGATATGTGTCTAGATCTTCTGTTCAGACTCACTTGTCTCCTGACTTAGCAACTGCTCATCAACTAGTCCTTGGAGTGGAAAGGTTTAGGTGTGTGTGTGTGTGTGCGTATGTGCTTGCGTGTGTGTTACTGTTGGGGTACATATGTAGCTCTGTCAAAACTAGATTGCTTGCTGTTTATGTTCAGGGTTCCAGAGGTGATATTCCAGCCCCCCATGGTGGGTGTGGACCAGGGAGGTGTGTCTCAGACCATAGACTATGTCCTTCACTACTACTTACAGCAAAGACTAGTCCAGGTGAGCTGAGTGATAGAGGGTGTGGCTGTTCATCCTCAGAGTGCTGCACAAGGAGATATGACTAACCTAATCTATCCAATAAGACAAAAGTTCTCAGTTAATTGGTTTTGTACGTAACTTTAAGAAAAAGATAGCTATTAGCCATAACTAGATTCATTTGATATGACTACCATAAAATTGTCATCCTGATTGTTGGGTGTTATGGCAGTGTTCTTCACAAATGTTGAGAGTTTGAACCACTGGTGCTCTGAACAGATGCTATAATTTTAATGATGTCATTGTTGTGCTATTTATAGAATGTGTTTGTAACTGGAGGTAACAGTCTATGGAGAGAGTAGAGACTGACTTGTGTTGTCTACGTCCATTCAAGTCTACTTTCAAGGTGTGTCAGGCAACAGACCCAGTCCTGGATGGTTGGAGGGGCGGAGCTTTGTGGACCAGTGAGGATAGCAATCTGTCCTGCTTCATTACAAAGGAATAGTTCTCAGAGAAAGGACCTCAATACCTCAAGGAACATCACACTTCAAACATTTTGCTGCATACATGACTACTATACCTAATATCAATTTATATCAACATTACTTAATAAATATTCTATTATGTGAATTTCCTTATTTGGTTACAAATTCCTTGTGAGACTAATTGAGAGAAGTCTCGAGCGGGACTATTATTGTCCACACCCCTTCTTCGTTGTGGTTTTAGTGGAAAAGTTGTCGTGTGAACTAACCAAGAGGTCTTAAACCTGCCCGTGCGTTCCAGAGTTAACTTGTACTATTCCTAGACGATGAGTCCCGAGCTTAGTGTGCTAATGTCTTACAAAGATGAATTGACCTCCGCACTGGAAAAAGTGGACGTTTTGGACGAACTGTGCCAGTGTAACATCATCACGGAGGGTATGAGAAGTGTCTGTACCACCATAGACCAGAGAGTACACTTGAAGCTCAGAATGAAGTTTCTGTTCCAACTAATCTGTGACGAGGTACGTAATGATAAAGCCATTTTCCATGTCTTCTTGACCATGCTAAGTAGTCTTAACAGAGAAATGGAATGCTTGTGTAAGTGCCTGAGTGAAAAGTACTATAATATTGAGACAGGTTCAGACAAAGAGCCAGCACAAGCTGATGTATCTGACAGGATACTTACAGAACAAGATATTCCTGTTCTTATGAATGAGTTGGCAAGTGTAGCTCACAGATGGAAAGACATAGGTATTGCTCTGAATGTTCCCATTGCTAAACGAAGAGATATTTCTAGGGAAGAATCCTCCAGAGCAAAACTCGATGAGATTCTTAATGTATGGATTATAGAGGGTACTCTTTTGAAACCAGTTACTCTTAGAAAATTTAAAGAAATATTGAAAAGTCCTTTAGTAGAGCTGCCAGCTATTGCTGATAACCTAGACCTTTTACCCAGTCCCAAGAGACCTCGTTTAAGCACATCTCCTAATTTTCATGCAAGAATTTTACGTCAGTCCTTACACACTGTTGTAGGCTATGGCAAGTCCACTCTCCTTGAAGTTCAGGTTCATTCCAATAAACCAGTAACTTATCAGTGGAGTAAAGATGGCCAGCTATTATCTGAGGGCACATCTTATCAAGGTACATCTTCCAGTATACTTCTAGTAAGCCACAGGAATATGGCCAGTCAGCATATAGAAGGAAGATATGTGTGTGAAGTAGAGGGTATTGGGAGGTCAAGGGAGACATCAGTATCAATAGAGTATCCTGATAAAATTCAGTGTCTCTTAGACAAATACTTTTCTCTCAGGGAAGTTCCAAAAGATTCATGGCCTCCAGTAGGAACAGAATCCTTTATAGAACTTGCGCTTATAAAAAGAGAATCAGATATCTTGAAGGAGTACGATTATTCAGTGCGAGGAGACATGGACGATATTATAAGTAAGAAAGAAAAAATTAGTTATGAAGAATGTTTTGGCAAGTATAGAAGCGGAGTTTTACTAGTAGTTGAAGGTCGTCCAGGTGTCGGGAAGACTACTCTAGCTCACAAAGTCACTAGAGACTGGAGTACAGGGGAAAATGTTTTAGCAGGAGCAGACCTTGTGTTTCTTGTCTCTCTCAGAATATTAAATGCGAGAAAGAGAGATAGTTATTTATCAGAGCTTTTGAAATATTTTTATGACACAATTGATAGTGATTTGATGAAATGTTTAGAATCCCAGCAAGGTAACAAAAGTATTTTTATACTAGATGGACTAGATGAATATCAGAACTATAACAATAGAGATAATATCGTTCATGACTTAATTCACAGAAAACTTTCAAAAGCAATGATCATTGTACTTTCTCGTCCAGTCGGTAATAAAAAATTGAAAGTAAGTGGTGACATGCAAATTGAAATTCTCGGTTTTAAAAGCAATCAGATAGATCATTACATTAGCACATATTTTAAGAAGGAACCAAACAAAGCAGATCATCTTAAGAAATATCTAGACCTCCACATTAATGTGCTACACATGTGTTATCTTCCTGTTCATGCAGCTATGATATGTTATATATACACTCAATGTAAGGATAATAATATACCAAACACAGAAACTGAGATTTATGAACGTTTCACATTACTGACAATTATACGCAAAATCATGCGAGACGAGAATTCAGATACTCCTACTTCTCTACAACATTTAAATGCAGAATGTAGAGATTACTTTGAGAAGATATTTGAACTAGCATTTAGGATGACTGTAAATTCTGAACAAGTTTTTGAAAGGAAAGACACAGACCCTAAACTGTCAGATCAATATGACTCAGATGGTCCTTGTCTTGGTCTAGTAACAGTAGATTCAGCAGCTAAGCTTTACAAAATTCAAGATTATTATACTTTTCTACATCTGACATTCCAAGAGTATCTTGCAGCATATCACTTATTTAGTCAGCCTGAAGACCAGCAACTCAATATCATAGATCAGCATAAAGAAAATGCGGCAATGCTAGTAGTGTGGAAATTTTATTGCGGTATGATGGGACAGCAAACTCAAATATTTCACAAACAAGTGCAGACTATTTTCAGCTCTAAGCATGCAGATACTCTATATAAAGTCCACTGTGCATTTGAATCTCAGCAATCTGTAGTCTGTGATGCTGTAATAGATTGTAGAGAACAACAAAGTTGTCTTTCTTTTAAAAAGAATATTTTTACACCCAGTGACTACAATGCCATTAGCTATGTTATCTCAGAAGCAACTCATCCAACACTAGCACTAGAATTTTATTCTTGTAGACTGCAGGAAAGCGGAGTAGAACATTTAATTAAAACAAGTGATCACAGATTACAGGAAGTAACAACTTTGTTATTTCATTCGTCAAACTCTCTCATAAAGCATTGTCCTGTTCTTAACTCTCTTATGAGTAGAATGAAATCATTAGAAGTTCTAGACTTGTTAAAGACTCCTTTATCTCCCAAGGTCATTCGCAAACTTACAGAAAATGTTACGCTAACTAAATTAAAGTGCATAAAAATACAACTACCACTTAAATCCAGCAATGATATTTGCAATGATCTAAACATTTTAAAGTTTGGTTCTGAGCTAAATACTATTTATTATTATTTGAAGGAAGATATTCCAAAGGAAGTCTATTACAATAATATTTTAGGACAGGTTTTTAGTTCAAGTGAAATCATTGGTGTTAGGTCAAGTACAGAAGAGCTTGCTGATTTGTCTAACTTCCAACTAAAAAAACAAGTAACTTTAAATTTCTGTATTCATAACACTTTCTTCAATTTAGTGAACTGTGGAATTGAAGATGACATGATTACAACACTCACTGAAGCTCTTAAGAATTGTAATTCTGTAGAGAAACTTGTCTTAGATTTCAATAGAATATCTGGTGAAGGAGCCACAGCATTAGTTCCCATCATTTCTAATCTGAAACACTTTTCTATGAAATGTAACTTTATTGATGACAGAGGAGCCAAGTCATTAGCCAGTGGTCTACATGGAAATACTGACTTAGTCCACTTAGATCTAGAGTGTAATAGCTTTGGAGACGAAGGAGCCATAGCTATAGCCAGTGCTGTAAGGCATTTAGATATCAGTCTTTACCTTTGGAATGCTAGCATTACAGAAGAAGGAGCTACTTCTGTTTTAGACTATGTCAGTTTTACTAATGTACACTCTCCAAAGATGTGTGACTTTAGAGGAGTAGATACAGATGATCCAGAGAGTTATTGTAGAGCACTTGAATGTTGTACTTCTCATACACGAATGGAATATTCTATTAACAATAGACCAGGTAGTAAATGTGAAGAAAAATTGAAGAGTTTTTCAAATTTAAGGGAGTTACAGTTAATCTGTGCAGATGAAAGACGTAGAAGTAATAAAGAGAAAATAAACATTTCGTATTTGAACACATTGAAGGCATTCAAAAACTTGAATAAATTAGTTAATTTGCAGGCACTTACTGTTAGTAAAGGTTCTTTATTGCATATACATCTATGTTGTTGGCGGCGTGAAAGAAGACAGGTACTTGGAACTAGTCTAGCTGATGGTCTCAGGTCTTGTACTAACTTACAAACACTGAATATTGGTAGTAACACAATTAGTTCAGAGGGTGCAGTAGCACTAGTTGATAGCCTCAAGTCTTGTACTAACTTACAAACACTGGATATTTGTGGGAACAGTATGAATTCAGAGGGTGCAGTAGCACTAGCTGATAGCCTCAAGTCTTGTACTAACTTACAAACACTGAATGTTAGTTATAACAGTATTGGTTCAGAGGGTGCAGTAGCACTAGCTGATGGTCTCAAGTCTTGTACTAACTTACAAACACTGGATATTAGTGTGAACAGTATTGGTTCAGAGGGTGCAGTAGCACTAGCTGATTGTCTCAAGTCTTGTACTAACTTACAAACACTGAATAATGGATCGAATAATATTGGTTCAGAGGGTGCAGTAGCTCTAGCTGATAGCCTCAAGTCTTGTACTAACTTACAAACACTGAATATTAGTAGTAACAGTATTGGTTCAGAGGGTGCAGTAGCACTAGCTGATTGTCTCAAGTCTTGTACTAACTTACAAACACTGAATATTCGTGACAACAGTATTGGTTCAGAGGGTGCAGTAGCACTAGCTGATGGTCTCAAGTCTTGTACTAACTTACAAACACTGAATAATGTATCGAATAATATTGGTTCAGAGGGTGCAGTAGCACTAGCTGATTGTCTCAAGTTTTGTACTAACTTACAAACACTGGATATTAGTGACAACAGTATTGGTTCAGAGGGTGCAGTAGCTCTAGCTGATAGCCTCAAGTCTTGTACAAAGTTACAAGAACTGTATATTAGTAGGAACAGTATTGGTTCAGAGGGTGCTATAGCACTAGCTGATGGTCTCAAGTCTTGTACTAACTTACAAATACTGATTATTGTATGGAACAATATTGGTTCAGAGGGTGCAGTAGCACTAGCTGATGTCCTCAAGTATTGTACTAACTTACAAACTCTGAATATTAATCATCAGAACAGTATTGATTCAGATGGTGCAGTAGCTCTAGATGTTCTTCAGTCTTGTATCAACCGTAAGATTATTTGGTAATACAAAGGATTAAGTGCTGTCCTTCATTTGCCAGTGGACTCTGGTATAATGTATACAAAAAATGGCACATGAATAATGTAGTCATGTAATTTTTTTGTAAAGCAATATAATACTAGTTGCTAGTTCAACTAGACAGTAATTGATCCAGTAATTATTCAAGGTAATAGAGTTCTTGAGTGGCTTTTATGCTCTGGTTGCCAGTGTTTACAATTAGATATTCACATTCTGAAATCACTCCATTTAAATCTCAGAGATATTTGCAACTATCAGGACCTCACCAATGAAGTATTGAGTAAGTTTATACTTAATTACAACATTTTTATACACATGCTCAGTGTTATGACTCTCAGATACTAATTGCCTAAAGAGAGTAAAATATTAGCAGAAAGATGCTGAAGCATTCCAGTTTTTATTATGGAAAGAATTGATTAATTCTAGACTTGCTGTAAAATTAAAACTTAATGAGGGGACAGAGGTAAATATTCCCAAGTTTCTCTGTATGTTTATTTAATTTAAAAGATAGTATTCCTTTTGTTGATGGTAGAAGTAAAGTATTGGCACAGAAGAAGGCGGAGTTAAGAAAGCGTCGCAGTGCTGCCTCTCAGAATAGGATACGTATAATCAGTAGTTTGGGGGCGGAGGCAACAGTGAAGAAAGGCAAACGTAACAAGGAAGACACGTTTTGGAATGAATGATGACGACTGGAACGTGTACCGTGCTATAGTAAGTATAATAGCCCATGCTATTTGTAATTATGTGGGAGATTTAAGCAAGAATAACTGGTATACTGATTGTGTTAGTTTGGGTGTGTCTGTTTATTCAATTTTGGGAGCAGTAAGGAAAAAACAAACTGCTAATGTATTTATTTACTATTTGCCATCATTTACCCATTTAGTTGAATATTTGGAGGAGGGGTTGTGTTGGATAAGGATCAGATAGGTGAGGCCAACTTGAAATAAATCCATAGGATGATTATGTGCAGACATGGATTACTAGCTATGAATTATTCTGCAGGGAGTGGGAAGTGTGGAAGGAGGGAATTAGTGTTGTATTGTAGTGATTACAACAGCCAACTTCTGCTGTTGGTGATGGTATTGTTATGCTTAGAGTCAAGGCTAAGGGTTATGTGTTTCACTGATATATATTGACTGTTTATACCTAATCTTGCTGGACTGAATTGAAGCTATTGTCATGTGACATTATTCATACAGACATGCAGATGACAGTGAGGAGGAAGAAGCTGAATTGGCAGACATTTTAAAGATCCTGGAAAAACATGATTCTTCTTACATGAGGTAACTCAAACTTGTGGTCATAACAACGTTAAATTTGGGGATAATGGTGGCCTGCTTCAAATATCAAATTGGACAATGATTGATATGAAAATTTTGCAGCACAGAAAAAAAACGTTTTTTAAATTGAGTGTGACCCTTTTCCAGTTGCCTCGCTATGTTCTAGTAGTGTTCCGATTATTGTCTGACTGTCTATTACTATGGTCTTGTGTCATGTGATATGTGTCTAGATCTTCTGTTCAGACTCACTTGTCTCCTCCTGACTTAGCAGCTGCTCACCAACTTGTCCTAGGACACATGGACAATACTTCAAGTAAGAAAGAAAAATAAAAGTTATGAAGAATGTTTAGGCAAGTTTAGAAGTGGAGTTTTACTAGTAGCTGAAGGTCATCCAGGTGTCCGGAAGATTACTCTAGCTAACAAAGTTACTAGAGACTGGAGTACAGGGGGAAACGTGTTAGTAGGTGCAGACCTTGAATTTCTTGTCTCTCTCAGAATATTAAATGCGAGAAAGAGAGATAGCAATTTTGTCAGAGCTGAATTGGAAGATTTTTTTGACGATTGATTATTTAGAATTCCAGCAAGGTAACTAAAGATGCTTCATGCTAGATGGATTAGATGAATATCAGAACTACAGCAATACATATAATATTGTTTTCAACTGATCAACAAAAAATTTGTTCAAAAGCAATTGTTATTGTACTACTAGGAGTATATAGCTACAGATGATCCAGAGAGTTATTGTAGAGCACTTGAATGTTGCACTTCTCATACAAGAATTAAACATTCTGTTAACAATAGACCATGCAGTAGATGTGAAGAAAATTTGAATTGTTTTACCAATTTAAAAGATTTAAAAGACTTACAGCTTATTTGTTTAATAAAAATTCCTTATAATGATGAAGAGCAACAGAACACTTGTAGTAATGAATTGGTCGCATTCTAAAGTGTGAAGTTGAACAATATTGGTTCAAATGGTGTAAATATAATATTTTTTCAACTTGATCTATAAAAATTTGTACAAGAGCAATTGTTATTGTTCTACTAGGAATAGATACAGATCATTCAGAGAGTTATTGTAGAGCACTTGAATGTTGTACTTCTTGTACACAAATGGCATATTCTGTTAACTGTAGACCAATATATGGAAAGAAAAAAGAGCAAAACAACACTTAAATTGGTCGCATTAGAAAGTGTGAAGCTTTTTATTGATTTGCAAATACTACTATTTCTTCTAATTATGTATGGAATACATAAAATGTAATAGCATTAGCTAATAGTCTTGAATCTTGTACTGTTACGCAAACTCAGATATTTATTAGAAGCCTTATTTGTCCAGAAGGTGCAATAGCATTATCTGATGGCCTCAAGCCTTGTATTTACTTACAAACACTGAATATTTGTGGAATAGTATTGGTTCAGAAGGGTGCAGTAGCACTAGCAGATTATCTAAAGTCTTACACTAACTTACAAACACTTGGTATTAGTTGAAACAATATTGGTTGGTGGTAACTTACTAACACTTGGTATTAGTTGAAACAATATTGGTTGGTGGCATTAGCTGAAGGCCTCAAGTATTGCACTAACTTACAAATGCTGAATATTAAAGGAAATAATATTAGTTCAGAAGGTGCAGCAACACTAGATATTGTTACAACTGACATTAACATCATCAGATGAATTAAAGATAATTTCTAATAAATTGTCTCTCCATTTATAGACTCTGGATTAATGTTTCGAGTAGTGTATGAACACTAATAATAAATACTATACATTGACTGCATTCGGCTCTGGAATATGTATCGAATGGTACCTGTTATCAACCTATTTGAGAATAAAGTATCAACTTGCCTAGATATGGGCTTGTAGTGGATGTGTACTTGAACAGCTGTAATGAAGGTGATTTAATATTTTTACTTCCAATAGCTTGCTTGAGTGTTAACTCTACTGGTAAGCTTTGGGAACTACCACAGTACTTAATAGACACTCTTTAGCCAGGTGAATGTTGTGGGCAAGAAAAGAAGAGAACTGCTGTTCTGAATCCATCTCTGCTCAAGAGGAAGCAATGGAGCAACACATGGTTTTAGCTTTATAAACAGTAAAGGCAGGCAGGTTTGAGGTGAAGCTGCACAGATGTATGCATTCCTAGCATTACCCTTCAATATAGGTTGAGAGGGAAGGTGATTCATGGAACAAAACTGGATCAAAGCATTTTTAACACAAAATGAAGAAAAGGGTCTCACTAATCATTTAGTGTGTATAACTCATCTAAGATGTGGCAAGACCAGAATGCTAGTTCTTAGCATGTTATGAAGTGTAGCCAGAGATTAAAAGATTATTCAGCGTCTGATTCAGAAACTTCATGGAGCGTAATCCAGCACTGTCACTTTGGCATGGAGATGCAACAGCCCATGTTCACATGGACTGTACTAACTCTACTGAACTGAATAGTTATTTCAATGGGGAGTTTGTTGCAATAACAAGAAGCCCAGCATGCAAGTATATGACATAGACAAAAGTGGATTCCCCTTGATTCTCATCACCCAAACATAGTCACATGATCTGAGAAGAAAAAGGTTCAAGGTATCAGGCAGAAAAGAGCGATTCACTGTCTAATTGTGTCAATGCCAAAGGGAATCCATGATTTTTCGATTGGTAATATTTCAATTATCTTTGGACTTGTAATGAAGTGCCAGAAACTTAGTATGGAAAGTCTGGCAAAAGATGGACTGATCAAAAACTAACATAACTGGCTCAAATCCTTTCCTACAATATTTAGTTCCAGTATTAAAATAGTTATACTTTTATCAGAGTTCTCACTAGGAGCCTGTTAGTACTGATATTGCACAAAAAGAAGATTTTGTCTCCCGCCACATTCATCTCATGAAGCAGAGCCATTTGACTGTTCAATATTGGATCCTTGAAGTGTCGGTTAGATACTTGTCATGAGTAGCGCGATCAACCATCAAATCCCAATGTTGTAAATACAACTGTAACAAGGTAAACTTTATTATAATAATGTAATGAAATAACCTGAAATATATAATAAATTGCAGGTTGCAGCTATAATTTTGATATGGCATAACTGACCCCAAAATATTGTTGTCATTATTGCAGGCATTCTCTGTGGCATGGATGCGAGCACTTACAAAGAGGGGTAGGATATTCCAGATGCTGAATGAGGCTTCGTTAAAAGTTGCCAATCCACAGGCTGGAATTACGAGTTGCTGAATAATTTCAACATGTCTACTCTTGATAAAATATGTCAATGAAATGCCTCAGAATTCTCATGAGATGTTTTTGTCACCTGCTTCACCTTCATTTCTTGATGGTACATGTATGTACAGTAGTGGGTAGATGATAGAGTAGTGGTAGATGATACATGTGTGTACAGTAGTTGGTAGACGGTAGAGTAGCGGTAGATGATACGTGTGTGTACAGTAGGTTGTAGACGGTACAGTAGTGGTAGATGATACTTGTGTTTGTGTAATAAAGCAGCCAATACAGTGTTATATGAACTATAAGGTTATTGGATATGATATACATAGTATGTTGTATAGCATGTGGGCATTATGAATTTGTGGGGAGATTGATTAACTAGTGGTTTGTTATCATCTGTGGACGTATGTATTTGTATATGAATAGGATTAATCTAGGAGCTATGCAGACTGTGGGGTAGATACGTCTTCTTCAACTCAAGTATCCATACGACTCACGTGACATTGTCTCGGGCCAAAGAAATACTCAAACATCACTGCTATTTCACCACCCACTATGGGGAGGAGCTAGACAAGTGGGCCACACCCTCAGAGAACTCTGCTCTGGATTACAGGGTCATACAGTTACCATTCAACCAGGTACATGTTTAGTAGTTTCTTGGAATACATGTACATGTGTATGCAATGGCTGTAATGATATGGTAACACATGTGTGATAGTGTGGAGGGAATGGTTAATGCACATAGCTATAGCACTGTAATTCACAGCTGTGTAAATCCTTGCTAAATCCCTTTACTTGATGACATTACCCAGCTTGACAGGTTGGGCCCTAGGCTAGGGCCCCGCCCATAGCCATACCCTATCATCCTATTAATCTTGCTCCACTTGGGGGTAATGGGCGGGGTTTCACCTCTGCCCAGTCCAGCCCCCTTCATAGTGAGCTTGTTAATCTCACTCCCTGGACTAGGTGATTTCTACTCCTCATTATCTTAACACACCTTTCTCCCCTCGATGGTATGGGTAGGTGAGTGTGAGCTTCACAACTACTTCTTTGTTAGTTGGCGAGTACTCATACTACTGCTTAGTACTTTGCCCATGCACCTATCTCTCCCCCTTTGTGTGTATCAGTAGCCTCAGTTAAGTCTCCGCCTTAACCGTCATATAAACTGTCATATAAACCCTATTATCTATTATCATTAGTCTTGTCTATCAGTAACAACTGAGGATGACATCATTGTGTATTCATGAATAATTCATAAGCTGATCCAGGTTGGTAAAGCATCATCAAACTGATTGGTATGCAATAATAATGACATCTGTGTTGTGTTTGTGAATAAAGCTTAGCTGGTGTGGTAAAGAGTCGTCAAAATGACAAGTTTATACATTTGGGTCAAGGAAAGTAAGTGATAAAATAAATGGACTGATGTAACTAAACCAAGTGGTAGAGGATAATAATATCTTATGCTACTCAATTTGCAATCGTTTGTACATCAAGCACTACTGTGTGGCAGGTTACTTGCTAGTTATTGTGATTATTGCCGAGCGAGAAAAGTGAGCAAGACGCTATCAGGGGTAGCACAATTGAATAAGCAGTATTAATTACAATACATTCAACCGCACACACACACACATACACACACACACAAGACTTACATTATATTCTCTTCATAACTTGACTACTGAATGAATGTTTTAGTGTGTGTGTTTGTGTGTGTGTACTAAAGTATTTTTTTGATTGATGTTGAGCCCTCAGGATAGCATCTAGCTGTACTCTGATAGTATGAGGTGTATTCTGTGCAGCTAAATTTTGTCAATGGTAAACAGTACTGGTATATGTCTCTAATCATTGTTTGTTTATTTGTTTGTTTTGTTTTGTTTTCCCTTCTGTTAAAGTGCTCATGACTTATTTCTTATGTGACATTGTTTCCTAGCTTTTGTGCGCTAAGTTGCTGTAATGCATTCTTGGTCTCCCCCAGAAGTTGGTGACGAAAACTGTCAGCTGCTATTTTCCACTTATTGCAAAATATGTCCCCCCCACCCCCCCATAGCACTGAACCCTTTGGCATATATATTTTAATCGTTTGTGTTAGAAGCCGAGTGATAGATACATGCTTGTGTATCACACGACAACTCACGTAGAGTACATTAGCTTAGCTGAGTTTGTAAACCGATGGCATTTTGGAATGGGTAAAGCGTCACCATACTCAGTAGCCCAAATGGAATCGAAGACTATAAAAAAGACAAGGATACTGAGAAGTAGGAGAGATTGGGAACAGGATCCATGACTCAAGAGAAAGAGGAATATATTATACAAAGCTGAGAGGGCTCGGGAAGAAGAGAGCTGGATAGGAGGAACTAAATACCTGCATTCCAAATTGCAACAAAGTTATTACATCAAGCATCATGGTGTGGCAGGGTACTATTATTATTATTATTATTATTATTATTATTATTATGCGTTTCCTTGTCAGCACTTTATTTTCTGCATTGAACATTTATATTATTATTGTTGTTAGTATTATTATTGCAGCTGGCTTCCAAATGCAGAGAGGCAGGTGTACTAACAAATTAATATGACTGTATGCCTACGGTATATTTATTGTTCTATAAAACTAAAGACACAGTACGATGGTATGTTGTCATAAAACAAACTTGAGGCTTTGTGTGTGTGTAATTGTAGGCATTGTTTGAGGTGATCACAGAGTTAGAGAGTAAGTTGGAGACAGAGCAGAAGTTGGCCTCCTTAGACAGGAGTTTGTCTGGTGAGATACAGCCGGTGACTCCAGAACAGCAGCAGGAGTAACAAGAAGAGCAATAGTGCACATTCGCTGACTTGGACTAACCACACCCATTAGTTATTATTTATACATAGCTAGTGGCATTCTGTGTTTCACATCATGCATTTTTATTTCTGTCATTGAAAGACGAGATTTTCAACATATATTTTGTTGTAATAATAAATAATAGCAGCAGATATACAGGGATATATGACAAAGTGATGCAGTGTTAGAACTGTATAGTGATATAGCAGTGAATGCAACATCCACCTGGGGGCTTCAAGAAACCTTGATTGAACCCATCAAGCTTCATAAACACACTACAGCCTACACACAATCCAACAATACACACATACAAAAATGATGATGATAAAAATTACATACAAGCAGGCAAGTTAGGACACAAAAATGGTGGCAAAGGTTAGAGTGAAGATCAGTGGAGCGGTCCTCGGCTCACGATCTTTCTCAGTCTTTCCTCAGTTTTGGGCCTGAGTTTGAAGCTGGGAAGCTCTGCCTCTAGCTGCTCCAGAGTACCGTAGCCGCCACAGAATCCATTCAGACGACAGGCGATGTGTGAAGTGATGAGTTCAGCATCGGAAAGCTTGAGAGCCTTGAGAATGTCTCTCTGCTGGCGAAGCAAGTACTTCTGGTGGTAACTATAATAAATAGACAAGTGCTGATTAACTTCAAAACTAATACAAAAATATTATTTTAATTTCAAAGTTAACAATATTTTGACTCTACTGAGTCTTTGAAGTAACTATTGCAAATGATATTTCTGATGTCAAAACTTTCGCCTGAGGCTTAGTTACTGCAAGATGGCGGAAGTATGAATATATACGCATGGCAAAAGAAGTTGTTAAAGTGTGGTGCCTTACCACTGTCATCAACACCTTTACTGATGACGCTTTACCAACCATCTCAGCTAATGAATTATTCCTGAACATATACTGTCGTTGTTACTAATTTTTTTAAAACTTCCACTGACTATCATACATCTGACATGAAGAGAAGACACAATCCTATTAGCACACTGTGCATTGTTCACACTCTAAACAGAACTCTTACAGTATGTCCAAGTTGAGTTGGCATG